>Ga0129342_1000083_pt1 | contig 31922 bp, 22 predicted proteins | sample CPBDNA_5_FD_94426 | JGI IMG/M metagenome (GOLD analysis project Ga0129342, IMG submission 94426) | Freshwater to marine salinity gradient microbial communities from Chesapeake Bay, USA - CPBay_Sum_15_0.2_DNA | ecosystem: Environmental > Aquatic > Marine > Coastal | place: USA: Chesapeake Bay...
AGCTTCTTTAGACGAGTTAAGCGACAAATCATTTGAAGATAGATATTATGACGAGCAATCTTTTTTAGATATCAATGCTAACTATAGATTTAATGATAAGTTGAGTATTTTTGCTGAGGGTAAAAACTTAACTAACCAACCTTTAAGATACTACCAAGGAATTAGTTCAAGAACTATGCAATAAGAATACTACAATATAAGTTGGAACTTAGGTTTAAAATATGACTTTTAATGTATAGAATATTAATTGTATTATTTTCAATTAACTTTTTAAACGCACAAGGGCCCAATGATTTGGGCTCTTTGCTTTACAAAGAAGTCACTGCAGACGTGGAAACAGAACCAGTTTTTGCTGGAGATGATGCTGCTGATGATATGTGTGTTCTTGAAAACTTCAATAATCCTGAAAGTAGCTTGATCATTTCATCGGATAAGAAATATGGTATAATTGTGTATGATCTTGAAGGAGTTAAGTTATATGATTATGAAGTTGGAAGAATTAATAACGTGGATATTTTACCTACAAGATTAATCCAAAATAAATATATAGTAGCAGGCACAAATAGAACTTATAATAGCATAGATATATACTTATTTAATAGTAAGGGTAAATTAGAAAATCTAATTTTAAGAAAAGAAATTCCTAGTCTAAAAGATGTGTATGGAGTCACATTTTACAGAGACGAGTTCAATACTTATTTATTCATAAGCGATAAAAAAGGAAATGTTGAACAATGGAGTTATAACAACGATGAGGTTAATTCAGAAATTAAATTTGTAAGAAAATTAAAGTTTTCGTCTTTAGTAGAAGGCCTAGTTGCTGATGAGTCAAAAGGAAAAATATATATAGGGCAAGAAAGAAAAGGTATATGGGAATTAAATGCTTTTCCATCACTTGATTCAGAAAAAAAATTAATCTTTAAAAAAAGCAAAAATTTTAAGCCTGATTTTGAAGGTTTAGCTTTGAGAGATGATGGAAATGGAGAAGGATATTTAATAGCTTCTGTACAAGGTTCAAATGGATATTTGATTATTGATAGAAAGTCTCTTGATGCTAAAATATTTTTTAGAATCATTGATGGCGATATAATTGATGGAACTACTGAAACTGACGGAATTGACGTAACCTCAATTAAAACACGAAAGTTTCCTAATGGGTTTTTTATTGCTCAGGATGATGATAATGATGGGTTAAATCAAAACTTTAAATTAGTAGACTGGAATAAAATTTTAAAATGAAAAAACTTTTCACTTTATTGCTTTTTTTAAAAGCCAGGTACCTTCTAAATATTAAATTACATTAACAAATTAAAAACTTTTTTAATAAGTGGTGTAATTCCAAATTTATATTAAATTTGCCGTCAATTATTGGCCTATGGTGTAACTGGCAACACGTCTGGTTTTGGTCCAGAAGAGTCTAGGTTCGAGCCCTAGTAGGCCAACTAAAGTAATAATGTAGTATATATTCGATATTTTATATAATTTACTATATTTGCACAGCATTATTGAAAATTTGAAGGGGACAATGTCCCCTTCTTTATTAAATAAAATTGATTTGAAAGAAATTATAGAAAATTTATGTGAAGAGTTTTTCAAAATAAATGAATCACTTTTTTTAGTTGAACTTTCTATCGATTCCTCTAAGATTGATATAAAAATTGATGGTGATAAAGGTGTTAAAATTAGTGATTGTATAGACTTGTCTAAACACATTAAAAATCATTTTGATACTGAACTTGACGATTATAATTTAAACGTTAGCTCGGCTGGATTACTTGCTCCATTGAAAACTTATCGCCAATTTTTAAAAAACTCAAAAAGGAAGATGAAAGTCAAGTCAAAAGAAGGTGTTGATTACATTGGAAACCTTGTTAGTGTTAATTCCAATGATATCGAACTGGAATGGATATCTAGAGAAAAAAAGCCTGTTGGAAAAGGTAAAATAGATGTAAAAAAAAAAAAATTAATAGCTTTTGATCAAATTGAAAAAGCTAATCTTATAGTGGAATTTAATAAAATATAAAAATGGAAAATTTAACCCTGATTGAATCGTTTTCAGAATTTAAAGACGAAAAGTTTATTGACAGAGTTACACTTATGTCAATTTTGGAGGAGGTGTTTAGAAACACCTTAAAAAGAAAATATGGCGATGATGATAATTTCGATATTATTATTAATCCTGATAAAGGAGATTTAGAAATTTGGAGAAATAGAATTGTTGTTGAAGATGGTGCCGTTGAAGATGAAAATCAAGAAATTTCTCTTAGTGAGGCTAGAAAAATTGAACCTGATTTTGAAGTTGGAGAGGATGTTTCAGAGGAAGTTAAGTTAGTTGATCTTGGTAGAAGAACAGTTCTTTCATTAAGACAAAACTTAGTGTCAAGAATTCACGAACATGATAATGGAATTATATATAAACAATTTATTGACTTAATTGGTGAGATATATACTGCCGAAGTTCATCATATAAGACATAACGTAGTAATTTTACTAGATGATGATGGCAATGAATTAATTATGCCAAAAGACCGTCAAATCCCATCCGATTTCTACAGAAAAGGAGACTCTGTAAGAGGGGTTATTGAATCTGTAGAGTTAAAAGGAACAAAACCTTCAATAATTTTATCAAGGACTTCACCAAAATTTTTGGAAAAACTTTTTGAGCAAGATATTCCTGAAGTTTTTGACGGATTAATTTCAGTAAAAAAAGTTGTAAGAATACCTGGAGAAAAAGCAAAAGTTGCTGTAGATTCATATGATGATAGAATTGATCCGGTTGGAGCCTGTGTTGGCATGAAAGGTTCTAGAATTCATGGAATTGTAAGAGAACTTGGTAATGAAAATATTGACGTTATAAACTATACAAACAATACTCAACTGCTTATTACTAGAGCTTTAAGTCCAGCTAAGATATCTTCGCTAAAAATTGATGAAGAAAACAAAACAGTTGAAGTTTTTATGGATCCTGAACAAGTTTCAAAAGCAATTGGTAGAGGAGGTCATAATATAAGATTAGCTGGTCAATTAACTGGCTATGAAATTGATGTGTATAGAGAGGGAGCTGAAGAGGACGTTGAGCTTACTGAATTTTCTGATGAAATTGAAGGATGGGTTCTTGAAGAATTTAAAAAAGCAGGATTGGATACAGCTAAAAGTGTTTTAGAACAAGATGTTGAAGACTTAATAAAAAGAACTGATTTAGAAGAAGAAACAATAATTGAGGTCAGAAATGTATTAAGTGCAGAATTTTCAGAATAATTTAAATTTATATGAGCGAAACAAAATTAACAAGGTTAAACAAAGTATTAAGAGAGTTTAATATATCTCTTGATAGAGCTGTAGAATTTTTAGCTAGTAATGGATATAATGTTGATGCTAGACCAACAACAAAAATTTCTCCAGATCAGTATAATTTGTTTTTAAATGAGTTTAGCTCTGATAAATCAAATAAGGTTGAGTCTCATGACTTGAGTGAAGAAAAACGAAAAGAAAAAGAAGAACTAAGGCTTAAGATTGAAAAAGAACAGGAGGAAAAGAAAAAAGCTTCATTTATTCAAAGAGCTGAAATAAAAAAACCAGTTCATCTTGGAAAAATAGACTTAGATAGTTTAAAAAAACCAAAGTCAAATGAGTCAAAATCAGAAGAAAAAAAACCAAAAAAAATTGATGAAAAAGTTGAGGAGATAAAAGAAGATGTTTCTAAGAGTTTAAATATAGAAACTAAATATACTAAACTTACCGGTTTAAAAACTGTTGGAGATAAAATTGATTTAGGAAAATTTGAAAAACCTAAGCCTGCAACAAACAAACAAAGTGGAGGTTCTAAAAGGAAAAGAATAAGAATTTCTAAGGATCCTGTAAAGCCCACTGTTCAACAAAAAAATAATTTCAATAAATCCTCTAAAATTAAGGTTGTTAATAGTGAACCCTCTGAGGATGAAGTGCAGAAGCAAATTAGAGATACTCTTGAAAAACTTCAAGGAAAATCTTCAAAAGGCGCTAAATATCGAAAAGAAAAAAGAGATTCTCATAAGCTTAAATCTGAAGAAGACCTGGCTTTAAATGAAGCTGAAAAGAAAACCATTAAAGTGACGGAGTTCATAACTGTTGGAGAAGTTGCAACAATGATGGAAATTACTTCTACTGAAATTATTTCTGCTTGTATGTCTCTTGGAATTATGGTGACAATGAATCAAAGACTTGATGCGGAAACCTTAACAATTGTTGCAGATGAATTTGGTTATCAGGTTGAGTTTGTAACTGCAGACATTGAGGATTCGATTAAAGAAAAGGAAGATAACCCAGAGGATTTATTACCTAGAGCTCCTGTTGTAACTGTCATGGGTCATGTGGATCACGGAAAAACATCTTTATTAGATTATATTAGAGAAGAGAATGTGATTGCTGGGGAGTCTGGTGGAATAACGCAACATATTGGCGCATATAATGTAAAATTAAAAGATGGTCAAAACATAACATTTTTAGATACTCCTGGTCACGAAGCATTTACTGCAATGAGAGCAAGAGGAACTCAAATTACTGATTTAGTTATTATTGTTATCGCCGCTGACGATGATGTCATGCCTCAAACCAAAGAAGCTATAAGTCATGCTCAAGCTGCTGGAGTTCCTATTATTTTTGCAATAAATAAAGTTGATAGACCCAATTCTAACCCTGATAAAATTAAGGAGAAGCTATCTTCCATGAACCTTTTAGTTGAAGAGTGGGGAGGTAAAATTCAATCACAAGATGTATCAGCTTTAAAAGGTACTGGGATTGATGAATTGCTTGATAAAGTTTTGCTAGAAGCTGAATTTTTGGAATTAAAAGCTAATCCAAATAAGTTGGCTACCGGCTCTGTAGTTGAAGCTTATCTTGATAAAGGCAAAGGATATATTTCAACAATATTAGTCCAATCAGGGACTTTAAAAATTGGCGATTACTTGTTAGCTGGTCAACATTCTGGTAAAGTGAAAGCAATGCATGACGAAAGAGGAAAAAATATTATTGAAGCTGGCCCATCAACTCCAGTTTCTATTTTAGGTCTCGATGGTGCTCCTCAAGCTGGAGATAAATTCAATGTTTTTGATGATGAAAAGGAAGCTAAGCAAATTGCTATTAAAAGAACTCAACTGGTTAGAGAACAGTCTGTTAGAACACAAAAACATATAACATTAGATGAAATTGGCAGAAGAATAGCAATAGGTGAATTTAAGGAGTTAAATATTATTCTGAAAGGAGATGTTGATGGTTCTGTTGAGGCTTTGACTGATTCGTTTCAAAAGTTATCAACTGATGAGATTTTAATTAATATCATACATAAAGCAGTTGGTGCTATAACTGAATCTGATGTTCTGTTAGCATCTGCTTCTGATGCGATTATAATCGGATTTAATGTTAGGCCAACTGGAAATGCTAGACAAATAGCTGATAAAGAAGAAATTGATATTAGAAATTATTCAATTATATACGATGCTATCAATGACTTAAAAGATGCTATGGAAGGGATGCTATCTCCTAAGTTTAGGGAAGAGGTTACTGGTAATGCAGAAATTAGAGAAACCTTTAAAATTTCTAAAATAGGAACTATTGCTGGATGTATGGTCACTAGTGGAAAAATTTTCAGAAATTCTAATATTAGAATTATTAGAGATGGAGTTGTGGTAAATTCTGGTACTCTATCGTCATTAAAAAGGTTTAAAGATGACGCTAAAGAAGTTTCTAAAGGATACGATTGTGGTATTCAAATTAAAAACTTTAACGATATAAAAATTGGGGATGTAATTGAGGCTTATTCTGAAGTTGAAATTAAAAAGAAAATTAAATAATTAGTTTGGTTGAAGTATAAAAGCTGAAGGGTGTTTTTTCTTAATTTTTTTAAGTTCTTTAATAGCTTTGATTTTTGATACAAATTTTCCAACTCTAATTTTGTAATAAGGTGTTTCAAAACTGAAAAAGATTTCTTCAAAATCTTGATTCTCTTTAATTTGATTCATCAACTCTTGTGAATCTTTAAAATTTCCACTGAAAATTTGAATAGTGTATTGTCCAGAAGTAAAAGCTTCTTGATTAACTAGTTTTTTTAATTCCAAAATTTTGGTAAGTTTAGAATCTTCATTAATTACGATAGAATCATTTTGAGCTAATATTTTTGTATAAAACATAATTATAAATAATACAAAAACAAGTTTATTTTTCATTTTGTAAATATAGTTTTTTGAGTTGAAAAATTGATTCTAAATATAGCTTTTAAAAACTAATTATTTAGAATGATTATAAATTAAATATTTGACTTAACTTAGGTTTTTAATATCGTCTTTGTGTTGTATTTTTGACCTCTAATTTTTGATACAATTTATAAAATTGTTACTCGCTAGAAAAACAACTTTATCGAACCTATTTTCAAGGCTATCTAAAAGAATTGTATCCTCGCATGCTTTAAACTTAATTTTCACCCTTTTTTTAGTTTTTAATGCTTTAGCTCAAGAACCTGATATTTCCAAGGGAAAATCGCTATATAATGCTAATTGTGCTTCATGTCATAAATTAAATAAGAAACTTATTGGCCCCGCTTTAAAAGGTGTCTCTGCTAAGTACGATAAAGAGTGGTTGTATTCATGGATTAAAAATAGTGCAGCCATGATTAAAGCCGGCGATGAACAAGCAATTGCAATTTACGAAGAGTACAATAAAGTTGCTATGAATGCATTCCCTCAACTTTCTAATGAGGATATTGATAACATTTTAGCATACACGGATTTTGTTCCTGAACCTGTTGCTACATCAGCTGCAGTTGATAGTGTTGAATCTTCATCTGGTGAATCTTCACTAGCTAATGATATTATTCTTGGGTTATTAATTGTTGTTCTACTTGTTTTGGTTACAATGTTGTATTTAGTTACAAAGACATTAACCAACATTGCTGAAAAAAATGGAATACAAATAGAAAAGTCAAAATCAGAACCTTTCTCTATTTGGAAAGCATTTATAAAAAATCAGTTTTTAATATTTTGCTCTGTCATTTTACTATTGCTTTCAAGTGCTTATTTTGTTTATGGATACATGATGCAAATTGGTGTAGATCAAGGTTACATGCCGATCCAACCAATTCATTATTCACATAAAATTCACTCTGGAGCAAACCAAATTGAATGTCAATATTGTCACTCCTCTGCTAGAGTTTCCAAACATTCTGGAATTCCATCCTTAAATGTTTGTATGAATTGTCATGAAAACATAGCAGAATATAATGGTGAAGAAGATCTTGAAAAGGGTTATACAAAAGAGTTCTATACAAATGAAATAAAAAAATTGTATAAGGCAGTAGGTTGGGATGAAGAAACTCAATCATATACGGGAGATACTGAGCCTGTTAAATGGGTTAGAATTCATAATCTTCCTGACTTTGTTTATTTTAATCATGCACAACACGTTTCTGTTGCAGGAGTTGATTGTAATAAATGTCATGGGCCTGTCGAGGAGATGGAAATTTTATATCAATACTCATCTTTAACAATGGGATGGTGTATTGATTGTCATAGGGATTCTAATGTAAAAGTTAAGGACAACGAATATTATACAAAGATTCATGAAGAACTCTCAAAAAAATACGGAGTTGAAGAATTAACAATTGCTCAAATGGGTGGTCTTGAATGTGGTAAATGTCATTATTAATAAAGTAACTATAAATGGGAAACCATAAAAAATATTGGAAAAGCGAATTAGAATTAACTAATGACAGTTCTATTGTTGACAATTTAAAAAACAATGAATTTGTTAACGAATTGCCATTAGATGCTTTTCAAAGTAATGAATCTGGTATTGAAAATTCGAATACCAATAGAAGAGATTTTCTAAAATATTTAGGTTTTAGTACTGCAGCAGCAACTCTAGCCAGTTGTGAAGGTCCAGTAAACAGGTCAATTCCTTATGTGGTTCAACCAGAACAAATAATTCCTGGTATCTCCAATTTTTATGCAACCTCAGTTTCTGATGGTTTTGATTTTGCTAATATTCTAGTAAAAACAAGAGAAGGAAGGCCTATAAAAGTCGAATTGAATAAGTTATCTAACGATAACACGCCTAATGCAAGAGTTCAGGCATCTGTCCTGTCCATGTATGATAGCTCAAGACTTCAAGGGCCAACCATGGATGGTCAAGACATTTCTTGGGATCAATTCAATTTAAATGTTAAAGCTCAACTTGATGCGATGAAAGCTTCAAACAAAAGAGTTGTTTTATTAACACAGACATTTGCAAGTCCAACAACAGAAAATATTATTAAAGACTTTACTAAAAAATATCCAAATGTTGAGCATATTATTTATGATGCAATTTCTGATTCAAAAGCTTTAGATGCTTTTAAACTTAGTTTTGGAGTTAGAGCCTTACCAACTTATGATTTTGAAAAAGCAAAGGTAATTGTTTCTATTGCTGCAGACTTTCTTGGTGATTGGCAAGGTGGCGGGTTTTCTAAAGGTTATACTAAAAACAGAGTTCCTAAGAATGGGAAAATGTCTAAACATTACCAAATTGAAGCTAATATGTCTCTTTCCGGGGCTAATGCGGATGTTCGTATACCTTTAAAACCGTCGAATCAAATAAAGGCATTATTAAAGATCTATGAAAATATTTCAGGTGAAAATACTGGAATAACTTTAAAGGCTAAACTTGAGTCAAATCTTAAAACAATTTCTGACAGTTTAGTCGATGCTGGAAATTCAGGTGTATTTATTACTGGAATAGATGATGTTAACGCTCAACTTATTGCTCTTAAAATTAACATGCTAATTAAAAGTAGAGTCCTTAATACTTCAAAACTTAATCTTACAAGACAAGGAGATGACAATAAAGTTTCCAGTTTCGTAAACGACTTAATAGATAAAAAAGTTGATGGTTTAATTATGGTAGGAGTAAATCCGTCTTACACGCTTCCTGACAATAAGAAATTTAATGAGGCATTAAAATCAATTGGATTTACAGTTTCATTTTCAATGAACAATAATGAAACCGCTAAATTATCAAAATGGGTAGCTGCTACCCCTCATTATCTCGAATCGTGGGGTGATGTTGAAATTAAATCAGGAAATTATGGTTTGGTTCAACCAACTATAAAGCCTCTATTTGATACAATGCAGTTTCAAGATGTGCTTTTAAATTGGCTTGAGTCTACTTTTTCGTTTTACGATGAAATAAAAAATAATTGGATTAATACAGTTCTTAACGGTTCCTCATGGAACCAAGCATTACACGACGGTATATATGTAAGCAATAAAAAAAATAAACAGCTTTTTTTTATTGATAGTGATTTGTCAGATAATGTAACACAATTATTATCAATTAATACTAATGACTTTGAGCTGACTCTATACCCTAAAATTTCTATGGGAGATGGCCAACAAGCAAACAACCCATGGCTTCAGGAAATGCCGGATCCAATTTCTAGAGTTTCATGGGATAATTATTTAACTGTTTCAAAATCTGATGCAAAATATTTAGGTCTTAAGAATATTAATGAATCAAATGGAGCATTGAACAGTAATTTTGCAAATATTTCTTCAAATGGTATAACGATCAAAGTACCTGTTCTAATCCAACCTGGGCAAGCTAAAGGGTCTGTTGGATTGTCTTTTGGATACGGAAGATCAAGTGGAGTTAAAAAAGAATTACAAACTGGTGTTAACGGATATGAATTTTATAAAAATTTAGTTAATACTCAAAGTGTTAAAATTGAATCAATCAACGAAATTCATGAGTTTGCTTGTGTTCAGCTTCATAATACTTTGATGGGTAGAGGAGATATCGTTAAGGAAACAACTTTAGAGATTTTTAACACCAAAAAATCCTCAGAATGGAATTCTATAACTCAAGTTTCATTAAATCATATTGAAACTCCTGTTACTTCTCCTGAAGTTGATATTTGGGATGAATTTGATAGATCTATAGGGCATCATTTTAACCTTTCTATTGATTTGAATGCTTGTACTGGTTGTGGTGCATGTGTAATTGCTTGTCATGCAGAAAATAATGTTCCAGTTGTAGGTAAGAGAGAAGTTAGAAAGTCTAGAGATATGCATTGGCTGAGAATTGATAGATATTATTCATCAGCTGAAACTTTTTCTGATGATAATATTACTAAAGATAATATAAGTGGACTAGGAGATTCCCTTTCAGTTTTTGGAGAAATGGAAGACCCTTCAGAAAATCCGCAAGTAGTTTTTCAACCTGTAATGTGCCAGCATTGTAATCATGCTCCTTGTGAAACAGTTTGCCCTGTTGCAGCGACTTCCCATGGAAGACAAGGACAAAACCACATGGCATACAACAGATGTGTTGGGACAAGATACTGTGCAAATAACTGTCCTTATAAAGTAAGACGATTCAATTGGTTTTTATACAATAATAATAACGAGTTTGATTTCAACATGAATGACGATTTAGGTAAAATGGTTCTTAATCCAGATGTTGTTGTTAGGTCTAGAGGAGTTATGGAAAAGTGTTCAATGTGTATTCAATTAACACAGAAAACTATTCTTGATGCTAAACTTGATGGAAGAAAAATCAAAGATGGAGAATTTCAAACAGCATGTTCAGCTGCTTGTAGTAATGGAGCGATAGTTTTCGGAGATATAAACGATGAAGAAAGTGAAGTTTTAAAATTTAACAAAGATGATCGAATGTATCATCTTTTAGAAAGTATAGGTACAAAACCAAATGTTATGTACCAGGTTAAAGTTAGAAATACGTAAAAGGATAAATATATGTCATCTCATTACGAAGCGCCAATAAGAAAACCTTTAGTAACTGGTAATAAGAGTTACCATGATGTATCGGTTGATATCGCAGCTGCTATTGAAGGTAAAGCTAACAAACAATGGTGGATAGTATTTTCTATTGCATTGGCTGCTTTTTTGTGGGGAATTGGATGTATGATTTATACAGTTTCCACTGGAATAGGTGTGTGGGGTCTTAACAAAACTGTTGGGTGGGCCTGGGACATAACCAATTTTGTTTGGTGGATTGGAATTGGACATGCTGGTACACTTATTTCTGCTGTTTTGTTATTGTTTAGACAAAAATGGAGAATGGCGATTAATAGATCTGCTGAAGCAATGACAATCTTTTCAGTCATTCAAGCAGGTTTATTTCCAATTATTCACATGGGTCGACCTTGGCTTGCGTATTGGGTTCTTCCTATTCCAAATGCTTATGGTTCTCTTTGGGTGAACTTTAATTCTCCTTTATTGTGGGATGTATTTGCTATTTCCACATATCTTTCTGTATCACTTGTTTTCTGGTGGACAGGTCTTTTACCTGATTTTGCAATGATCAGAGATAGAGCTGTAAAACCATTTCAGAAAAAAATATACAGCTTAGTTAGTTTTGGTTGGACAGGGAGAGCAAAAGATTGGCAAAGATTTGAGGAAGTATCTTTAGTATTAGCAGGACTTGCAACACCACTAGTACTTTCAGTACATACAATTGTATCATTTGACTTTGCCACTTCTGTTATTCCTGGTTGGCATACGACGATATTCCCGCCTTATTTTGTTGCAGGTGCAATTTTTTCTGGGTTTGCAATGGTAAATACTCTTCTTATTATAATGAGAAAAGTATCTAATCTTGAAAATTATATTACAATTCAACATATTGAACTTATGAACATTGTAATTATGATTACAGGATCAATTGTTGGAACTGCATACATAACTGAATTATTTATTGCTTGGTATTCAGGTGTTGAATACGAACAATATGCATTTTTAAATAGAGCGACTGGTCCCTATTGGTGGGCATATTGGGCAATGATGACTTGTAATGTTTTTTCGCCTCAGTTAATGTGGTTTAAAAAATTAAGAACTAGTATTTTGTTTTCATTCTTTATATCAATAGTAGTTAATATTGGAATGTGGTTTGAAAGATTTGTTATTATTGTTACCTCTTTGCATAGAGACTATTTACCTTCATCATGGACGATGTTTTCACCAACATTTGTTGACATTGGAATTTTTGTTGGTACAATTGGATTTTTCTTTGTTTTATTTTTGCTTTATTCAAGAACATTCCCTGTAATTGCTCAAGCTGAGGTTAAAACAATTTTAAAAAGTTCAGGAGATAATTATAAAAAAATAAGAGATAAAAAGTAATGGCTGATAAAATTCTACATGCCGTATATGACGACGATGATAAATTAATGCAGGCTGTCAAAGATTTAAGGGCTGCAAATTTTTCAATTGATGAAGTATATACTCCATTCCCTGTACATGGACTGGATAAAGCTTTGGGTTTAAAGCCAACAAGACTGGCAATTTTATCTTTCATATATGGATGTATTGGTTTCAGTTTTGCAATTTTTATGATGAATTATATAATGATTCTTGATTGGCCTCAAAATATTGGAGGTAAACCTAGTTTCTCATTTATTGAGAACATGCCCTCTTTTGTGCCTATAATGTTCGAACTAACTGTATTTTTTGCTGCTCATTTAATGGTTATAACTTTTTATTTAAGGAGCAAATTATGGCCTTTTAAAGAAGCTGAAAATCCATTGCCATCTACAACAGATGATAAGTTTTTAATTGAAATTAAATTTCATGGGGATGGAAAATCTTTAGAAGCTGCAGTTAAAAAAACAGACGTTTTAGAAATTAATGTAATAAATAAGATAGATTCTAAAAAATGAAAAAAATAACATTCTTTAGCGTTATGATTTTGATGAGCCTGCTCACAATATCATGTTTTGATAAATCAAAACCTAACTATCAATTTTTTCCTAATATGTATGAGTCTGTTGGCTATAGTACATATCAAGAATCTGATGCTTTTGCTAATGGAATTCAGGCTCAACTCCCAGTTGATGGAACAATTTCTAGAGGCTGGGTTCCTTACGATTATCCAGATACAAATGAAGGTTATGAGTTAGCAAAAAATGAGTTGATATCCCCTTTAGAAGCTAATGATGAAAACTTATCTAAAGGAAAAGAGTTATATAATATTTATTGTGCAGTTTGTCATGGTTCAAAAGGTGATGGTCAAGGAATTTTAATGAAAAGAGAAAAGTTTTTAGGAATACCTAGTTATGCTGACAGAAATATAACTGAAGGTAGTACATACCATGTATTAATGTATGGTAAGAATTTGATGGGCTCCCATGCTAGTCAAGTTAATGCTGAGGAAAGATGGCAAATATCTCAATATGTTATGAGTTTAAGAGAAAAATTAATAAAGTAGTATAATGTATAAAGTTTCAAAAAATATTAAAATTTTATCATTTACATTGATGATCATTGGTGCATTAGGAATAGCATATGGTTTTTATTCTTCTCCTAAAACTATTGAACAAGCAAAAGAGTTGGTTGCTGATTCACATGGGCATGAATATTCTAATGATTCTAATTCTCACTCATATGATGCTGATGACTCTGATTCAAAAGAAGGGCATTCTAACTCTCACGATGAACATTTATTACACAAACTTCAAAATAGACCTTGGTCTTCAATTTATGTTGCAGCTTTATTTTTTATGTTTCTTTCACTAGGTACATTAGCTTTTTATGCTATTCAAAGAGCATCACAAGCTGGATGGTCTCCATTGTTGTTTAGAGTAATGGAGGGAATTACAGCATATCTTCTTCCAGGGACTTTAATAATATTGGTAATTTTGATTTTGTCAGCAATGCATTTAAACCATTTATTTGTTTGGATGGATCCTGAAGTTGTAGCACACGACAAAATAATTCAAGGTAAATCAGGCTATTTAAATTCACCTTTTTTAATAGCAAGGGCTGTTTTTTATATTTTTGGATGGAACTTTTATAGATATATTTCAAGAAAATATTCTTTAGCTCAAGATAGTTCTTCTGATATTTCAAATCACAAAAGAAATTTCCAGTGGTCTGCAGGGTTTTTAGCTTTCTTTATTGTCACAGAATCTATGATGTCATGGGATTGGATAATGTCAGTTGATCCCCATTGGTTCAGTACTTTATTTGGTTGGTATGTATTTGCAAGTATGTTTGTTTCTGGTATTACAACAATAGCATTAATTACCATTTACTTGAAATCGAAAGGTTACCTCGAAAAAGTCAATCACAACCATATTCACGATTTAGGTAAATTTATGTTTGGAGTTAGTGTGTTTTGGACCTATTTATGGTTTTCACAATTCATGTTAATATGGTATGCTAATATCCCTGAAGAAGTTACCTATTTTATAACAAGAATTGAAGATTATAATCTTCCTTTCTTTGGAATGATCGCCTTGAACTTTATTTTCCCTTTACTTTTATTAATGAACAGCGATTATAAAAGAGTTAATTGGTTTATCGTAATGACAGGAATAATTATTTTGATTGGGCATTACATTGATGTGTTTAATATGATTATGCCAGCTACTGTTGGTGACAAATGGTTTATTGGAATTCCTGAATTATCCAGCATTGCATTTTTTGCAGGGTTATTTATTTACGTAGTGTTTTATAGTATTTCAAAAGCTCCACTAGAGCCCTCAGGAGATCCATTATTAAAAGAAAGTGAAAAATTTGTTTATTAAGAAAAGAGTTTTAAATGACACTATTATTAATTTTAACGATTTTAATTTTAACAGGTATAGCACTGTGGCAAATAACCAAAATCTTTGAGCTTTCTCAAATCGGAAGAAAAAAAGACAATTCTCAAATTGCAACTGAAAAAGACAATGATTTAAACGGAAAGCTAATGTTTGCTTTTCTGGTTTTTATTTATGTTGTTACAATATATTCATTTTGGTCATATTCAAAAGTTTTACTTCCAGAATCTGCCTCTGCTCATGGACCTGCTTACGATACCTTACTTTGGATATCTTTTGCTATAATTTTGTTTGCACAAACAATTACTCAGGCTGTATTGCACATTTTTGCTTACAAGTATAGAGGAATAAATGACAGAAAAGCTTACTTCTACACTCATAACAACAAACTTGAGTTTATTTGGACTATTATTCCAGCTGTTATCTTCTTTATATTAATTATATACGGAATGGTAACATGGGGTAATATTATGAATATTGATGAAGATGAAGATGCTTTGGTTATTGAATTATATGCACAGCAATGGAATTGGAAAGCAAGATACGCTGGTCAAGATAATGTTTTAGGAGACGCAAATGTTAGATTTTTAAATGATTTTGATGGAAAAAATTCTGTTGGTATTGATTCTTCTGATCCCAATGCAATGGATGATATTGTTGTAACGCAAGAATTTCATTTGCCAGTCAATAGAAAAGTTATTTTCAAATTCAGATCTCAAGACGTTTTACACTCAGCTTATATGCCTCATTTCAGAGCTCAAATGAATTGTGTTCCAGGAATGATAACTGAATTTGCTTTTACACCCACAATAACTACAGCCGACATGAGGATGAATGCAGATGTTGTTGATAAAGTAAATAGAATTAATAAAATTAGATATGAAAACAGCAAAGAGTTAATTGCAAATGGAGAAGAAGCTCTAGAGCCTTACCAGTTCGATTATTTATTATTATGTGCCAAGATTTGTGGTGCGTCTCATTATAATATGCAGATGAAAATTGTAGTCGAGTCAGAGAAGGATTACAAAAAATGGTTGTCAGAACAAAAAACATTTTCTGAAATAATTCAATAATATAATATGTCAGGAACTACAAACATATCTCACTCAAATCATGATGATCACCATCATCATCACAAAGAAACTTTTATAACAAAATATATATTTAGTCAAGATCACAAAATGATTGCTAAACAATATCTTATTTTAGGAGTATTGTTTATGGGCTTTATTGGAGTGGCAATGTCTTTACTTTTTAGATTACAATTAGCCTGGCCTGAACAATCTTTTGCTGTTTTTGATATTTTCTTAGGTGGCTGGGCCCCCGAAGGCGTTATGGATCCAAATATTTATTTAGCTTTAGTTACTATACACGGAACAATTATGGTGTTTTTTGTACTTACTGCTGGACTAAGTGGAACTTTTAGTAATTTGTTAATTCCGCTTCAAATTGGAGCAAGAGATATGGCATCAGGATTATTAAATATGATCTCTTTTTGGTTGTTTTTTATTTCTAGTATGGTTATGCTAGCTTCTTTGTTTGTTGAAGCCGGTCCAGCTGCTGCTGGATGGACAATATATCCTCCTTTAAGTGCTTTACCACAAACTCAACCTGGATCTGGGACAGGAATGACTTTATGGTTAATTTCAATGGCTATTTTTGTTGCTTCTTCATTACTTGGGTCACTAAATTATATTGTGACTGTAATTAATTTAAGAACAAAAGGAATGTCTATGTTCAGACTTCCTTTAACAATATGGGCATTTTTTGTAACAGCAATTATTGGTGTGATTTCATTTCCGGTTCTTTTATCTGCTGCATTACTTTTAATTATGGATAGGAGCTTTGGTACATCTTTCTTTTTATCAGATATTTTTATTCAAGGAGAAGTTCTTCATTATCAAGGTGGTTCTCCAGTTCTTTTTGAGCATCTTTTCTGGTTTTTAGGTCATCCTGAAGTATATATTGTATTACTACCAGCTTTAGGTATAACATCAGAGGTTATAGCTACTAATTCTAGAAAGCCAATTTTTGGATATAGAGCAATGGTAGCTTCAATTTTAGCAATAGCATTTTTATCAACCATTGTTTGGGGACATCATATGTTTATTTCTGGAATGAATCCTTTTTTAGGATCAGTATTTACTTTTACTACTTTACTGATTGCTATTCCCTCAGCTGTTAAAGCCTTTAACTATATAACAACTTTATGGAAAGGTAATTTACAATTTAATCCTGGTATGCTTTTTTCTATAGGATTAGTATCAACATTTATTACAGGTGGATTAACTGGAATTATTTTGGGAGATAGTACTCTTGATATTAATATACATGACACATATTTTGTTGTTGCACATTTCCATCTAGTTATGGGAATATCTGCATTATATGGTCTATTTGCTGGAGTTTATCATTGGTTTCCAAAGCTGTTTGGAACAATGATGAATAAAAATCTTGGTTATATCCATTTTTGGGTTACAGCAATATCTGCATATGGTGTATTTTTTCCAATGCATTTTATTGGTATGGCTGGTTTACCTAGAAGATACTATACTAATACTGCATTTCCTTATTTTGATGATTTAGCCAATATAAATGTTGTAATAACTGTATTTGCTTTGTTAGCTGGTGCTGCTCAATTGGTATTTTTGTATAACTTTTTGCATAGTATGTTCTTTGGAAAAAAAGCTGAACAGAATCCTTGGAGGTCTAATACTATGGAATGGACAGCTCCAGTCGAACATATTCACGGAAATTGGCCAGGTGAAATTCCGCATGTTCACAGGTGGGCATACGATTATAGTAAGCCTGGTCAAAAAGAAGATTTTGTTCTACAAACAACACCTCACTCAAAAGGAGAAATTGAAACTGAACACTAATTCGAGTTATTAATTTAGATTTTCTTTTTCCCTATCTTTGAATAGATGAATGAAAATTTAGATCCAACTGAATCTAGCTTTACAAATGAAGATTTTGAAATTGATAAAGCTTTAAGGCCTCTTTCTTTTGATGATTTTGCTGGTCAAGATCAAATTATTAATAATTTAAAAGTTTTTGTTGAGGCTTGTAATCTAAGATCTGATGCGTTAGATCATGTATTGTTTCATGGACCTCCAGGCCTTGGAAAAACTACCTTAGCTCATATAGTTGCAAATGAGTTGGGAGTAAATTTGAAGGTTACCTCTGGCCCTGTTCTTGATAAACCCGGTGATTTAGCAGGATTGCTGACAAATTTAGAACCAAGAGATGTGCTGTTTATTGATGAAATTCATAGACTTAGTCCAATTGTTGAGGAGTATTTGTATTCGGCTATGGAAGACTATAAGATTGATATTATGATTGAAACAGGTCCAAACGCTAGAACGGTTCAAATCAATTTAAACCCTTTTACCTTGATAGGAGCTACTACAAGATCTGGCCTTCTTACTGCTCCCATGAGAGCTAGATTTGGAATAAACAGCAGGTTACAATATTATGATACTGAATTGCTATCTACTATAGTTCAAAGAAGTTCGAATATTTTAAATATCGAAGTAAATGAGAATGCTTCAATAGAAATCGCGGGAAGAAGTAGAGGAACACCAAGAATTTCTAATTCATTATTGAGAAGAGTCAGAGATTTTGCTCAAATAAAAGGAAACGGTTCTATTGATTTAGAAATTACTAGATACGCGTTAAAATCATTAAATGTTGACAAAAATGGTTTAGATGAGATGGATAATAAAATTCTTATGACTTTAATTGAAAAATTTAAAGGAGGACCAGTTGGAATTAATACTCTGTCTACTGCGGTTTCTGAAAGTTCTGAAACTATTGAAGAAGTTTATGAACCTTTTTTAATTCAACAAGGCTTTATAATTAGAACTCCAAGGGGAAGAGAGGTTACTAAACTAGCTTACGATCACTTGGGTCTGAAGAATTCTGGAATGCAAGAAGAATTATTTTAAAATTTATTTAAATGAAATTAAATAATCTTTTTTTCGATATATTAATTGGATTTGAAGTACCCATTTTTTATGCCATAATAATAAATTTAATTCTGGTAGGTTTATTAATACTTGTTGGAGTTTTAATACTGAATTATATTTCTAAAACGTTTGTTAGAAATTTGCTTGAGAAAATTTCTGTTAATTCTAAAAACAATTTTGATGATTTTTTAGTTGAAAATAATATTCATATTCACATATCAAAACTTATTCCTTTTATTTTTTTGTATTGGATAATACCATTATGGCTTGAGGGATATGCTGATTTATTGAATTATTCAAAATTAGTTTTAGAGTTGTATTTTATTTTATTAATTGTCTGGATTATTAGAAATTTTTTTAATGCTTCAAAAAAGTTTTTAAAAACTTTAGACTCATTTAAAGACAAGCCAATTGATAGTTTTTTTCAAGTAGCCATCATATTAGTTTGGTTTACAGCTATCATTTTTATTTTTTCAATTTTAACTGGAAAAGAAGTTTCAACTTTTCTTACTGCTATGGGTGCTTTGTCAGCAGTGATTTTGTTGATTTTTAAAGATACTATTTTAGGTTTCGTTGCAAGCATTCAATTAAGTTCAAATGATTTAATTAGAATTGGAGATTGGATTACTATGAAACAATTTGATGCCGATGGAGATGTTATTGAAATCAATTTGAGTTCTGTAAAAGTGCAAAACTTTGATAAAACAATCACCACTATCCCTACATATAAGTTGATTTCAGATTCATTTACAAACTGGAGAGGAATGAGTGATGCCAAAGGAAGAAGAATTAAAAGAGCTTTATTAATTAAGGGTTCATCAATTAGATTTATGACGGATAATGATCTTCTAAAACTTGAAGATATAAGTTTAATCAAAGATTATATTAAAAATAAAAAACTTGAAATTAAAGAACATAATTCTAAGCTAAATATTGTTGAGGATATAAAAGTGAATGGAAGAAACCTTACTAATATTGGATTGTTTAGAAAATATACTGAAAATTATCTTCAAAATAATAGTAATATAAGTAAAGAAATGACAATTATGTGCCGGCAATTAACACCAACATCACAGGGTGTTCCTTTAGAAATATATGCCTTTATAAAAGATAAAGAATGGAAAAACTATGAAAATATATCTTCCGATATATTTGATCATCTTCTTGCATCTTTGGAGAGTTTTAATTTAGAGCTGTTTGAACTTCCCTCAAAAATTAATCTAAATTAATTTGAAAAAACTGTTATATCTAATATTGTTTTTTTGTCCGGTTTATATGATTGGTCAAAACTTCGTTGAGTCAAATTGTATATCTGTATATTTAATTAGACATGCTGAAAAAGACCGTACTAATAAAAATGATAAAAATCCACATTTAAATGAAAAAGGCATACAAAGATCTATAAAGTGGAAAAGTTTTTTCAAGAATATAAGTTTTGATAAGTTTTACTCAACGAATTTTAACAGAACTATTGAAACCATTCAACCTATTTCTGAGGGCGAAGATATTACTATTTACAATCCTTTAAATATAAATTATGATGACTTTATAAAATTAAACAAAGGAAATATTGTTCTAGTTGTTGGTCACAGTAATACAATACCAATATTTGCAAACAATTTATTAGGAAAATTTGTTTACCATGATATTGAGGATGATAATAATTCTAATTTATATGTTATTAATATTTGCGATGGAAATAAACCAACTAGTTCGCTTTATTTTGTTGAGTAATGACTAATGATTTTAAAAAATTCCCGAAGGTTGAGTTACACGTTCATCTAGATTGTTGTTTAAGTTTTGATGCATTAAAAAAAATTGATTCTAAGGCAAGTCTGTCAACTTACAAAGAAAAATTTATTGGAACTGCTTGTACTAATCTTAAAGATTATATTAAGTGTGCAGATATAGCTTTAGAGTATATGCAAACAAAACAACAATTAGAAATTGTAGTTGAGGATCTCTTCAATCAATTTAAGTCTGACAATATAATTTACGCTGAAGTTAGATTTGCTCCACTTCTTCATTTAAAAAAGGGATTAAACCCTAAAGAAGTCGTAAAAATTGTTAGTGAAAAAACTATTACTGAATCAAAAAAATCTGGAATTGAAGTGGGATTAATTTTGTGTACGTTAAGACACTTTAGTGAGAAGGAAAGTTTAGAGACAATTAACTTGTTTAATTCATTTTCAAACAAAAATATTATAGGGTTTGATCTTGCAGCGGATGAGGCAGGTTATCCATTAAATAATCATTTAAAAGCTTTTAAAATTGCAAATGATAATAAGGTTTCTTGTACAGCACACGCTGGAGAGGCGTTAGGGAGTCAAAGCATTATAGATACATTACAACAACTAAAACCAAAAAGAATAGGCCATGGTGTTCGTTGTATTGAAAATGATGAACTGATAAAAAAAATTAAAAAAGAAAATATTCATCTTGAAATATGTGTCACAAGTAATCTCGTTACAAAAGTTTTTGATAATGCTAAAGATCATCCTATTGATAAATTGTATAATTGTGGTATTTCTTTGAGTATCAATACTGATGGTAGAACAATTTCAGACACCGATATGAATAAAGAATATAGTTTGCTCAATCAACATTTTAATTGGAATAAAAAAGAGTTTTTTGAATCGAACATTCAAGCCATCAATGCTTCATTTTCATCAAATGAAGTTAAAAACAAGATAATTATTAAATTAAAAGACTATTACTTAAAATAATTTTTCAATTGGTTACAATATCATTTTTTACATACGTTAACAATAAATTTTGGGCTTTTAAACAAATGTATTTTGCAAATAAATTAATTAAAAACTCAAAAGGATTAGTGTTCTATAAATTACTGGGAACTGGTGCTGGTGCTGGGTTTAGTTTATTTCCAGATTTTAAAACTTACTCGATTTTATGTGTTTGGAAAGACGATAAATCAGCATATGAATTTTTAAACAATAGTATTCATTCACTTCAGATTTCTCAAAAAGCATTTTCCAGAAATGATTATTTTTTACAACCTATTCACAGTCATGGTAATTGGGACGGAATTAACCCTTTTACAATTTCAAAAAATAATTTTGATGAAAATTTCCCTATAGCTATAATCACAAGAGCCAGATTGAATTACTCAAAATTATTAGAGTTTTGGAATTCTGTACCCAAAGCTTCAAAGGCAATTAAAAATGCAAAAGGAGTTAAATGGTTCAAGGGAATTGGTGAGTTACCTTTTATTCAACAAGCTACCTTTAGTGTTTGGAATAATTTGCAATCTGTAAAAGATTTTGCTTATAAAAATATAGATCATGCTGAGATTGTAAAGAAAACAAAAAAAAGAAAATGGTATAAAGAGGACTTGTTTTCTAGGTTTGTAGTTTTAGATAAAAAAATAAAAGTATTTTCAAATTGAAAAAAGCAATAATTATTGGTTCCGGTATTGCTGGAATAGCATCTGCTTTGAGGTTAAAATCTATTGGATATGATGTTGTTGTTTTTGAAAACAATAATTATCCAGGGGGAAAGTTGTCTTCTTTTAAGTTAGGTGATTATAGATTTGATGCAGGGCCTTCACTTTTAACTATGCCTCAATATATTGATGAGCTTTTTCAATTATTTGACGAAGATCCAATTAAATACTTTAAATACGAGAAAAAGGAAATATCATGTAAATATTTTTGGGAAGATAATGTGATTTTAAATGCATATTCTGATAAAGAAAGGTTTATCAATGAAATAAATAAAGTTTTAGGAGTGGATAAAAAAGTTGTGTCAACTTATCTAAATAAAGCTAAAAAAAAATACGACTTAACTAAAAGTGTATTTCTTGAGAGATCTTTACATAAGGTTAAAACTTATTTTTCAGTAGACTTATTGAAAGGTATTTTTAATTTATTTAGTTTTCAAATCAACAAAACTTTACATCAAGTTAATTCTGAAGAATTACGCGAACCCCATTTAGTTCAACTTTTTAACAGATTTGCTACTTATAATGGATCATCTCCTTTCAAGACACCAGGAATGATGACTTTAATACAACATCTAGAGCAAGAATACGGTACTTATGTTAGTAATAAAGGAATGATAAACATTATTGATTCATTGTATGAATTAGCATTAAGACAAAATATCAAATTTAAATTTAATCATTTGGTGAGTGAAATTTTGTTAGATGGTAAAAAAGCTATTGGGGTTAAAACCAATAATCAAATTTTTAGATCGGATATAGTAATTTCAAATATGGATGTTGTCCCAACATATAAAAAGTTATTAAAAACATCGTATCATCCAAAAAAAATTTTAAATCAAGAAAGATCGAGTTCAGCTTTGATATTTTACTGGGGAATTAAAAAATGTTTTAAAAATTTAGAGTTGCATAATATTCTTTTTTCAAAAAATTATAAAGAAGAGTTTGAATCTATTTTTAAACATTCATCAATTTATAAAGACCCTACAGTTTATATTAACATTACATCAAAGGATGTTATTTCTGACGCTCCTAAAGGCTGTGAAAATTGGTTTGTTATGATAAACAGTCCTAATAATTCAGGTCAAGATTGGGATGCCATCGTTAAAACAGTAAGGTCTAATATTATAAAAAAAATCAATAAGGTTTTAGATGTTAATATTGAAGAGAAAATTGAATTTGAAAAAATTTATACCCCTTTGACTATTGAAAAAAATACACAATCTTTTTTAGGTTCACTGTACGGGTCGTCTAGTAATAATAAAATGTCTGCTTTTTTAAGACATCCTAACTTTTCTAATGATATTCAAAATTTATATTTTTGTGGAGGAAGTGTTCACCCTGGTGGTGGAATTCCACTTTGCCTATTGTCTGCAAAAATAGTTTCTGAAATAATAAAAAATAAATGAAATTTTTAAACCCAATAAATTCAACATCAATGGTTTCAGTATTTGCAATATGGTTGTTTCATGTTTGTGGAATGATAGGAATTTCATATGGAAACAAAGACCTTTTTTTGTCTTTTACACCCATCAATTTAATCATCTCATTTTTTTTACTATTTGTTAATCAACTTCAAATTACTCGAAGAGAACTACTGTCCGTCTTTACAATTTTCTTAATTGGTATGATTTGTGAAATTTTGGGAGTTAACTATGGTTATATTTTTGGAGACTATGTTTATTTAGATAATTTAGGGACTAAAGTTTTAGGAGTCCCAATTTTAATTGGAATAAACTGGGTTATTTTAACATTTATTACTGGTTCAATATCAAGTTATATATTTAAAAATCTGAAGATTTCAATTTTATTTGGAGCCATTTTTATGATTCTCCTAGATTTAATAATTGAACCAGTTGCTCCTCATTTGGGGTTTTGGATTTTTGACCTACCTTCAGTACCATTACAAAACTATGTAGGGTGGTTTTTAATCGGTCTTGTTACTCAGTTTGTTTTTCAGAAATTTGTAGTTAATAAAGAAATACCTTTTTCTACAAATCTTCTATTAGCAAATATTGTATTTTTCTCTTTTTTAAATTTCCAAGAAATTTAAATTTACTTTACTACAGTTAATACTCCGTTATTGTAAGTGGTAGTGTAGCATTTCAAAACATCTCCTGTTGAACCTTTAGTTTGACAGTCGGTTGGAAAATTGTTTCCGTGTCCACTTTGGCCTTCGGAACATACAAATCTATCAGCAGAAGTATTATAAGACCAGTTGTTTCTTCTACCCTGGTGTGGACATGAGTTTGTGAAAGCTCTGTAAGTAGAGGAATCTATCTTTAACAATAGCATATTTTGAGCAGTAAAGTTCATCCACCCGTTTGAATCTAGAGAAGAAAAAGTTGAATGGCTAAGATTTATAGTTACTGTGTTCCCATTTACTGTATAACCACTATTAGAATCACCATTGTTTCCTGATCCTGAATTATTTCCGCCTCCAGCTATATCGTCTTCTCCACCTGAAGAGCAAGCTTCAAGCATGGTGACTCCAAAAAAAGCTAATGCTACAGTTGGGCATACATTTTTTAAAAATTCTCTTCTTTTGTTTTTCATATTAAAAATTTAATATTTTATAATATCCAAAAATCGTTCCAAAAAATTAAAATTTTGTAGAACTACTATTTTTTAATTTTATATGTAATTTTAATTATAACTATACATTTTACATATTTTTTATACTTTAGTGTATCTAAAATTATATAATAAAGTTTTTATAAAAACTTAATAATCAGTATTATTTGAAATTTTTTTTATTCTTTTTATTTATTTTCTTTTCTGTAAAGGCTCAACTTTTGCCACCTATACAGTCTTATACACCACAAGATTACAATGGAGCCAATCAAAATTGGATGATTGACGGTTCACCCTCTAATAAAATTTTATTTTCAAATAGTGAAGGTCTTTTAGTTTTTGACGGAACTAGCTGGACTAAATATTCTTCGCCAAATGGCACAATATTTCGTTCCGTTAAAAATACAGGTGATTTAATTTATACTGGTTCTCATTCTGATTTTGGCTCATGGCAAAAATCTATTGATGGATCTTATAAATACACTTCTTTGGTTAAATCACTTAATTTACACATTGAAGAAGATGAGGAGTTTTGGGGTATCATTACTTTAGATAACTGGATTATTTTTCAGTCTCTTCATAGGCTCGTTTTCTTAGATAGAATAACAAAAGAAGTAAAATATTTAAAAGTTGAAGGGACTATAAAAAAATCTTTAGTTATAGATAATCAGATTTATTTTAGTTTAGACACTGGATTTTTCAAACTGCTCAACGGACAACTACAGTTAGTTGTTAGTAGTGATAAACTTCCCTCTGCGATTGTTAATGTGTTCAATACAAAAAATGGATTACTTTTTTTAACCTCAAATGATGGGTTTTATTCTATAGATTCTTTTGGTAAACTATCAAAACTTAAATCTTTTCTTGACAATAATAAAAATATTACAATTTTTAACTCTTTAAAATTAAATGATTTTTCAATTGCTTTAGGAACTATTGGTCATGGATTAATTATTCTTGATTCAAATTTTAACCTTCTAGCAAAATACGATAAAACCAATGGCCTAAATAACAACACTGTGCTTTCATTGTACCAGGATCAAGAAAGTAATATTTGGTTAGGTTTAGATAATGGTATCTCAGTAATTAATATTAATTCACCCTTTTCGATTTTTAATGATGATGATGGAAATATAGGGACTGTTTATGCTTCTATTTTACACAATGACTTATTATACATTGGAACTAATCAAGGTTTATTTTATAAAAAATATAATTCGAAATCTGAATTTAAATTAATTAAAAACACATCTGGTCAAGTTTGGTCTTTAGAAAAAATTGATGGCACTCTTTTTTGTGGTCATGATCAAGGAACATTTATTATAAATAATACAACTGCAGAAAAAATAGAGAATACTTATGGATCTTGGACATTTAGAAAAAAATCCTCAGATTCCAACGAAATTGTTCAAGGAAGCTATGATGGTTTATCAATTCTTTCACAAAACAATGGGAAATGGTTAATTAAAAATAAATTATTAGGATTTGATATTTCTTCGAGATTTTTTGAAATTTCAAATAATGGAAAAATCATTGTGAGTCATGGATATAAAGGAGTTTATAAACTTTCTGTTAACTCAGATTTTGATGAAGTGATCGATTACGAACTTGATTCTATTGCTATTAAAGGAGGAAATACCAGCTTAGCTAAATTTGATAATAATATTTATTACAATTTTATTGGTGGTGTTATGAAATATAATTCCATAACAAATAATTTTTCAATTGACACTCTATTAACTAATTTGTCTTCAAAAGAATTACTTTATGGAATTATAAGAAATGATAATGATGGTAAGCTTTGGTTTTTTTCAGAAAAGAACATTCATTATGTTTACAAAGACTTGGTTACTGGAAATAAAAAAGTGAATTCACTGTTTTTTCCTAATGAACTTCGAAGAACTGTTTTTGAAAATATTGCTAAAATTGATAAATTAAATTATATAATAGGAACAAATAACGGTTATATAAATCTTAATTTAGATGATTATAATCTGAAACCTCCAGTAGTTTCTATTAATAAAATAGAATCATTTAAACTTAATGAACAACCCTCTTTACTTAGTCTTGGTGAACTTATTCAATTAGACTATGATTCAAATAATTTGAATTTTTATGTCAGTGTTTCTAATTATCAAAAGTTTCAACCTACAACATTTGAATATTTAATGGAAGGTTATATTGAAGAATGGACTGAAATCTCTGAGATACCAATCATTACTTTTAATAACCTAAAATCAGGAAGCTATCAATTTAAAATTAGAGCTAAAACAGGAGGTTTATATTCTGATAACATTGAGTCATTTTCCTTTACGGTTGAGACACCTTGGTATTTTTCTAATTTTATGATAGCAAATTATTTTCTAGTTTTTGCGATTTTATTTTTCTTTTTAAATAGATCCTATGAAAAGTATTATCAAGAGAAAGAAGAGAAGATGATGCGTATAAATAAAAGTAAATTAGAACTTATTGAATTTGAAAAAAAACAAGCTTTAATGGCAGTTGAAAATACTAAGCTTCAAAATGATATAGAAAGTAAAAACAGAGAACTTGCTGTGTCAACTATGTCTATGATTAAGAAGAATCAATTTCTAAGTAAAATTAAATTATATCTTAAAAATACAGATTCTCCAAACAAAATCTTGTCAGTTATTAAGATGATTGATAAAAATCTGAATAATAATGACGATTGGAAATTTTTTGAGGAAGCCTTTAATAATGCTGATAAAGACTTTCTTAAAAAGGTTAAATTCACACACCCGACTCTGACAAATAATGATTTAAGGCTCTGTGCTTATCTTAGACTCAATCTATCATCCAAAGAAATAGCTCCTCTTCTTAACATATCTTTAAGCAGTGTAGAAATTAAAAGATATAGGCTTAGAAAAAAAATGAAACTTTCTCATGGAGAAGGTTTGACAGAGCATCTCTTAAGTATATAGTTTTTTTAATTTCATTTAAATATTTCTCAATTTTAGCTATACAAAAACTATACATTATCGATATTAGTTAATTTTATATATCAATATTTAGTTCTTTAAATTATTAATTTATATGGATATTGCCTTTTATTTTTATGGTTTTATCACCTTTAGGTACATTAAAATATCTACTTCATAATTCTGTATAGGTTATTTATGTTTGTTTAACAATAATTTTACTTTAAGTTTAAACTTTATAAAACAAAAACTAAATATGAAAGCAAAATTATTATCATTAATTATCCTTTTAGGATCTTTTTTCATGGTAGCACAAGACTCTATCTTAGTTGGATCCGTATCGGACGCATCTACTAGTGGGCCTTTACCTGGTGTAAGCGTTGTGATTAAAGGTACTCAGATTGGAACTCAAACAGATTTTGATGGAAATTTCAGTATTTCTGGTGTTAACTCTGGTGACATAATTCAATTCTCATTTATTGGGTATGTAACTCAAGAAGTTCAAGTTGGAAATTCTTTTAATATCAATGTTTCTCTTAAAGAAGATGTTGAAGCCTTAGATGAAGTTGTTCTTGTTGGTTACAGTACCCAAAAAGCTTCTAATATTTCTGGATCAGTAACAACTGTTTCAAGTGAAGCTATTGACAAACTTAAACCAAGTAGAGTAGAAGAAGCTCTTCAAGGACAATCTGGTTTAAATGTTATTTCATCCCCTAATCCTGGTGGTAAACCTTCTATTTTAATTAGAGGTATTACATCGTTTTCAGGTACTGATCCACTTGTAATTATTGACGGTATAAACTCATCTCTTTGGGATGTTGATGCTTTAAGCTCTGACGATATAGAAACAATTTCTGTATTAAAAGACGCTTCCACTACTGCACTTTACGGAGTTAGAGGTGGTAATGGAGTAATAGTAATTACTACTAAATCTGGTTTTAAGAATCAAAAAACTCAATTTACTGTTGATTCTTCATTCGGAATGCAAGAAGTTGATAATTTCATCAAAGTTTTAAATGCATCTCAATATGCTGCTATTTTAAATGAAGGAAGTGTAACATCGGGAGGACCATTAATTTTTAATGATCTTTCTGCCTTGGGAGTTGGAACAAATTGGCAAGCTGAATTATTTGATTCTGCTCCAATATCTACAACTACTATTTCTGCTTCAGGAGGTTCAGATACTACTACATATTATCTTTCAGCTAGTTACCTAGCTCAAGAAGGTGTAGCAGGCGGAGGAGATAAAGATTTTTTTGATAGATCAACACTAAGTGCAAACTTTACATCTGAGCTAACAGACGACTTGAAATTTTTTATTAATACTAAATATTCAAATATTCAAGGTAATGGTTTAGGTGGTAATCAGGTTTTTAATGCTCTTAATTTTGACCCATCTATTTCCCCAATGGTTGATGGAGCATATGGAATTAGTAGTACTATCACTCAAGAAGTTCTTAATCCACTTGCAGGATTATCAAATTCTTACAGTGATAATAAGACAGATAAAATTATAGGTAAATTAGAATTACAATACCAAATACTTGATAATTTAAAAATTACATCAAGATTAGGTTATTCTGCAATCTGGCAACAGCAAAAAGGATTTAGACCTCTACAATTTTATGGAATTGGACATAATAGTACCAATGCTAATGCTGATTTAACACCAAGAACAGCTGATGACCATAATATAGTAACTGAAACTAAAAATAACTGGTTTAATTACACTTACGAGTTATTTGGTAATTACGATTTTTCAATTGATAACGAGCATAATTTTAACATTTTTGCAGGTTTTACTATTGGAAAAGGAACTTATAATAATTTATCTGGAAGCAATGTGGATGTTCCTTTTAATTCCTGGACATATGCTGATTTAAGCTCAGCATCAGGAGGAATTGAAGATCAAACTAATAGTTCTGCTCAAAGTGTTAACCGAAGTGTTTCTCTAATGGGTAGAGTTGAATATGATTTTAATGAAAGATATTTAGCTTCTTTAACTGTAAGAAGAGATGGTTCTACAAGTTTTGGTAAAAATAATAAGTTTGCTATTTTTCCATCTGCATCTATAGGATGGGTAGCTTCTAATGAAGATTTTTTCAACTCATCTTTTGTTAATTTCTTAAAAATAAGAGCGAGTTATGGATCTGTAGGTAATGACAATGCTAGTCCTCAATTTGGTACCATTTCTACTTTTCCAAAGTATACTTTTGATGGCACAATTGAAAATGGTTCAACTCTTCTAGGTATTCCTAATAATAATGTTTCTTGGGAAAATCAGATTCAAACAAATGTGGGAGTTGATTTAAGAATGTTTGATTCAAAAGTAAGTTTGACAGCTGATTACTTTATTAAAACTGTTGATGACCTTTTATTCAGTCCAACACTTTCTTTATATTTAGGTATTCCTACTTATCCAGTGGCAAATATTGGGAAAACTGAAACTAAGGGCTATGAAATAAGCCTTTCATATGGTGATGAAATTGCTAAAAATGTAAGTTTCAATACGACATTTAATTTTACAGCAGCTGAAAACTTAGTTGAGGAAATAAATAATGGTGATAAATATATTTGGGGGTCAGGTTATGGTATTCCATTTAAAAATTTAACTCAATTTAGACAAGGTGAATCTCCAGGAATATTCTGGGGCTATAAGACGAATGGAATTTTCCAATCGCAAGCCGAAGTTGATGCTCACGCCACTCAATCAAACGCTCAACCTGGAGATATTAGATTCGTTGATGTAAACGGTGATGGAAAAATTGATGGAGACGATAGAACAAAAATTGGTGATCCATTCCCAGACTTCACCTTAGGTTGGAACTTTAATTTAAACGTTTCTAATTTTGACTTATCAGTATTTACTTATGCTTCAGTTGGAAACGATATCTACAGAGGTTATGAAAGAAATCTTAATTACACGAATAAATTTGCTTCTGTTTTGAACAGATGGACTGGTCCAGGTACAAGTTATGTAGAGCCTAGATATAGTTTTGTAGATGGAAACGATAATTCTAGACAATCTGACAGATATGTTGAAGATGGTAGTTTTGTAAAGATTAAAAATATTCAGTTAGGTTACAATGTTCCTTTATCAGCTGATTCTCCTTTTAGTGGAGTTAGAATTTATGCTTCTGCTAAAAACGCATTTACATTTACTGATTATACTGGATACGATCCTGAAATTTCTAATGGTGGAAATACTGTATTAGATACTGGAGTAGACAGAGGAACCTACCCTTCTCCTAGAGTTATTTCACTTGGGTTAAAACTTAAATTTTAAAAATATATCAAATGAAAAATAAATTATATAATAACTTTTTATTAGTCTTAATTTTTATAGGTTTTGTTGCTTGTGAAGATTACGTTGATTATGAAGCATCAGAGGGTTATACCATCGTTGCTGATGACTATTTTACTAAAGCTGCTGATTATGAAGCTGCTTTAATTGGTACCTATGATCCACTACAGTGGAACATTTACAGTGTAATGATTGGTGATATTGCAACTTCAAATTCTAATTGTGGTGGAGAGAGTGCAACCGACGTTCCTGGGCTCCAAAGAATTGATGACATGCTTCATAATCCTGTAAATGATCAATTAGAATCAACTTGGAAATGGATGTATGAAGGAATTAATAGAGCAAATTATCTTGTTGAGAATAAAGACAAGGTTGATTTTACTAGAAAAACTGAATTGTATGGTGAGGTTCACTTTTTAAGAGCTTACTATTATTTCGAATTAGTAAAAATATTTGGTGGTGTACCATTATTTACTAAATCTAGATTAACTGCTGGTGACTCTGGAACTTTAACTAGAGCTACTGCTGCTGAGGTATATGCTCAAATTGAAGCTGATCTTCAATCTGCTATTAATGCTTTACCAGCCTCTAAAAGTACAGATGGAAGAGCTACTAGCTATACAGCTCACGCATTACTAGGAAAAGTTTACTTGTATCAAAATAAATTTGATGAAGCTGCAAACATATTAGAACCTCTAATTGGTTTATATGAATTAGAATCAGACCTTCAAAGTGTATTTTTGGTCTCAGGTGAAAATGGTTCTGAATCTGTTTTTGAAGTGCAACATTCAAAAAATTCTAACTGGTGGGATTGGGGTTTCCCTCAAGGATCTGAAGGAAACTTTGGAATCATTCACCACGGAATTAGAGGATATAATGGAACTGTTTATGCTCAAGGATGGAGTTTTAATGTTCCAACAAAAGATTTATATGATTCGTATGTTGCTGGTGACTCTAGAAGGGATGTTGCTATTTTAGATATTGTCGCATGGGCCGATGCAACTGGTGCTGAGTACACTGAAGGTTATGAGCACACGGGTTACTTCAATCATAAATATATTCCTAGAGCTGGAGCTACTGCAGCACAAGGCGAATTAAATTATGAAATGAA
>Ga0129342_1000084_pt1 | contig 31815 bp, 32 predicted proteins | sample CPBDNA_5_FD_94426 | JGI IMG/M metagenome (GOLD analysis project Ga0129342, IMG submission 94426) | Freshwater to marine salinity gradient microbial communities from Chesapeake Bay, USA - CPBay_Sum_15_0.2_DNA | ecosystem: Environmental > Aquatic > Marine > Coastal | place: USA: Chesapeake Bay...
GATATTGTACATGCCAAGACGGATATGTCACCTGAGCTTGTAGATATTGTATCAGACTTTTTTAGGCAGTTGGCAGATTTGGCACCGACTATCTTAATAACAGGTAATCATGACTGTAACTTAAATAATAGTTACCGATTGGACGCCCTTAGTCCTATCGTCTCCAGCCTAAATCATCCGGACTTACACTATCTTAAAGACAATGGGGTATATAAGATATCCAACGTACACTTTAACGTTATGTCAATCTTCGATTTGCCGGCTGATTACATAAAAGCTTCAGATTTTGAGGGAGAATATAAGATTGCATTACACCATGGTGCTGTACATAATGCGGCAACTGACACCGGTATGGTACTTAGCAATACTCATGTTACAGTGGATATGTTTGAAGGCCATGATTTAACATTGCTAGGTGATATTCATAAAATGCAATTTTTGGATGATGCGGAGACTATTGCGTACGCAGGGAGTCTTATTCAGCAGAATCATGGCGAAGCTTTGGAACATGGTATTCTTGTATGGGACTTGAAAACTAGTACAAGCGAGTTTGTAGAAATTCCAAATGACTATGGATATTATACGCTACATGTAGATAATGGACATATCTTAAATAGGAATTTAAAGTTACCAAAGAAACCTAGACTAAGATTAAAAGTAAAAGATACTGATGCTGCTACAATTAAAACATTGATAGCAGATTTACGGACGACATATAAAGTCCAGGATATTGCAATACAGAAAGTTAGTGAGCTTACATCGACTGAATCTCATAAGAAAATCGGATTTAGTAATGTTCGTGATGTTGAGTGGCAGAATGATATTATCTCGGAATACTTGACAGTTGAATATGGCTTAGATAAAGATTTATTAGATGCGATACGTCATATTAATCGTACAGTCCATTCTAAGATTCCGGAGAAGATACTTACTCGTAACGTAACTTGGAATCCTCGTAAGTTTGAATTTTCTAACATGTTTAGTTATGGTGAAGGAAATGTAATCGACTTTACTGACTTTTACGGACTTTACGGATTGTTTGCTCCAAATGCAACTGGAAAATCTACACTGTTAGATTCATTAGCGTTCTGCTGTTTCGATCAGTGTAGTCGTACAAAGTATGCGAAGCATGTATTGAATAATAAGAAGACATCTTTCTATTGTAAATTTGAATTTGTATTAGGTAAGTATACATACTTTATTGAACGAAGAGGGACAAAGCAGAAAAATGGTCATGTCCCTGTTAAGGTAGATTTTTGGCGTATTGACGAACAGGGTAATACAGAATCACTTAACGGCGATCAACGTGATAGTACTAATAAAGTTATACAACAATACTTAGGTACGTATGATGATTTCATTTTAACGGCGTTATCATTACAAAATAACAATACTGGGTTTATTGATAAATCACAACGTCAACGTAAAGAATTGTTGTCGCAGTTTTTAGATATAGAAATTTTTGAACAGCAATATCAAATCGGAGGCGACGAGAGTAGAGAGACTGCTGCATTAATTAGAGAATATAAGAGACGAGACTTCAGTACCGATTTGAGTAATGCAAAGGCTGATATAAAAAAATACTCAGATATGTTTAAGCGTTTAAGCGCTACTAGAGATGAGCATATCAACCTTAAGGATTCGGTTAATGATCTAATGATGCGTGCATCTAGCGAGCTACGTCCTATCAATGAAAATATACAAGACCCGGAGGAGATAACAGAATCATTGAATTCATTAAATGAAAGTATTATAGATACCGAAGCTAAAATTGTTAATGCAGAACAACAGTTACGTGATGCTGAACTTTCTCTAGAGTCAAAGCGTGATGAATTATCTAATACTAATTATGATGAGATTGATTTATTGATTGCTGAAAAGTCATCTTTACAAGATCTTCTCACTGACTTAGGACGAGATCGGTATTCTATTATACATGAAATACAACATGCAGAGAAGATGGTATCGAAATTAGAGGTCCATCAATGGGATGAAGATTGCGAGTACTGTATGGCGAATCCGTGGTTACACGAAACTAAGACTGCAGCTGACCAATTACCTGATTTAATTGAGCGTAAGAATGGCATATCTAAAGATGTAGAAACGGCTGAAGCTCGTCTAGATGAAATCAATAATATCGGTCCGTCAGAAATGTTAACTGCAATACACAAGCTTGAAAAGGATGTTTTAAATATAGAACGTACTATTTCCGATCGTAAAGGTATATTGGAACGTAAACAATGGGAATTGTCTTCTCAAATAGCTACTCAGTCTGAGTTAATGCAGAAGTTAGAGATGGCAAAGGCATATGCAGAAGATTTGCAATTTAATAAAGAGAAAGAGGCTGAGATAGAAACCATGCGTTCAGAGATCGATGACTTAGATCATGAAATTCTAGAAATATCAGATCAGTTAATGGAGGTATCGGGTAAGCTAAAAATTGCAGAGAAGACAAAAGAAGATGCAGAAGCTAGCATACAGCGACTTAAAGATTTAGAAATTCAAAACAAGGGATATGAGTATTATCAAAAAGCTGTGTCTAGAAATGGAGTTCCGTATTATTTGATATCAAAAGCCCTTCCGGAAATTGAAGCAGAGATTAATAATATATTACTACAGATTGTAGACTTCTCTATCATACTTAAGACAGACGGCAAAAACATTAATGGGTATATAGTATATGATGAAGAGAATTTCTGGCCGCTAGAATTGACATCTGGAATGGAGAAATTTATTTCATCGCTAGCAATACGAACTTCCCTTATTAATATTTCAAGCTTGCCTAGACCCAATTTTATAGCTATTGATGAAGGTTTTGGAGTACTGGATTCAGATAACTTGAATTCTATGTTTATGTTGTTTGAATATATGAAGAATCAATTCGGGTTTATGTTATGTATTTCCCATATCGATGCAATGCGTGATATTGTAGATCAATTGATAGAAATCAAGAAAATCAATGGTTATTCTAAAATCGAGTTCACTTGATATTTATTTAAAAGGTGACAAAGAATGGCCTTGGGCTCATGGAATTTAGGTCAATTACGGAAGCGTGCTAGCTACGTAGGCCTTAAAGATTTTTCATATGAAGTTATTGATACTAGTCCATTATCTGATCAGATATTTAGTATACGAGACTTCCCCTCTGTACTTACAGCTGGAAAGAATTTATTTAAGATAAAGGCTAGTACAAATGTACTCGTTAAGAATTCTACAATCCATATTGAAGTATTAGACTCAAACGGTAATCCATTATATTATGAGCCTATCAAGTATATCGAGGCTGATGGGACTCGAGTTATAGCTATATATGTTTATGATGATGTACCGTATGGTATTGCAACTGTTTATGTAGCCGGCCGTGTACATACTAATCCATTTACAGGCCAACAATATACATGGTCAAATGATGTAAATTCAGATCAATATTTGAATCTACCAAATGCGCTTTGGTCTCATACACTGACAATTGCTCCGGAGAAACGTAACTCGTCAGAAATTATCTATACATCTAAGCCCGAAGTAACATTATCAGAAATACTTCAGCCATATAATCAACCACAAAATATTAATACGGTAGTAACGCAGAGTATCAGTAATGCAAAGTATACTATCAAGCCAATTCCATTAATGGAGACTCCTGTTAATACAGGCCAGGCATTTCAAGGGGATACATCATTATCAGGACTACCTACATTTAGAGGTAGTGTCATTGCACCGAAGCCTCAATCGCTGTCTGCTGCACTATCATATATCAATGCTTCATCTGATAATATATTAGCCGCAACTACGCCTAGATATGTTACTGCAGTTAATAAGTCTTTGTTTGAATCGACTAGCCCATTCTTTACTACTTCAATGTCTAGAGGCGATGTTATAACAATTACTAATCCATTAATACAAACAATTCGTTCCGGCGCTACATATTCTAGTAGTTTATTAATTCCAGATTCACAAAAATCTACAGAATCATCTTCGAGCTTCGGCACTGCAGTAAATTCACTGTCAGGTTCGTATAGATTTATAATTGACCGTATCATAAGCGATACTGAAGCAGAAGTCGTGTTATATGACGGATTTAAAAATTCAGCTGATAATTTAACTGGAGGGTGGTTTCAAGTGACGTTAGATGGAACACCGAAGCAAGTGATTAGGAATATTAGCTTATCAGGTGCGCCTGTGTGTAGTTTTACGGCTCCATATGTTATTAGTCAATCTGCTACAACACAATCATTCGCCGAAATTTCAGTATCTAATTTAGAGCCTGCAACCGGTGATGTATACAAGATAAAGACATTTTATAAGGCTGCCGGCCAATTCGGAGATTACATTGATGGCGGCGAAACTATACTAGAACGAGATGAGATATTAGAAGATAGTAGTTCGTTCTCATCCACTGCTGACGCTGGCACATTTTATACACGGATGGGACTATTTAACGGCCTAGCCGATTTTAATACATACTGGACTACAGGCTATGGATTATTAGCATCTCAGCCGCTAGTATTTACAGAAAGGCTATTAACCCCTGTATATGACAATACTAATATTCTAGGGGGCATACATATGGACCAAGCAGTCGGACAAGGCCTGAGGAATGAATATGACTGCGGTATTGTACAGCTTTCAGGTTCATATCATCCAGAATTGATTGCAGAAACGGAATATATTCTAACAATGGATGTGTATACAAATAATGCTATAAAGGCAGGTTTCGCGCAGTTAGATATTTACATAGACACTCCTACAGCTGTACAAGCGTTTGAGTCTCGAGATGCTTTTATAAAAGATACACTAACTACATATCAGTCATCAGTAGATGCATCCCCGTTTGCTGACGGCCCGCCATTTGGTACGCGTATAGGTTCAGTACAAGGCCGTCCAGGAGAACGACGTAAAGTACAATTCAGATTCTTTAACCCGGGAGAATTACAGACAATGAACATGTTCTTTATTCAACGTAAAGGAGAGTGGACATTTGCCGATGTTAGTATAAAGGCTGTTGATGAATTCGGATTTACACCGAATTTTGCTAAAATTACTACACTGATTGACTCGCAATTTTTAAATACGCCGTTGGCATTTAAGATACTATTTTATGATTTCTTAGGCAACGAAGCAAAGACAGAAGCAGAGTTATATCCAGTTATATTCACAGGAGCGACATGAGACGTTATTCAGATATACTATTACAGACAGACATTGAAACTATAGAAAATGCAGTTGAAACGTTAAGTAGAATTCGAGGCATTTCCTTTAGGTATAAAGATAAAGCAATTGATCTCGGTATTATTCCGGAAGACCAGCACACTGGTCGTATAGTACATACTGATTCAGTAGGGATAATTGCACAAGAACTAGCCAATATTTTACCAGCCGCGGTAGAAGATAGTCCCGATGGCTATAAAGTAGCTTACTATGATTTGCTAATCCCGGTATTAGTACAGGCAATACAAGAGCTGAATGAACGACTGAAAGCTCTAGAACCTGATACCCCAGACGACGATATTTATTATTGATATGAAGAATTTAGGACAAGATATAATAGAAGAATTACTAACAGAATCTAATATTACAGATGTTGTTGTGATATATCCTGGCAGGTTCCAGCCTATGGGCAGACACCACGCGGCAGTGTATAAGAAATTAGCATCTAAATATGGTAAGACAAATACATATATCGCTACAAGTGATAAAGTAGCATTACCTAAATCTCCGTTAAACTTCCAAGAGAAGTTACAAGTTATAAAACGGCATGGGATTACAAACGTAGTACAAGTTAAGAACCCATACCAGTCAATTGAAATAACATCTCAGTATGACCCGGAAACGACTGCAGTCTTATTTGCTATAGGCAAAAAGGATATGGAAGAGAATCCTAGATTTCGTACAGGAACGAAGCGGGATGGTAGTCCTTCATATTTTCAAGATTATGAAAAGAATAAACATAATCTTAAATCATATCAATCCCATGGGTATTTGATAGTAGCTCCTCATGTAGATATTGATATTCCGGGATTCGGTGAGATGTCCGGAACGACATTGCGTAAGGTATTAGCAACTGCCTCTCCAGAAACCTTCGAAGATGTAATGGGATTCTATGACGAGTCTATTTATAATATGCTGCGCGATAAGTTTGCTGATTTAAGAACTGAAATGATTGAGACATTTTTAGTAGAATCTAGTACGGTATCGTTTTTAGGAAAGGCTGTTGTAGATGACGGTCCTAGATACTTTTATGGTAATCAAAAGACATACCAATCAAATTCAACGAAAATGGCAAACCGCTTAGGATTTGAAGTTATGAGCTACTTGACAGATGACAAGCCGTTAGAGGTACATAATACAGATTATCCAGATGGCCCGCCAATGACGGTATCATTCTTCCCTACAGGTATAAAAGGAACTGAGTTCTCAGGTACAGATTATTTGAAAGATGCGCGCGGTTCGAAAGCGTATAATGCATGGATGTCATATATCGATAAAGTGGCACAACAAGTAGGGTTTGAATTTTTAGACTTCTTAGGTGCTGAAGTGTCAATTGATTCTAGTAAATCAGAAGATATGTCTCCTCAGACCATTCGAGAGGTACGATATAGTACTGAATGGTGGAAAGAAATGTTAAATGAGGTTATAGTTGAAGCAGCTGCGAATACCCATTTAACTCATTTAGAAGAGCTTATTCTTACTAAAGGAGCCGAAGGATATAAACAGGCGCGTTCAGTGCTTTTAGAACTTCTTAAGAACTTACGTGGCCATAGTGATACAAAGGTTAATACAACAGTTAAGTGGGATGGCGCACCGGCCATATTTTGCGGTGTTAATCCAGATAATGGTAAGTTTTTTGTAGGAACTAAATCAATCTTTAATAAAGAGCCGAAGATAAACTATACGCCAGAAGATATTGAAATGAACCATGGCCATGCCCCAGGCTTAGCTGATAAGTTAGTTAAAGCATTACAGTATTTACCTAAATTAGGCATTAAGAATATTTTACAAGGCGACTTTATGTTTGATAAATCGTCATTACAACAACAATCATTAGATGGCGTAACGCATTATACATTCAGACCTAATACAATTACATATGCGGTAGAGGCAGATTCTGACCTAGGTAAGCGTATTGCAAAAGCTGACTTTGGAATTGTATTCCATACATCATATGATTCATTAACATCGCCGGCACAATTCGGAGCAGACGTATCTAATCTTAAGAAGTCGTCAGATGTCTGGTTTGATGATGCATTCTTTAAAGAATCTAGCGGAACGGTATTACTTACTGCTAAAGAAGCTAAACTAGTAGCATCGAAAATTAAGGCCGCAGATTCAATACGAATTGACTATGAAAATATTCCGGCGCAGTTACTTAATACATATATCAACTCTGAAATCCGTACGGGCAATTTTCTCGAGAATCCAAAAGCATCATTTCGAGCTTTCAAAGCTTGGTATCAAGTTAAGGTTGATAAGAAAGTTGATAAGTTAAAGTCTGAACGGGGAAAGGCGAAAGCAATTGCCGCGGGAGAAGAAGCAAAAGCTAACTTTGATGCGCGCCAGGATGATATTATCAAAATTTTCAAATTGACTAAATTATTGGCTGAAGCAAAGATGGTATTTGTTAATAAGTATAATAACGCAGTATACAGAACAAAGCATTTTAAAGACGATGGTCAGGGCGGATTGGTAGCAACAGCCCCAGAAGGCTACGTAGCAATTGATAGAATTGGTAATGGAGTAAAGTTAGTTGACCGCTTAGAGTTTAGTAGAGCGAACTTTGCGATGGATAAAGGATTTGCCAAAAAGTAAATCTACATATTTATTTATAAAGGAACTTCAATGACTGAAAACAAACTTAGAAAATTGGTAAGAGCGCTAGTTAAAGAATCACTAGAAGATCGTAATGCACGTAAAAATGTAACAAGGACATTGACGAAAGTTGAAAAGTTACCTTCAGTGAAAATGCTTAAGAAAGCTTTGAGTACTGGATCACCAGTACAACAGGCTACAGGACTTTATAAAGTAGTAGTTGCGATCTCCGGAGATAATCCGGTAGTAGCTAAGAATTTAGCGCGTATGCTCCAGACAGGAGGTATTGCTGCACCGGGAGAATCTGGTCCAGAAAAAGTAGATGAGTCTGGGCTGTCCGATAATTACAAGCCAATAACTAAGCAGCTAGCAAAAGTCGATAACACATCAGCAATGAAGCAATTAAAAAAGCAACTAGTAAATAAGCCTGCATCAGCACAGGCAGAGTTTGCATTAGATCTATTAAAAGGATTAGATCTGAAAGATGACGCCAGACGCCGTCTTAAAATGATGTTAAATATTTCAGAAGTGAAACATTAAATACTTAATGAGTAATAAGTTACAAAATATAAAAGCTCTCAAGCAATTGTTAGCTGGTGAGCATAAGACTCAGACAAGAAAAACATTTAGTTTTGGTTCTGGCGAAGATTCTAAAATTGTAGAAGAACGATTTGAAGACGGTACGCCTAAAGTATGGATTGAAACTGATACAAATGGTAATAGGTTTCGAATAACTCAGAATGAAGGTTACAGGACAAAACGTCCAGTGAACTCGACATTAGATATAGTTAAGGAAACGCTTTCAGTGCCGGACAGCTGTCCGTCATGTGGAAAGAAAATGCGCGACCATGAACAGCGCTTAAATTTCAAATTCTACTTCATGCGTGGAAAGTGTTTCGAATGTGTATTAGTTGAAGAACGTAAGATAAAGGCAGAAGGACCGGAAGCGTGGGAACGTTATGAGAAACAGATTATGTTAGATAACGCTGAAGCATGGTTTAAAGATACTGATAAGGAATTTGAAGTTCTAAAGGCATCTACAATTGAAACACTTTGGGCGAATGCTGAAGGAGATTCAAAAGAGGCTGATATTTCTGCATTTATAGAAAAAATGGAAAATGATTACGTTAAGCTAAAAGATGATATACGTAAGGATTTGAATATAGATGCAACAGGACAAGGACATAAAGAATAAGTGGAAAAGTACGCGGTTATTAATTGCAGTACTAGGATTGTTATATATTGTATGGGTAACAAATATAGCTAAAGTACACGGATGGCCTGATGTTATAATACAGGCACTGTATACAGTAGGAGTTATTTGTGGCGGTTATATAGGGCTAAATACTTTAAGGCCGTCCGGAATTCTAAACAATTTCGGTGGAATTGGCGGACAAGCCATTAACATTATCAATTCAGATATTCGTAAAAAGTCGCCAGGGTTCGAGGATAAATCTGATCCAGAGGAGATGCCGTTATGATAGATTTTGGTAGACCTATAAAACGTATAGTATTACATTGTACAGCTAGTTCATTGAGTGCGACGAAGCAGCAGATATTAGATTATTGGCGTAACGAATTGGGATGGAGGTATCCTGGCTATCATTACTTGATTGACCAATACGGCACTAGGCATATTTTATCTCACTTATCAAAGCCTACAAATGGAGTGAAAGGATATAATTGGAATTCAGTTCATATTTCATATATAGGAGGCAAAGGAGGAATAGATAATAGAACTGATGCCCAGAAACGTGAAATGGAAAATCTTTTATTGGAACTATGTAGCGACAAGATCTTAGGACCGAAACAAATTTTAGGTCATAGAGATTTATCTCCGGACCGAGACGGTGACGGTATTATAGAGCCACATGAATGGACAAAGTTATGTCCATCATTTGACGTTGCAGAATGGTTAGAAGAAATTCAATTTCATAAAAAATTACAACAGCAGTGAAAGAATTCTATTATAATATACCAGTAGAAGTACGGGTAGTAGCGCTTGTAATTATTGCTTTCAGTATCTGGTACATTTGGCTTAAGCCGATTAACGATACTCCGAAGAAACTTGACAAGCTAAATGAAACTATGGACGAACTTAATAGAAAGTATAGTCCGGAATTTGAAGCTAAAATTGATAGTATTTTAGACATGTCAAAGGACTTTTTAAAGGATTCCGAAAAGGAACAGGAAAATACGAACGAAGAAATTAAAGATAATGTTAGTACAAGGACGAAAATATTGTATAGGGATATTAACAACATTTCTACTTACACTGATGCTGAGCGTGACAGCACATGGGCAAGAGAATCAAGACAACGAGAATTCGTTATCTCCCCAGGACCGTAGAACAGTTCCTGCATTAGTAGTTAATTATCTGCCTAGTGATTCTATAGACTTACGACCGACTAGAATTATCTTTGATGGTAAGAAACTAGCATGTTTCGATTATGGCCAGGAAGAGTCTATGCTATTCAAGTTAGAGTTTAAGGATTATTATAAAGAGAATACGATTGACTTACTAGATGTAATGCGTTCTCAGAACGAACATATCGATACATTGCAGTCTGTAGTTAAGTTACAAGCTCAAAATTTAGACTTGGTATTTGATGGATATAAAGATTTTAAAGATTATGGAGAGGATGCTCTAGAGTATTCCTTTAAATTGAATAGGCGTATGAAAAGACAGCAACGGGCGACTGTAATTGGATTACCATTAGCGATTGCGATTGGTTATATCGCCCGAGATCAAATCGATAGCATTCTAACTAATTTGTTTAATTAATGTCTAAGCAGAAAAGTATAAAAGAACTTATACGGGAAGAGTATAAACGATGTGCGATGGACCCGGTCCATTTTATGCGCAGGTATTGTATGATCCAGCATCCAATGCGAGGAAAGATCCCTTTTCATTTATATGAATTTCAAGAAGATACATTATTAAAGTTAAGAGATAATCGTTACAACGTTATCCTTAAGTCTCGACAGATGGGTATTTCAACCTTAACGGCTGGCTATGCATTATGGTCGATGATATTCAAAGAAGATTTTAAGGTATTGGTAATTGCAACAACACAAGAAGTTGCGAAGAACCTAGTTACGAAAGTACGTGTCATGCATGACAATTTACCTTCGTGGTTGCGAAGTAGTAGCATGGAGGATAACAAACTTTCGCTACACTTATCTAACGGGTCGCAAATCAAAGCAGTATCATCGAAAAGTGATTCAGCTAGATCGGAAGCGTTGTCATTATTAATAATTGATGAAGCAGCGTTCATTGATAGAGTTGATGATATATGGGTTTCGGCGCAACAGACACTAGCGACTGGCGGTTCTGCTATAATGTTATCAACCCCGAATGGTACTGGTAATTTATTCCATAAGACATGGGAGTCTGCAATAAACGACCCTGCATCCGAATTTAATGCTATCAGATTACACTGGACACTGCATCCAGAACGAGACCAGCCATGGCGAGATAAGCAAGACGAATTGCTTGGACCTAAAATGGCTGCGCAAGAATGTGATTGTTCATTTATTACATCTGGTCATACTGTAGTGGACGGCCCGGTACTTGAATGGTATAAACAATCGCATATTAAAGATCCGATTGAAAAGCGTGGAGCTGATGGCAATTATTGGTTATGGGAACATCCTAGTTATACAGCTAATGCTAGCTATGCAGTAGTAGCCGATGTGGCCCGAGGCGACTCATCTGACTACTCGGCATTCCATGTTATAGACTTAGAATCTATGCGGCAAGTAGCTGAATATAAAGGACGTTTAGGTACTACCGAATTCGGCCATATGCTAGTCAATGTAGCTACAGAATGGAATAATGCCTTACTAGTTATTGAAAATGCTAATATAGGATGGGCTGTTTGTCAAATAGCAATTGACCGTAAATATGAAAACTTATATTATTCATATAGAAGTGATGGATATGTAGACGAGGAAATACAGCTGAGTAAGGGATATGACTTGAAAGGTAAGGATAAGAAAGTAGTTGGATTCTCAACAAATGCTAGAACACGTCCTCTCATCATATCAAAACTAGAAACATACTTCAGAAAGAAAGTACCAATTATTCACTCAGAACGTTTACATGGTGAATTGCTTACATTCATCTGGCGTGGTCATAAAGCAGAAGCACAACAAGGATATAATGATGACTTGGTAATGTCATTTGCAATTGCATTATGGATACGTGATACGGCGATAAGGTTACAACAACAAGGAATCGAGTTATCCAGACGTTCTTTAGGACACTTCGGGAAGGTGCAAGGAGTGTATACTAACGCTAAAAAGAAGCAGGATGAGTGGAATTGGAACCCAAATGGCCAGGGAGATGAAGATCTTACCTGGTTAATCTAATATTTATTTAAAATGCAAATTTCATGGTAGATACATCATTACGGGCTAGGCTTTCACGTCTATTTTCTACAAATGTAATAGTACGTAGGATTGCAAAGAATAGACTTAAAGTGGTTGATACAAACCGACTGCAGTCTAGCGGTAACTTATCAAACAGAAACCATGTAGATAGGTTTAACGGTGTTCATAGAGGAATGCCTGGCTATAATACATATGGACAAAATCAATCATTCCATACTGCAAAGATCCAGTTATTCCGTGACTATGAAGCAATGGATGCTGATCCTATTATTAGTTCAGCGTTAGATATCTACGCAGATGAATCTACAGTTAAAGACAATGACGGGGATACACTTACAATTCGATCACACGATGAAAGGATTGTAAAGGTTCTACGTAATCTATTTAATGACATTTTAAATATCGATTTCAATCTATGGCCCTGGATCCGTAATGCTTGTAAGTATGGAGATTTTTATCTACATTTAGATATTGAAGAAGATATTGGGATTATAAATGTAGTGCCGATATCTCCATATGAGATACGTAGAGAAGAAGGATATGAATTAGAAAATCCTTATGCTCATAGATTTGTATTAGAAGGCACTCATTCAGCTGGATCATTTATTGCGAGTAGGGGAGAGCAGAAGATATTCGAACCATTTGAAATTGCCCACTTCCGATTATTGTCGGATACTAACTTCTTGCCATATGGTAAGTCAATGATAGAGCCAGCTCGTAAGATATTTAAACAGTTATCTCTTATGGAAGATGCTATGCTTATTCATAGGATAATGAGAGCACCGGAGCGTAGGATCTTCAAGATTGATATAGGAAACATTCCGCCTAATGAAGTAGATCAGCATATGCAGAACATCATTAATGGAATGAAGAAAGTTCCGTATATTGATGAGACTACAGGAGATTATAATCTTAAGTTCAACATACAAAATAGTATTGAAGATTACTTCATGCCAGTTAGAGGCGGAGAAAGCGGCACAGAAATTGATACATTGCCCGGACTATCCTCAGACGGACAGATTGATGATATCGATTATCTTAAGAATAAACAATTTAGCGCATTAAAGATACCAAAAGCTTTCTTAGGTTACGATGAAGGCGTAGAAGGTAAAGGTACTTTAGCACAAGAAGATATTAGATTTGCGCGTACAATTGAACGTATTCAGAAGATATTCGTTTCAGAACTTACTAAAATTGCTGTAATTCATTTATATGCTCAAGGGTTTACTGATGAAGATTTGATTAATTTCGACTTATCTCTAACTAACCCTTCATTGATATATGAAAAACAGAAAGTAGAAACTCTAAGCGAAAAGGTAACATTAGCCCAGAATCTTAAAGAATCTAGAATGTTCTCTGATCAATGGATATACGAAAACATATACGGATTGACTCGAGTCGAATGGCAGACAATGCAAGCTCAAGTTATTAATGACTTGAAAGAGGACTTCAGAAAGGATCAAATTGCATCAGAAGGTAATGACCCGACTAAGACTCATCAGAGCTTTGGTACTCCTCATGATATCGCAGCAATGTATGTTAATAAGTCAGATATGCCAGAATTACATCCAGAAGTTGTTCCAGGCCCAGGAAGACCAAAAGGCAACGTTACTGGCCGGTCTCATAAGTCGCCATTCGGTCGCGATCCTCTAGCCGGAAAAGAGTTAGCTACATCATTGCAACAAAATTCTAGTCCATTAGATACTCGTAAGAAGAAATCCGGACCGTTTTCTATGGAGAATGCAGAGATATCTGCGTTGGTAGCTTCCATGAAGTCTAAAGATGTAATACGTAAGACTTTGATCAAGGAAGAGGTCGATAAAGACAACGGTACATTGTTGGATGAGAAGAACCTTTTAGAAGAGTAACTTAACAATAGTTTCCTTAAGTATTGTATATTTATTAAAAATAATCATGAATATATGAGAGGACGTATTTTATGGCACGACTGAAACATTCTAAAGTAAAAAACACCGGCTTAATTTTTGAGCTATTGATACGCCAGGTAGCTGCGGATACTATGGATGGTAGTAAGTCGAATGCTTTAAGACTAATCAGAAAGCATTTCAGTGCCAATTCAGTTCTATTTAAAGAACTTAAGTTATACCGCGCCTTGTCGGAAGAGACATTCCCGACAGAGACAAAAGCTGAAAAGTTTGTCGAGGCAGTAATCAATACAAGAGGAAAGTTATCCGAATCGGAACTACGTCGTGCTAAGTATAATCTTATTAAAGACCTTAAAGAGTTTTGTAATCCGAATGAATTTTTCAAAGCACGAGTTACTAATTATAAACTACAAGCATCTATCTTTAAGCTGTTTGAGTATAATGAAGTAGATGACCCGAAAGAATATGTAGAAACAAAATTCGGTATAACAGAACATGTTCAACGCGACAAGAACCAGAAAGTAGAAGAAAAAACAGTTCTTGTCAACGAACATAAAGACATTCGTATATTAGCTAGTAAGATTGTAATAGATAAATTCAATCAGAAATATTCAGACCTAGGCCCTAAGCAGAAAAAACTACTTCGTGAGTATATTAATAATGTTACTGATACGGTTAAATTGAAAGATTATATCCTATCAGAAGTTGTAACAATTAAGACGGACTTAGATAAGTTGACTAGTACTATTCCTAGTAAGGTTGTAAGAATTAAATTGCATGAAATCTCGAACATGTTGGAAGAGCTTAATAAGCGTCATGTAATTAAAGATAAAGATGTCTTGACAATATTGAGGTATTATGAGCTAATAGAAGAAATTAAAAAATTAGGAGCTAAGTAATGGCAAGGACCGATCTATCATATAATCCAGCAAATGTAGACGAATTTAAAAGATTAGGCCACCCCGGTCGTTACGTTGAGCCAATACGTATTGCAAATGACTCGGTAGAGTTGACGGGGTCATTATATGGCTATGGAGCAATATTAGTACAAAACGCGTCTGGCCTGGAAGTTACTGCATCTAACGGTACAGTTATTGATGCTGCAGTATTTACTGCAAATACTATATATGATATCGGATTGAAAAGGGTAGTTACTGGAACCTCTGGCGTTGCATATGTATTCAAAAGGTTTCAGTGATGAGATATCTTAAAGAGATGAAAGAAAAGTGGACGGACGAACTTGATGAAATGTCTGTTACTGGAGCCATAGATGGAGGATCAGGCCCTCCACGTACTCCAAAAGCTTTTGGCGATGAAGAAGATGAGAATGATAATGCTGAACAATCAGGACTAAAGAAAATGAAGAAGACTAAGAATCATACTAAAGTTGTTGAATCACAATCCTTGTTCAAGAAAATGATGTCTGAAATGTACGGTATTAATGATATTGAAGAATCTATAGGCAAGCCAAGCAAATACCAAATAGGTACTCATCCAGTTTCTCGAGAAGATTTGTTAATACATATGATCGAGAAGGAAGATGGCGACTGGAAAATGACTACGCCGGCAAAGGATAAGGAAGCAGTAAAAGCATTAGTAAAAAAATATGGAATGGAAAATGTAGCAATAGACGGTACTCAGCGAAATGGCGACCCTGCTACATACGTATTTGTAAATGAAGCAGTTTCATATAGAGAGTTTAAAAAGGATCCTACTTCATCCCCTAGTCAGAAAGTCAACAAAGGAATTGCAGAAGTTAACAAAATGTTAGCTGAAATAGAAAAGATTGTACACAATAATTTAAAGCTAAAACAAGAGTCTGGTGTTGATTCTTCCCATTTTTGGAAGTCCACTGGAAAGCGTTTTTTGAAAATTAATGAGCGTATTACAAAAATTTCAAATAGATTAAAGGAACTATCGCAATGATACCAGATCGATCTTGGACACAGTTTGTTAAAGCCCATGAAGGTAAAGAGCTAACAATGGAACAACTTAAACGTCGTTATTCAGACGAACGTAAAAGACTTGCACAACAACAACAATTCATTAATTCTGGATTGTTTATGAAAGGACTATAATAATGGAAAAGCGATTATTAGTTGACTATACAGTATTTGAAGTAACGCCTCAACAAATTAATGAGTCTTTGGCTAAGAACAATGGACGATTAATTGTAAGGGGAGTACTACAACGTGCGGAGTCTAAAAACCAAAACGGTCGTGTATATCCAAAAGAAATATTAATGCGTGAAGCAACTAAATATACTCAAAATTTTGTTGCAGAGCGTAGAGCGATGGGAGAACTAGACCATCCAGATTCATCAGTTGTGAATCTTAATAACGTTTCTCATAATGTAATTGAGATGCAGTGGAAGGGTAATGACCTAGTTGGAGCAGTAGAAGTATTAGGAACACCATCAGGTAATATCTTGAAAGAACTTTTCCAGTCCGGAATTAGATTAGGTATTTCTTCAAGAGGGATGGGTTCAGTAAAAGAAATTGTAAATGAAGATGGCAGCAATGCACTACAAGTGCAGCCAGACTTTGAATTAATTGCGTTTGATTTTGTATCAAACCCGTCGACTCATGGAGCATTTTTATCTCCAGTGAATGAAGGGAAGACGCATCAAGAATTAAATAAATTTGAATCGATTGAAAGATTGATTACTGATATAATAACGGAGTTCTAATGGCATTAGAAGATTTAGCAGGCACATCACAATACGGACCAAATAACCCCGGCCGGAGAGGTACGGGTACAGTCCTAGGACCAAATACTAGTCCATTAACGAATGCTCCCTTAGGCAATCCAGTTACCCAGGGAGGAGTACAGCATTCAGAACTTAAATCTGCATCGCATTCGAGTATTTACGGTCCAACAAATACCGAAGGTCAACGAGGCACTGGATTCATTCCAGACCCATATGGAAATATTCCATCTGAATTAACAACTGATTAATATCATGAGTAACAGAAAATACGAAACAGAATTATTGAAGATGATCCTTAATGAGGATTACGAGCCAGGAACATCGAGTCCTTCGAAGGAAGCGCGTAATGCATTTTTAGAATCTGTAGCTAATTTTAATAATATGGGCGAAGCGATTTATCGCGAAGATTCTCTAGAAGAGTGCGTTAGTCGTCTTAGGTCGATAGTTGAACAGGCTAGTCAAGTTACAATGGATGAGTCAGAACATTGGTTTGATAAAGTGACGGTATCACGTCATGTAAAGCAGCTAAATGAAGCAATGAAAGTATTTGAGAAAACTGCTACAGAAATGAATCAATTACAGCAACGGCTGGAGTCATCATATGATGATATTGGTATGATTTTAAACCGTTACTATAATATTAATGAGGCTTTAAAAGATAGCGAATATATAAAAGAGGGAAAGAAATACAAGTTGGGTGATAGTTACAGTAGGGATTTCGACATAGACGGGATGTTCGATATGGCAGCTACAGTAACTGATAAATGGAGTCTTAGCGATCTCAAGAAACTATATCATTCAATGGAAGATATGAACTTTCATGAAGATGCTGCACCACTATGGGATGCTATAGGTGCAATTGAAGATGGGCAGAAAGGATTAGCGTCAAGGTATCTTAAAGATTTTGTTAAAAAGCTTGATGAACATCTTATGAGAGAATCATATCTTCCAATGAAATTGGATAGAAGAGCGAATATATAAAAGAGGGAAAAAATGGGCAAGAGTAAACAACATTTAGCAGAAACATATGCACGTTTATTCAAAGGTAGACCTGCAAGCAATGATCATAAACTGCTTCGTGAAGCTGTAAAATATGATGTGGAAGCAGCTGTTAAAACGATCCAAAATTTTAATAGAGGTACGGCAAGTCACTTACCAAATGAAACATATCTGGCTAAACAAATTCTAAGAGATCTGGGATATAGAGTAACGATTAAAAATGTTAACACTGTGCTAGATCACCTAATGGCCTCATCAGACGGCGAAGAAATTCCAGCGGATATGACAATGGTTAGAGAATTGATACCAATGTTAGAATCAGTATCATAACGTGACTATAATATTAATGAGTCATTGAAAGATAGCGAATGAACAAAAAAACTAAAAAAACAAGTTATATGAATTTACGAGCAAGAAAGACTGTCGGGCCTTCCGGAGGGGTACGAGTTGTTGGAGGAGATATCCGAAATGCACTTCGAACGTTTAAACAAGAATTAAAGAATAAGGGAGTTATTCAAGACTTAAAGGATAGGAGAGAGTTCAAATCAAAGTCTGAAATTAAACGGGAACAACGTCAACGGGCAGAGTATAGACAAAAGTTTATATCCGAGAATGAAATGTAAATTAGCGCCGAAAGGCGCTTTTTTACTATTAAGATGGATGTTTTTATAATTACGTGTATATATATTGTTGTACGATATTGTATTCCCAATATACAATCCCTCACTTTATCACAAGCAATGCCGTTCGGCATTATTAAGGTTCAAATAACCTTACTCCAAATTTAAATAATAGGACAAGAATGAAAAATTCTGATTTACTTAAAGAGGCAATCGCAGATGCTAAAGCAGTACGAGAAACTGCAATTGCCAACGCAAAACTTGCGCTAGAAGAGTCATTCGTTCCAAAGATCCAATCCATGCTATCTAACCGCATTGCTGAAGAGGAAGGCGGAGAAGAAATGGAAGAACCTGTGGAGGAGCCAGTAATGGACGAAATGCCACCAGAGGAAGAAGAGGTATCAATGGAAGAAGGTGATGACTACGAAGAAAAATCTATCGAAGAGATGGATGATGAAGATGAGCTAGAACTTGAAGCGATTATTCGTGAGCTGGAAAGCGAAGAAGAAGAGCCGATGGAAGAAGGTGATTATTCGGAAGAAGAAGAGCCGATGGAAGAAGGTGATTATTCGGAAGAAGAAGAGATGATGGAAGAGGGTGATGACTATGAAGAGGATATGGATGATGACATCAGTATTGATGAAATCATTAAGTCTCTAACTGAAGAAGATTACGAAGAAGAAGAGGCTGAAGTAGATGATACGGCAGCTGAACTAGAAGAGGCTATGAACGTGATTCGCTTCTTGAAGTCAAAGCTTAACGAAGTGAACCTTCTAAACGCAAAACTACTTTTCTCAAACAAACTATTCAAGAACCATGCATTATCTGAAACACAGAAAATGAAAGTAATAGAAAACTTCGATAGAGCTGAGACTCTACGTGAAGTGAAGTTAGTCTTTGCTACATTATCTGAATCATTCATTGGTGCAGGCGAAAGAGTAAAAAGAACCGTTAGCGAAGGATACGGGTCAAGAACAAGTCAATCAACAGCTCCTAAGAAAGAAATTCTTTCAGAAGGAAATGCATTGGCGGCTCGTTGGAAGAAGCTAGCAAATATTAAAGGATAAACAATGAACATAAATTCATTACTACCTCATGAACATGCAGCAACTCAAAAAGAAGTGGCTATTCAGCTTGAAAACAAGTGGAAAGGGTCAGGTCTTCTAGAGGGGTTGGATAGCGAGATCGATAGACGTTCAATGGCCGTTCTTTTGGAAAACCAGGCTCGTCAACTTGTAACTGAAGCATCAGCTACAGGAGCGCAGTCTAATGCAGAAGAATGGGCAGGCGTTGCTCTACCACTGGTACGTAGAATCTTTGCTGAAATTGCAGCTAAAGATTTCGTTTCTGTTCAGCCGATGAACCTACCTTCAGGTCTAGTATTCTACTTAGACTTCAAGTATGGAACAGGTGTTGGTCAGATTGATAGCGTAGCAGGAGGTAACGACTTCTTGACAGGCCAAGGACGTACAGCTGAGTCTGACTCTGTATTCGGTATCACTGATGCAGCAGCAGGTACTCCAGCAACAGAAGGTCTTTACGGACCTGGTCGTTTCGGATATACCGTTAACGAAACAGTGACAGCTCTATTATCAGCTGGTACAGGTGTAACCGATGCTCGTACGGGATCTATTAACCCGACGACAGGACTATTTACTGCAGCAACATCAATGGATGATGCAGCGTTCCAAGCATTCACGAACTACAATTCTGAATTCTCTGCTTCAGCAGCAGCTGTTGGAAACGTATTCCATGTAGTATCTATTCCATCCGCTTCACTTACAAATTATGATATTAACGGTGTTAGATCGTTTAACCTATCAGGATCTGGAGCAGGATTTAATGTGTTCCCAGAATTTACAAGAACAACCGAAAATGGTTCTCATGTAGAATTCTTGGTACACTCTATCGCTGGTACACCTTCATTTAAAGTTGCGTATGCTAAGCAGCCAACTGATATCACTCGTGGTGATTATGAAGATACTGTAGGTGATGCAACTACTAACTCACTTTCGATTCCAGAGATCAACCTTGAGATGAGATCTGAACCGATCGTTGCTAAGACTAGAAAGCTTAAGGCTATTTGGTCTCCTGAATTTGCTCAGGACTTGAATGCTTATCACTCAATTGATGCTGAAGCAGAATTGACAAGCATGCTTTCTGAATATGTTTCGCAAGAAATTGATTTGGAAATCTTAGACATGCTTATCCAGAATGCACAGACAACTGATAAGTGGTCAGCACGTGTTGGATATGAGTTTAATGCTGCAACGAACACGTTCAGTGCCGGCGCAACAGCAGCTCAAGCATACAACCAAGGAACATGGTTCCAGACTCTTGGAACTAAGATCCAAAAGGTAAGTAACAAGATTCACCAATTGACTCTAAGAGGTGGAGCTAACTTCCTTGTATGTTCTCCAACAGTGGCAACAATCCTAGAATCTATTCCTGGATATGCTGCAGACACTGACGGTGATAAGATGCAGTTCGCAATGGGTGTTCAGAAAGTTGGATCTATCAACAGTAGGTTCCAAGTGTATAAGAACCCTTACATGACTGAGAACGTTATTTTGATGGGATACCGTGGATCTCAGTTCCTAGAAACAGGAGCTGTTTATTCTCCATATATTCCGTTGATCATGACTCCTCTATTGCATGACCCAGAAGACTTCACTCCACGTAAAGGTGTGATGACTCGTTATGCTAAGAAGATCACTCGTCCTGAGTTCTATGGTAAGGTCTTTGTCCACGGACTAGAGACTATATAATCGAGTTTAATTGATTATTAAAAAGGGGAGGCTTCGGTCTCCCTTTTTTTACATCTACTTGTCCGGTTACGATATTTATAATAAATCATTTATTTGACGTGTATGGCGAAGGCAGAGAATAAGGCGAAGACGCCTCCAAAAGGCAATGTTCGATTTTCAATCATATTATCAGAAGAACAGAAATTAGCTAAGGCTGAAATATTAAAACATCCGTATAATTTTATTTTGGGTGCAGCAGGAACTGGTAAAACATTATTAGCAGTTCAGATTGCCCTTGATATGTTCTTTAAAAGACAATACAACAAAATTGTAATTACAAGACCAACTGTTTCTACAGAAGATAACGGATTCTTACCCGGCGATGCAAATGAAAAGATGGAGCCATGGCTAGTTCCGATCAGATCGAATATGCGCAAGGTATACAACAAACAAGAGAAGTTGACTCAGTTAGAAACATCAGATGAAATTGAATTAGTATCGTTAGCTCATTTTAGAGGACGTACATTTGATGATTCAATTGTAATAGTAGATGAATGTCAGAACTTAACCAGATCGCAGTTGGCCATGGCCATCGGTCGACTTGGTAAGAATTCAAAAATGATGTTTTGTGGTGATTCAAAACAAATTGATTTGCGAGATAAAAACCACTCGGCTATACACGATGTATCTAAGCTATTAGTATCAAATAGCGTTTATAGATGTAATCTTACAGACTCACATAGACACGAAGCAGTGAATGAATTATTAGATCTGCTATATGCTTGATCTGTATATTTATTATAAAGGATTGCTCGTATGGCAACTGATATTATAGTATGGCCTGGTTCATCATCTTTCTTTCCAGGGGATACTCCATTTGAACTATATGATAACGATCTTCAATTTCAGTATGACGCTCCGAGAGTCGCTGAATGGACAGCAAAAAGACTAGGATATCCAATAACGGATATAGAACTACAAGATTGTAATTTCTTTGCATGTTTCGAAGAGGCTGTATCAGAATATGGAGCTCAGCTCAATACGTTCAATATACGAGATAACATGCTTAACTTGTACGGGTCTAGTACAGGCTCATCGACAAATTTATCAGGAAGAACAGTATCTCCTAATTTTGGCGGTTTAATCGAATTGGCAAAGGAATATGGGACAGAAGCCGGCTCCGGAGGAAATGTTACTTATTATACGGGGTCAATCACAATTAGTTCTAGCCAACAAATGTATGACTTGACTGATACTGGCAGCGTGACATTTGAACAAGGAACCCCGGGAGTAGATGATATTGAAATTAAACGAGTGTTCCATGCCGCACCGCCGGCAATCGTACGTTATTTTGATCCGTATGCAGGTTCTGGCTTAGGGACGCAACAAATGTTAGATGGATTCGGATGGGGAGGACTTTCTACATCAGTTTCATTTATGATGATGCCAGTATACTTCGACGCATTAAGAGTCCAGGCTATCGAGTTTAATGACCAAATACGTAAGTCAGCATTTACGTTTGAGCTTATTAATAATAGAATAAGATTCTTCCCAATACCAAATGGAACGAATTTCAGAAAGGTATACTTCCAATATATACTTAAAGCTGATAGGGCTAATGCGTTAAAGGGAACTACTGGTACGGTATCTGATTTTTCTAATGTTCCATATGAATCAATTACTTACAAGACTATTAATGCAGTTGGAAAGCAATGGATTAGAAGATACACATTAGCGTTAGCAAAAGAGATGCTAGGTTATGTTCGTAGTAAGTATTCGTCGCTTCCAATACCGAATGCTGAAATAACATTGAATGGTGATCAGTTAGTGAGCGCTGCAGAAGCCGAAAAGCAAGCACTTATCGAAGAACTTAAAGAGATACTAGACTCAATGTCAAGGCAAGCACAATTGGAACGTAAACAGGCAGAGGCAGAATCCATGCAACAACAGCTTGCTAAGATTCCAACTAAAATATACATTGGATGATAGATGGCATTATATGGATCAAAACGAGATGCGAAATTAGTTAAGTCTATTAATCGAGAGTTAATCAATGACTATATCGATATGGAAGTAGGAATCTACATTCTAAGTTTAGATGATACTAAAGCCAACATATATGATGAGTCAGATACAAAAGTATACCAGCCAGTAATACGAATTAATGCTTTAATCGGGAAGGATGATAAAGTATTTGATAGTACAGAAATTTACGATCAGAATAGGACAGCTACATTTGGATTTATTCGTGACGATTTAGTCAATGAAAACATTGTTTTAAAAGAAGGCGATGTAATTGAATTTGATAATGAGTTCTATGAAATTGATACGGTGGGCTCATCACAGTATTGGGCCGGCAAGAATCCATCGACAGATTTAGGATTCACTTTAAATGATAGAAAAGAATTTGGTTTGTCTGTAGCTGTTAATGTAACGGCCCATTTGACAAGGCGTAACAGATTGAATATTCAAGAAGTTCGTTCAGGTCAGAATAAATCTAATGTAATACCTAAGAACTTATAATGGCAAAGAAAGAGTTAAAACAAACCCAATCTTCATATAGTAATGACCCAAAAACTAACAGGGCTAACGAAGTTCGTCGTGATAATGATATTATCCGGACTCCAAAAATTACAATCGAAGATATCGACTTTGCTATATTCTCATACATACGTGATGTCATCCGTCCGCAGATTAAAGAGAACGGGCAAATGATAGATGTTCCGGTGATGTGGGCTAATGGAGAGAAGTGGGCTCAAGTACAAGCTCGAGGTTTTATGCGAGATAGAAAAGGAAAAGTAATGACTCCAGTATTTTCTATTCGTAGAACTAATTTGGTAGAACGAGACGAACTTAAAGCATTGGGGGTGAATCAGAACCCCGACTCGAACAATTACGTTTTTGAGAATAAGTATACAAAGAATAATAGGTATAGCAGATTATCAGTATTACAGAATACTAGTAGAGGTAGAGAATTGTATATCTCTCCCGTCCCGGAATTCGTAAATGTATCATATGAGTTCGTAATATGGACAGAGTATACGGAACAGTTAAATGCAGTGATAGAACAGATAGTACCTACTAATGGATTTGCATATGGAACTACTTTCAAGTTCCCGACTTATTTAAGAGATGTATCAATAGAGACTACAAATGTAGCTGGAGAAGATAGAGTTGTAAGAGCAACACTCCCGGCAGAGGTGAAAGGTACATTATTAATGCCATATGAATTACAGGCATCGAATTTACAAAAAAGGTTTTCTCCTAAGAAGGTTGTATTCGGTAATGAATCGGATGGTACTGGGCTAATTAATCCTGGATAATCCTTCTTCTTTTTCATATTTATTTAAAAGGATACGACTATGCCAGCCGGACTATATTCGTTTGTTATAGAACAAGGAGCTACTTTAGATTTAGAAGTGGCTTACAAAGATTCTGGTTCTAATGCTATTGATTTAACAGGCTATCAAGCTCGGATGCAATTACGTCCTAATGTTGGTAGTTCTACTGTATTGTTAACACTTTCATCGAGTTTAACATCAGATGGTACTGGATTGAACATGAGCGGGAGTTCCGGAACCAATTCTCCAACATTGGGGACAATTGGAATTTATATATCCGCGGCATCTTCATCGCAGTTAGATTTTGGAGAGGCGGTATACGATTTAGAAATAGCGTCTGGCGATGCAGTGCCGACAGTTTATAGAATATTAGAAGGAAAGATTCGGTTATCTAAGAATGTAACCTTAGGACCAACTTACTAATGGCATCTAGAAACTGTAATACAAGAATTATCGATGTTAATCGCGATAAGAATACAGTTATCATTAATAATGTACAACGACAAGTACTTGTAACTGATAACCGATGTGACCGTACTGTTAATACAGTTCAGCAACTTACTAATATTGTCCATGTAAAAATACCAGGCCCTCAAGGCCAAGCAGGGTTGCAAGGACCATCCGGATCACAAGGACCATCTGGATCGCAAGGACCATCTGGATCGCAAGGCCCGATCGGACCATCTGGATCGCAAGGGCCGGCAGGACCAGTACAGCCAACAGGCTCGTTTATGGTCACTGGGTCAGTTGCTTCAAACATATTAACATTCACTAAAGGTGATGGTAGCACATTCCAATTAACAGTCGCAACTGGATCTGGAGGAGGCTCTGGCCCATCGACTGATACATTACAAGATGTTACAAGTAGAGGTAATCAGACATCAGCTTCCATTATAATTACCGGATCATTAATAACAGGACAGTTTAATACATTAAGTGGTATTGGTTCGAGAGCACATGGCTTCTTTACAAATGCTAGCGGGTCATATTCCCATGCCGAAGGAGGATTTACACAAGCTATCGGCCAATATTCGCATGCAGAAGGCGTAGGATCATTCGGTTTTGAAAACAAATCAGTAGGCATAGGGTCTCATGCAGAAGGAAGCCAGACACAAGCCATAGGAGACCATTCACATGCAGAAGGCGCTACTACAATAGCCAGGGGCGTAGGATCGCATGCACAAGGCCAACAGACTGTAGCCCACGGGGGCTATTCATTCGCCCAAGGCGTTGGCACAATAGCATCCGGATCCCACCAGGCAGTCTTTGGCACATATAATGTAGCAAATGATAGCTCGTTATTTATAATAGGTAACGGTATTGACCAATTTTCTAGAAGTAATGTATTAGTCATTGATAGCGATCGTATTACAGTTTCAGGTAGTCTAAAATTAGATCCATCTGAAGACCCAGATCCATCAGGTACTGATTTAGATTCAACTGCATTATTTCAAAGTGCATCTAATACATCTTTAGGGTATGATTTATATATCCGCCAAAATGGAAATCTAATAAAATGGAAATGGGTTGAAGGAGTAGTAAACACAGGATTGTTATTTGGTGGGGTAGTTACTTATTCAGGTAGTACAGTTTTTGTGTCATCTGGTAGTGGTATAATAGTTGATCACAATGCTACAACTAATCAGGAAATATCACCTATAATAACCTATGTTAATTGGTCTAATATTAGTCAGAGTGTTTCAAACATATCCACTCAGCAGGTAACTTACTTATATATCGATCAAAATGGTGATTTACAACAACAATCAAGCAGATTTACAAATGACCAATATCACGATTATATTCCGTTAGGATCTGTAGGTCATTTTGATTATACCCAAGTATCAGCATTTGGAGGTCAAGTTCAAACTGCCTATGGCCAAATATCTCAAATTTCAACATTTGTTGATGTATTTGGACCTTTGAAAATATCAGGATATGGAATTACTGGTCAGGCAGGTAGTTTGAGATTATCAGTTGGATCAGGTCAATCTTTTATACATGGAGGGTTTTATGAAAATGACCCTGAGTTACCTTCAACTATAACAACAAATGCCCAAGCAACCGCCAGTATAGCCTATGTTTATAGATCAGGTTCTGGAGCTGCATTTGATACAAATGGAGGGAATTTATACACCTCACTTAGGCCTGGGTTTTATGATCCAGGAACTGGAGTAACTGGCTCAGTTTCAAACAATGACTGGACAATTCAAAGAGCATACTCAGATCCTAAAACAGGAGTACTATATATTTATTATGGTCAAACTATCTATCCTGACTATAATACTGCTTTAGCGGATCTTTCCTCAGATTCATTCACAGAAGGGGATACATTTGATTTTACTACTTTTGTTGGATTTCTCGTCCTAAAGAGTAATACAACAGATATAACAAATACAGGCGATAATAAAATAATTCCTGCTGGATTATTTAGAGGATCTGGTCAAGGTGGGGGAGGTGGTTCTGCTGTAAGTAATTTAGATGATTTAAGTGATGTCTCAATTACAGGACCTACAGATGGAGAAGCATTAGTTTATAATTCAGGAGTCTGGATAAACGGAACCCCAGCTTCATCAAGTTATGCTTTATCAAGTTCATATAGTTTAAGTAGTTCATATTCGTTATCTTCAAGTTATTCAACAACTGCATCGTATGCACTAAATGTCATTCCAACAAATACAAGTTCATTATTAACAACAGCATCTATATCATCAAATGTTATTACATTTACTAAAGGTGATGGATCAACATTTGGAGTAACTGTTGATACTGGATCAACGCCGACTTTGAACCAAGTAGTAGAAGCCGGTAATATTGCAAATTCCAAAGTAATAATATCTGCATCACTACTAGTAGGAAGAGATACATTGGTATCTACAGACTTTGGATTTGCTCAAGGGCGTGATACGTTAATTGAAGGAAAGTATGGCCATGCCGAAGGTTCGTCATCTGCAGTTTATGCAACAGCCGGACACGCAGAAGGATTCGGTACCTCCGTACAGAACAATTACGGTCATGCTGAGGGATGGGGTTCATTAGCGACTGGCCAGGCAGCTCATGCCGAAGGATTCGGAACGCGCGCCTCTGGGTTATATTCACACACTGAAGGGTCTAGTACTAGAGCATCCGGACAAGCAGCTCACGCTGAGGGCCAGTCGGCTATAGCTTCTGGAATAGGGTCGCATTCGGAAGGAGAAGAAACTGTCGCTAGCGGAACAGGATCACATGCAGAAGGAGGTCAGTCACAAGCAATTGGAGATTATTCGCATGCGGAAGGCAAAAGCACTAAAGCGAATGGTTTAGGATCACATGCTGAAGGCCAGGGAACGGTAGCCGATGGAGATTATTCACACGCTGAAGGTCAGGGAACAGTAGCCTCTGGATCACATCAACATGTACACGGACAGTATAATACTCATGGCAATACTACGGCGCTAGTAATTATTGGTAATGGTACTAGTGACGGTGCTCGAAGCGATTTAGCCGTATATAATCAGAACTCGATATTATATAATGCTTCCGTTACAGCTTCAAGTGATATAAGCGCATCCGGAGATATTTCATTACGTGGATTCCCGAGCCTATCTAGTTCATTGTTAGAATACATGACTACAGCTTCGGTAAGTAGTAATGTGATTACATTTACTAAAGGTGATGGAGCAACATTCGATCTTACAGTCGCAACAGGATCGGGTGGACCAACTGGGTCTACTGGCCCTAGTGAATTTTTTATACAAGATCAGGGTAGTGGTATAAATACTATCAGCGAAACTAGCCAAAGAGTTCGTAGCCCATTCACTGGGGGTGAGAATGCAGAAGCATGGAATACCAATTTCCCTACTCTTGAATATCAGAGGACAGGTCATATCGTACCTTACAACTCTACTTTGACGGGAATCAGGATGCATACAAGAGGATATGATTCAGGGACATATACGATAACTCTTAGAGTATACAGAAAAAATTTCACTGACAATGCGGCAGGTACAAGTGATAACATACAAACACACACGGGTGTCTTTGTTAATGGTACAGGAAAACTCAGGGAATTTCTCAATTTAACATATAGTGATGCATTCAACGCCGGAGATGAAGTATATGTAACTTGGCAAGCTGATGCGGGTTATAATGCAAAAAGATTTATATTAATAGGAATTACCTATTATTTTGAAAGAACATAATTATGCCGATATTAACAGTATATCAATATCCTGTTCTATGCAAGATTCGGTAATGATCCAGATGATGATTCAACAGGAGGAACAGGAGTGATAAAAGACAGAGTAGGAGGATTCGACGGAACCCCTATAAACACAGAATCAGGTGATAATGTAACAGATGACCCGTGATATGATACAACCAAAACGACAACAATACTATGACGCGGAAGTGCGATTACGATTATTATATGATATGATCGGCCGTTATATGATACAAGATCCATGTTTCAAATTAGATAAAGATTTTTCACGTCATATAGAAATAGCAGCTGAAGAGTTATATAAAGCCTTGTTAGAATTACAGTACAAACAACAGTAATACATATTTATTTTAAACATTAGTTATGGCAGAAACAAAAAAATTTACAGAGCAAGAAATTGCAGAAATCAAAACATTACAACAACGTGTAGCCGATACTACATACGAACTCGGTCTAGTCCAAATTGATAAGCAAATGCTAAAAGATAGGGAGTCTGAATTAATTAGTTCATATGAACGTATTATTAAAGATGAACAAGATTTGGTTGCCAAATTAAGTTCAAAGTACGGTGTCGGAACACTAGACTTGTCTACTGGGGAGTTTGTACCCCAATCTTGATTGTTTACTATATTACTTCAATATTTATAAATGAATCATTTTCATTATTAATATAGGAGCATTATAGTGGCCGAAACAATTATCTCACCTGGTGTATTTACCAACGAAGTAGATCAGACATTCCTTCCTGCAGGAATCCAAGCAATTGGAGCTGCAGTAATAGGACCAACACAAAAAGGTCCAGCCGGAATTCCTACGATTGTATCAAGTTATTCAGAGTACTTGCAAATATTTGGAGGAAAGTTTACTTCTGGTTCTGGAGCATCAGAAAATTCATATAAATATCTAACAAACTACGTAGCTCAAGAGTATCTTAAATATGCTGATACGTTGACAGTAGTACGGGTATTGGATGGTGCATATGCTCCTGCAACATCTTCAGTGCCATCCGCTGAAGCCAGTTCCGGTTTTGGGGGAGGCCCATATGCCTTTACATTGACAACACTAGCAGATGGCGATGAAATGAACAATGCCGGCACTCCTGGTACTAATCATTTATTGCTATCTGGATCCGGAAATAATATTCGTTGGGAAGTAACTTCAGTTAATCCAACAAAAGGTACTTTCAACTTATCTCTACGAAGAGGCGATGATACTATTAAGAGAAAGGTTATCTTAGAGTCTTACTCAAACTTAACTCTAGACCCAAATTCATCTAATTATATCGGAAGAGCGATCGGCGACCAATCATATACATTGAGAGATAGTGGTACATCTGATCCCTTTTTGCAATTGTCAGGTTCATTCCCTAATAAGTCTAAATATGTAAGAGTTTCAAATATTGCAAATACATACAATTACCTAGATTCTAATGGTACTATTAGAGACGGCAACTTATCAGGAAGTTTGCCGCAAACAGGCTCAGGTTCAGTAGGAGGAGGATTTACAGGAGGTTCTGACGGTACCGTTCTTCATCCAAAGGCCTTTAATGAAAGTATTTCAAACACAAATGTTCAAGGTATTACATTTGATGCAAATGGTTCTCAAGAGTATATTGATGCAATTAGATTGCTTAAGAACCAAGATGAATATGATATTAATTTGCTAGTACTTCCTGGCTTGGTAGATAACTTTGCAAATCATGCTCCGGTAATCACTGAAGCTATTGCAATGGTTGAGTCCAGAGGAGATTGTTTCCTAGTTGCTGATCCAGTTGAATATGGACAGACAATAGCGCAAGCTGCTACAAAAGCTGAATCAAGAGATTCTAGCTATGTTGCTGAATATTGGCCATGGGTTAAAGTTCCGGATAATGACTTGGGACGTAATGTATGGGTGCCAGCATCAGTACTGATTCCTTCAGTATATGCATTTAATGATAAAGTAGCTGCTCCATGGTATGCCCCAGCTGGATTGAATAGAGGTGGTATTGATATAGCGATTGCGACAGAACGTAAGTTGACTACAGCTAACCGTGATACAATGGCTGATAGCAATCTTAATCCAATTGCGACATTCCCTAATGCAGGAGTAGTTGTATATGGACAATATACAACACAAAAGAAACAGTCTGCACTAGATAGAGTTAATGTAAGACGTTTATTGATTGCAGCTAAGAAATTTGTTGCTTCAACTAGTAAGTTCCTAGTATTTGAAAATAATACTGCGGCAACAAGAAATAGATTCCTATCAATTGTTAATCCATACTTTGAAAATGTTCAACAACGTCAAGGGTTGTATGCATTTGAAGTTAGAATGGATGAATCAAATAACACTCCAGATGTAATTGACAGAAACCAGCTAGTAGGTCAAATATTCCTACAGCCTGCAAGAACGGCTGAGTTTATTATTATTGACTTTAATGTGATGCCGACAGGCGCATCGTTCCCAGAATAATGAATGGCACATATTTATATAAAAGAAATGGAGTAAAATAAGATGGCAGAACTACTCGACCCGACCGAAATATTTTATACAGCTTATGAGCCAAAGATGGCTAATAGGTTCATCATGTATATTGAAGGAATACCAGCATACCTAATTAAGGCAGCTAGTAGACCATCAATTGATCAGGGTGAAGTTATCCTAGACCACATCAACGTTGAAAGAAAGTTGAAAGGTAAGTCTAGATGGCAAGATGTAACAGTAACATTGTATGATCCAGTTGTTCCGTCAGGAGCACAAGCGGTGATGGAATGGGTTAGATTACATCACGAGTCTGTAACAGGTAGAGATGGTTATTCCGACTTTTATAAGAAAGACATTACTTTCAATTCGCTAGGCCCTATAGGTGATAAGGTTGAAGAATGGACTTTGAAAGGAGCTTTCATATCATCTGCAACGTTTGGAGATATGGATTGGTCGACAGAAGATCCAGTTAACATTGAATTGACACTTAAGTACGATTACGCAGTATTGCAATTCTAATAAAAATTCTAATAAAAAGTAGTTAATATGTCTAAGCAAGAATTATTTGTTAATAGCTTAAGGAAATTGATCAATGAAGAACTTAAGCGATTAGATGAGAGAGCACCGGACAGCTGGTCGGAAGA
>Ga0129342_1000086_pt1 | contig 31670 bp, 33 predicted proteins | sample CPBDNA_5_FD_94426 | JGI IMG/M metagenome (GOLD analysis project Ga0129342, IMG submission 94426) | Freshwater to marine salinity gradient microbial communities from Chesapeake Bay, USA - CPBay_Sum_15_0.2_DNA | ecosystem: Environmental > Aquatic > Marine > Coastal | place: USA: Chesapeake Bay...
AATTTCCAAATACAGAACACTTAGAGGTAGTTTCATTACTATCAAAGCAGTAACTATATGTAAATTTTATACCTTAATATTTATATATATATATCTAATCTATGTAGTAATTAATACTTCTAAATAATCTTTATCTTTAAATATAAAGGGCTCTTTTCTGTTATTTTTTTACTTTACTTTGTATTAGCATAGTAATACACTAGCACGCATGAAAAATCTAAATGAAGCATTATTATTATTAAAAAATAAAAAAGAGGTTGAAGGATTCCTGAAAGATCTATGTACGCCCTCTGAATTAAAAGCACTTGAAGAAAGATGGGCAGTTGCTCAACTTCTATTTGAAGATAAATTATCTTATAGAGAAATAGCAGCAAAATTAAAAACAAGCACAACTACAGTAACAAGGGTTGCTCGCTTTCTATCAAGCGAACCATATCAAGGATATAAAAAAATTCTTAAAAGGATTAAAAAATGAATAATCGTTTAACTATTGCCATACAAAAGAAAGGTAGGCTGTTTGATCAGAGCACAGATTTAATAAAAAAATCAGGTATCAATTTTTCTACTAAAGGAGATAATCTTTTAGCTAAATCTAATAATTTACCAATAGATATTCTATTTGTTAGAAGTGATGATATCCCTTCATTGGTATCAAATGGAGATGCTGATTTGGCTATAGTAGGAGAAAATGTATTAATTGAAAAATCTCTCTTCAAGAGAACTTATATCGAAAAAATTATAGATTTAGGATTTTCTAAATGCAGATTGTCATTTGCAGCACCAAAAAATAATAAGATTAAGAGCTTTAACAATATGAAGATCGCTACATCTTATCCAAATACTGTTAAAAAATATCTTAAAGATAATAATATAAATGCCTCTGTTACAAATATACATGGCTCTGTAGAACTAACACCATATATAGGCATGTCAGATATAATCTGTGATTTAGTCTCATCGGGCGCAACTTTAGAAGCAAATAATTTAAAAGAAATCGAAGTAATTTTACAATCACAAGCAGTATTAATAAAAAATAAAAATTTAAATAATGAGAAAGAAAAAATAGCAGATAAAGTTATAAGCAGAATGCAGGGTGTGGTGAATGCAATTGAAAGTAAATATGTGATGTTGAATGTTGATGCATCAAAAGTTAAAGATATATGTAAGCTACTTCCTGGATCTGAATCACCAACAATAATCCCTTTAGAAGATAGTAAAAAAGTAGCAATTCATGCTTTATGCCAAGAACCTATTTTTTGGGAAACTATGGAAAAACTTAAAGTAAAAGGAGCTTCTTCTATACTTGTCATGCCTGTAGAAAAAATATTAAATTAAAATGAAAAATATAAGATTAACAAAAAATATTCCTACATTAGATTTTCAAGAATCTAAGTTATCTAGAAAAGATATTAATACTGTAAAGAGATTTAAATCATTAGTTCTTGATAATGGTGATGACGGAATTAGGGAAATCTCTAAGCTTTTAAAAGAAAAGGCACTTAATAATTTTAAAGTTACTAATTCCGAGTTTAAGCAGGCTGATAAATTACTTAGTGATGATATTAAAAATGCGATATTAATTGCCTACTCAAATATTAAAAAATATCATGAGAAACAGCTTGAAGGTCTTTCAATTAAGAGTATTGAAACAACAAAAGGCATTAAATTGTGGTCTGAGTTTAAGCCTATTGATGTTGTAGGTCTTTATGTACCTGGTGGAACAGCTCCACTCTTTAGCTCTTTTTTAATGCAAGCAATTCCAGCAATTATTGCTGGTTGTAAAAATATTATTGTCTGCACTCCTCCTGATAAGAATGGAAAAATTGACCCGACAATATTATGGGTAGCAAATTTACTAAATATAAAGAATATTTTTAAAGTTGGTGGCTCGCAAGCTATATTTGCTATGGCTTATGGAACAAAATCAGTTCCTAAATGTTTAAAAATATTTGGTCCAGGAAATCAATATGTAACACTGGCAAAAATGTTAGTAAGTAATAATGTTTCAATTGATATGCCAGCAGGTCCAAGTGAAGTTTATGTTGTTTCAGATGATGAGGATAAAATAGATATAATAGCTTCAGATTTGTTATCACAACTTGAGCATAGCAAAGATGCAAAAGCTGTTCTAATTTCAAAAAATAAATCTTTGGTTAAAACTATTTCTAAAGAAATTGATTTACAAAAAAAATTATTGAATCGACAAAATATTTTAATATCAAGTCTAAAAAATATTTATTTAGTTAATGCAGCTAACGATCAACAAATTATTGATTTTATAAATATTAATGCTCCTGAACATCTAATTCTTTTAGATGAAGATTTTTCAAAAATTGCTCCATATATTAATAATGCTGGTTCAGTTTTTTGTGGTAAATATTCTCCAGAATCATTTGGTGATTATGCATCAGGTTCAAACCATACTCTTCCAACAGCAAGATCAGCAAAAACATATTCCGGTCTATCGGTAAAAGATTTCGGAAAAATAATTACATTTCAAACTGCATCTCCAGAGGGTTTTATAAACTTAGCGCCAACAGTAAAAATTCTTGCTAAGGCTGAATGTTTAGATGCGCATGCTAAAGCAGTAAGTATTAGAGAGAAATACGCTGAAGAGGATAATATTGTAAAACCAAGAACATCTTTTATTAAGAGAGACACAAAAGAAACAAATATATACATAAATCTGAATATTGATGGAACTGGAAATTATAATATTAATACCGGTCTTAAATATTTTGATCACATGCTAGAGCAATTTGCTAAACATGGACGATTTGATATCACGATAAATTCTATAGGAGATCTTGAAATTGATGAACATCATACAATTGAAGATGTTGCTATTACTCTTGGGGATGCTTTCAAACAAGCACTGGGTGATAGAACAAATATTGAAAGATATTCATCAAACCAATCATTGGTTATGGATGAGACCATTTCTAATGTAAGTATAGATATGGCATCTAGAAATCTATTAAAAATGCAAACATCAAAACTAAGAGAGTATGTAGGCGATTTTCCAACAGAAATGTTTGAACACTTCTTCATATCATTTGTAAATACTTTAAGTTTTACATGTCATATAGATACAAAGGGATCAAACAGTCATCACATTATAGAAGCTACGTTTAAAAGTTTTACACGTGCCCTAAGCGATGCACTTAAACAAAACAACAAAAATATTGCATCAACAAAAGGAATCTTATGAAGATTGGTATTATTGACTGCGGTGGAGCAAATCTAAATTCAATATATTATTCATTTAAAAGAATTAATATTAAAGCATTCATAAGTAACTCTTTATCTGAGCTTAAAAAAATGGATGCATTTATCCTACCTGGTGTTGGTTCAGCAGGAATTGTAATGAATAAATTAAAAGAAAATAATCTAATCAATTTAATACAAGAAACTACCAAACCAACTCTTGGTATATGTATTGGTATGCAAATATTGTTTGATTATTCACAGGAGGACAACACTGATTGTCTTGGCATAATTAAAGGAAGTGTTAAAAAAATAAAACCAAATAAGGAAATTAAAGTTCCTCAAATGGGTTGGAACAGGGTTATAACAAGTATAGATGATATTAGTGGCTATTATTATTTTGCAAATAGCTACTACACAGACAATGATGAGCATGCGATTGGTCATAGTTATTACGGAAAAAAATTTAATTCCATTGTTAAAAAAGATAATTTTTTTGGGTGTCAGTTTCATCCAGAAAAATCATCAGATATTGGTGAAAAATTTATCAAAAATTTTATTAACCAAATATGAGAATAATACCTGCGATAGATTTATTGGATGGTAAGTGTGTCAGATTGCTTAAGGGTAATTATTCAAAGATATCAAATTATAATGATAATCCTCTTGACCAAATTAATGAGTTTATAAAAGCTGGCTTTGACTATATCCATATTATTGATCTAAACGCTGCTAAGTCAGGCGGTGATGAAAATCTTCTATTAATTGAAGAAATTTTACAAATTAAAAATATTAAAGTTCAGGTAGGCGGCGGAATAAGAGACATAAAAAAAATTGAAAGACTATTTTCTTATAACGTTGATAGAGTAATAGTTGGTACGGCGGCTATTACAGATAAAATTTTTCAAAAAGAACTTAGAAATAATTTTGGAATAGAAAAAATAATTTATGGATTAGATTTTAAAATTATTAACAACTCTCCCCTACTTTCAGTTAATGGATGGACAGAAAATACAAATATCAATTTGTTTGATTACATAGAAGAAAACCATTGGATTAAAAATATTTTAGCAACAGACATCTCCCTAGATGGAACTCTTGAAGGACCAAATATTAATATTTATAAACAAATCTTAAAAAATAAAAAGCTTAATTTAATAGCCTCAGGAGGAATTGGTTCTATTAAGGATATAAATAAACTTAATTTAATTAATAGTCATGAATGTGTTGTAGGCAAAGCAATATATGAAAATAGAATCTCACTAAAAGAACTTCAAAATGTTAACTAAAAGAATTATTCCATGCCTTGATGTTAAGAATGGTTTGGTTGTTAAGGGCGTACAATTCAAAGATCATGAAATTGTTGGATCGATTCTAGATTTAGCACAAAAATATAGCAAGGAGGGAGCGGACGAATTAGTTTTTTATGATATTGGCGCTAGTACTTATAACGGAATTGTTTCAAAAGAATGGGTAAATTTGATTGCTGAGGTTATTAACATCCCTTTTTGTGTTGCTGGTGGAATAAGAACTGTAAATGATGCGAGGGAAATTTTAAATTCAGGAGCAGATAAAATATCAATTAACAGTCCAGCTATTGAAAGACCTGAGCTTATAAAAGAACTTGCTGATGAATTTGGCAGTCAATGTGTTGTAATTGGAATAGATTCAAAAACTGTTGGCGATAAATATATTGTTTTTTCCCACACTGGTGATGAAAAAACTATAACAAATACAAAGTTAGAAACAAAAAATTGGATAGATACTGTTCAAGAACTAGGTGCAGGTGAAATTGTATTGAACTGTATGAATCAGGACGGGGTCAGGAATGGATATGATATTAATCAACTAAATATAATGCTAGCAAATTGTGACGTTCCATTAATAGCATCCGGAGGAGCTGGCCATGAGATTCATTTTAATGATGTTTTAAAAAAAACTGATTCCAGTGGTGCATTAGCTGCAAGTGTATTTCATAAAAATCTAATAAATATAAACGACTTAAAAAAATATCTAAAAAAAGAGTTAATTAATATCAGGAAATAAATATGGACATAAATAATGTTAAGTGGGATAGCAAAGGTCTAATACCAGCAGTGATTCAGGATGATTCATCACTGAATGTTTTAATGATTGGTTATATGAACAGCAAATCTCTTGAAATAACAGTCAAAACAAATGAAGTTACTTTTTACAGCAGATCTAAACAAAAACTTTGGACAAAAGGAGAAACTACAGGCAATAAACTAGTAGTTAAATCAATTGAATTAGATTGTGATAATGATACTTTATTAATTAAAGCAATTCCTCTAGGACCAACATGTCATAAAGAAAATTATTCATGTTTTGAAACTGAAACTAGAAACTCCTTATATATAATAGATGTATTAGAAAAGATTGTTGATAAAAGAATAGAAGAAAATCATTCGGATTCATATATCAAATCTCTTTTAAATAAAGGAGTCAAGGAAATATCAAAAAAAGTAGCTGAAGAAGCAGGAGAGACTGCAATATCAGCTGTAACTAATGATGGTAGATTGATTGAAGAATCAGCTGACTTATTTTTTCATTTATTAGTTCTTTTGAAATCTCAAGGGTTATCTGTTAATGATGTAATGCTTGAATTAAAGAAACGAAATACTAATCTATAGATTTTATTTCAATAAAATCAATAAGCATTCGACCCCTATCCTTATCATCAAGATTAGAGCAATCTTCATCCTGGCAAAATTTTGAAGTATCAGTTGTACCACCACCATTACCGCCTGATGCAACATTTAAAATAAGATAAAAGTTTTCATTAAATGGCCAATATGTAGAATTAAATGCTGTTTCATTATTTTTAAATATAGATAGATAAGGCTCGGCTTGAGTATCAAGAAAATATTCAATTTTATCAGTCTCCCATCTCATTGTTACAGAATGAAATTTATCAAAGAAATCAACATCCGCAGGAACTGCTTCAATTTTATATATGTTATTTGCTGCGCCAGATGTACCAAAATGTATAGTTGATTGTGTCTCAAAAGCTTGATGATTTTGCATGTGTTCAACTAAATCATTTTCACCGTCATCAGGCCATTGCTTTTGACCTTCAACAAATCCTTGGGGTAACATCCATATTGCAGGCCAATGTCCTGCGCCGTCTGGATGTTTAAAACATACTGTTATTTCAGATCCTGGAGATATAACCTTTTTATCTGAAGTCATAATTCTTGCTGATGTATAGTCCCAGGTATAAGAACAACCCTTGTCAGCACAATAAGGATCCTCGAAAGGATTTGTATTATTATATATAGGTTGTATTTTTAAAAAACCATCTTCAATAAAGGCATTTTCAGTTGTATTTAGCTCTTGATTGCAGTTTTTTGAATATCCATCATTGCAACTTGTATAGTACTGAACTTCATTATTACCCCAACCCTGAACAAAGTCAGAATCACCATTGGGACATCCAGGTGTTATACAAAATCCATTAGATTCCTGATATGTAAATATATTTGAATCTAGTCTGTTAGATGTGAAATCTTCTAAAAAATATGATGATGAATTGTTTGATGGTGTGGCGCAATATGAATCTTTATCTTCTGTATAAATATTTTCTGAAGAATTGTTTGATGCTGATACTTCTACATTAACAGTTTTTGATACAGTATTATTTTGGTCTTCACCCCTACAGGTCAAGGTAAATGTATATGTTTTAACCTCTGATAGAGTTAGTGATTCAGTACCTGAAGATATTGATTTTGAACCTTCCCAATCACCACTTCCTGAGCATCCAATAGCATTGGTTGTGGTCCAGCTTAAATCTACAGAATCTCCCGATAAAATAGAGGTTGATGAAGAGGAGAAACTATTGATTACAGGATTAAAAATAGATGGAAACTCTGGTGATGAGGAACTTCCACCTCCTCCGCTACAAGAAACAACAAAAAATAAAAAAGTTATGTAAATAATATTTTTATACATTTTATATAGTGAATAATAAGGTTAGATTTATTCGTATTTATTTATAAATTCTTTAGTGAGATCTTTCATTTCATTTCTTAGAACAAAAAGAGCTATCAAGTTAGGAATAGAAACAAGTGCAACAACAACATAGGCTATATTCCAAACAATTGTAGTATCAATAACTGCAGCTAAAATAAAGCATAAAACATAGAAATTTCTATACCAAAAAACACCCCTCTCACCAAAGATATAAGCAGTGGATCTATCACCGTAATAACACCAAGTTATTGCAGTAGAAAAAGCAAATAAAAGTAATGCTATAGCAACTAATTTACCACCAAATTGACCAAGGATGCCTTGTGAAAAAGCTTTAGCTGTAAGTTCAGCTGAACTTACTAATGATTTACCTTCGAATGTAACAGCGTCTTGCACTTTACCGTTTTCAACACTCAAAGATCCTGTATATAAGTTTTTATCTTCTTTATCTGTAACGGTTATATTCTCAGCAATAGATCTTGAATGAAGTACGGTAATATCAGAAGTTATTAATCTTCCGTCTTGAATTTCTATAATTCCTGAGTATTCGTCAACGTCAGAATCTATGGATTGAACATATTTTGTTAATTGATTCATGTGATCTGGATAAAGAAAAGTACCATCAATATTTTCTTGATCACTATAAGTACCATCAAGAATAACCATGTCTGTTTTAGAAAAAGTGGTATCAAATTTTTCAGTCCAAACACCGCTAGATAAAATAACAAGAGCAGTTACGCTGCACACAACAATAGTATCAATAAATGGTTCTAATATTGAAACTACACCCTGATCAATTGAGGAATTCTTTGATGATGCATGAGCTATTGGGGAAGATCCTTGTCCAGCTTCATTAGAATAAAGGCCTCTTGCAACACCATATTTTAAACTCATCGCAAAACTTGCTCCTAAAAAACCACCTACTGCAGCAGACCCAGTAAATACTTGGGCAAAAATAGCATTAAATGAGGGAATAATGTTTTGATAATTTTCTAAGAGAATAATTAATGCGCCACCAAAATAAATTAAACCCATTATAGGAATGATCTTACTTGCAACGGATGCGATCCTTTTTATTCCTCCAATGATGATTATCCAAAGCAAGGCACCTAGAAAAAGCCCTGTGAATATTTTTGGAACTGAAAACTCAGTATTCATTACTAGAGCTATATTATTGATTTGCGGCATATTTCCTGAACCAATTGCCGTTATCATCATTAAAAAAGCAAAGAGAATTCCTGCCCATTTCATATTCAAAGCATGTTCTATGTAATACATAGGTCCGCCTGATATAGAACCATCCTCAAGCTTGGTTCTATATTTATGACCCATAGTTACTTCAACAAATTTTGTAGTCATTCCAAAAATTGCTGTTATCCACATCCAAAAAATAGCTGCTGGACCACCTGTCCATATAGCTAACGCTACACCACCTATATTACCTGTACCCACAGCACCTGACATAGCTGTGGTGAGAGCCTCAAAGCCAGTTGTCTCTCCATCTGCATCAGATTTATTATTTCTTCTAGATACTAATTTCCAAGCTTTTCCAAAAAATCTAAATTGAGGAAAGCCTAAATATATAGTGAAAAATATTCCTGTGCCGACTAGCAAAATAGGGAACCACCAGGACCCACTAAGATTGCTATCTAATAATAATAAAAATTCATTAAACTGATTCATAGTTATCCTTTATTTTGTGACCAAGCTTCGAGTTCTGTATATCCGCCGATATCAGCTCCATCAATTTTAATTTGTGGAAAGGTTCTGGCTGTTGGAAAAATATTAAAAAATTCATCTCTAGAGAAATCTTTATCCAGTTCTTTGTAAGAATATTCATACCCCTGTCTTTCGCACAAAGCCTTTGCTTTATCGCAATATGGACAAAATGTTTTTCCGTATATTTCAATCATCATGATATTATTTTAAGTCTTATTAAATTATTATAGTCAAAATGTCGTTATTTAGTCTTAAAAATAAATCAATTTTAATTACAGGCAGCTCTAAAGGCATCGGTAAATCCATAGCTCACCAATCAGCTCTAATGGGTGCCAAGGTAATTATATCATCAAGAAAGATTGATGCTTGTAAAAATACCGCAAAAGAAATTAATGATGATGTTGGTAAAGAGGTAGCATTTCCTATTTCATGCAATATTGCAGATGATGATCAACTTAAAAATTTAGTTACTGAAACGATACAAACTTTAGGTGGAATAGATAGTTTAGTTTGTAATGCAGCGACTAATACCTTTATGGGTTCTATGCTTGATATGGATATTGAGCAATTTGATAAAGTAATGCACAACAATATTAGATCTAACCAACTTTTATGCAATTTATGCTTACCAACTATGATTGAAAATCAGGATGGTACGATAATAATAATATCTAGTATTGCAGCTATTAAAGGAAGTGCTCTTCTTGGTGCTTACAACATTAGTAAAGCTGCTGACGTTATGATTGTTAAGAATATTGCTGCAGAGTTTGGAAATAGAAATATTAGAGCCAACTCAATAGCGCCTGGTTTGGTGCGGACTGACTTTGCAAGAGGTTTGTGGGAGAATCCTGATATATTAAAAGCAGTTCTGCAAACAAATCCAATGAAAAGAATTGGTGAGCCTGATGAAATTGCTGGAGCAGCAATTATGCTTGCATCTAGTGCTGGAAGTTATATAAATGGCCAAACAATTGTCATTGATGGTGGTACAACTATTGTTTAATAGATAGTTTTAATTCACTAAAGAAATAATTTAAGACGTGAGTTTCATTAATTGATGTCACATCATATAAGTCATGCCTTAGATTATTTATATCGTTAATTAAATTAGAAATTTTTAATTTATTGAAATTTTTTGAATTAAAAATTTTATAGACACCACTTAAATCTTCGTTCGTTATTCTGGCTTTTAGTATTATTTTATAAAATTCAACAAAATAATTCATTTTTAAGATAAGACTAATATCAAGATCATTTAGTAATTTAATTGCTTGATTTTGATCTATTTTTAAAGAAATAAAATCTACTAAAATTGAAACAAATTCTTTATAACAATTCTGATTATTGCTTTGAATATCATCCAATATAGAAAAAGGCGAAGCAAAACTTGGGAAATCATTTGAAGTGTAATCTGTTATTCCGTTTTCTATTAACCAGGTATCAATCTTATTTGTCCCAATAAATGGAATATTTACTACCTGGCATCTGCTATAAATAGTTTGATTTAATGCTTTTGAGCGACTTGTTGTCATAATGATATAAGAAAAGGGAGCAGGTTCTTCTAGTGATTTTAGCAAGGCATTTTGGGCAATATTATTCATCGAATCTGCATTAATCATACAGACTACTTTGTTTTTAGAGATTGATGGGGTGAGAGTTAAAAAAGATACAACATCATTAAAACCCTTCTCCTCATCCCAATTTTTAGTATCTTTTTTTTGTCTTCTTATATCTTTGAGCAGATACTTATCTTTATCCAGGTGATATAGATCAGGGTGATTATTTTTATCAATTAAATTTTGAAAATCATCTCTTAAATTTTCTTGGAAATTTGATATTATTTTTTCAGATATTTTTCTTGCAAGTAATTTTTTTCCAATCCCCTTTGGACCGTTGATAATTATTCCATGAGCAAGATTGTTGAAATTCAAAGAGTTAAAAGAATCAACTAACCAATCACATTTTTCGAAATTCATAAATATTCTTTAACTATGCTCACAATCTCTTGATGTATATCACCTATTTCTTTTTTTGCATCAAGAACTCTAATTCTTTTATTATCTTTGCTTAGCTCTAAATAACCCTGTCTAACATTATCAAAAAAAGTATGACCAGATGATTCTATTCTATCTTTTTTGTCATTAGTCTTTCTTGCAAAACCTTCGCTAACATCAATATCTAATAAGAATGTAATATTGGGAACTGGACATTCTATGAATTCTATTAAACTATCAATTATTTTTAAGGAAAGGCCTCTTCCATAGCCCTGATATGCAGATGAAGCATCATAAAACCTATCGAAGAGAATAAAATCATTAGTAGAATTATCAATTTTTTCTTTAATAAGTTGTGCTCGAGCAGAAAACATTAAAAGAAGTTCGGTTTTTGATGACAGATCATCATGTGAATTTAAAAGAATGTTACGAATTTTTTCACCAGTACTTGTGGATCCTGGCTCCCTTAATATCTCTGTTTTGAAACCTTTATTTATAAGATAATCATCTAATAGTTTTATTTGGGTTGACTTACCTACACCTTCAATACCTTCAAAACTAATTATTTTCATTTATCTAAACCTATCTTTTTAATCATTCTTTTATGCTCTTCATACGTTCTAGAGAAATGATGTGAGGTTGGCGTATCTGCAACAAAAAATAAATAATCACCAGGTGTGCCCAATATAGCTGCTTCAAGAGATGTTGTTGAGACAATAGAAATTGGAGTAGGAGGTAAACCTTCGATCATATATGTATTGTATCTATTATTTTTATCAAGAATATCAGTTTTTTTAATATCGCCATCAAAATTAGGCAATAAACCATAAATAATAGTTGGATCTGCTTGAAGTTTCATTCCAAGACTAATTCTTTTTAAAAATACACCAGCTATAGCTTTTTTTTCGAGATGATTTCCGGCCTCTTTCTCAATAATAGAAGCTAATATTAAAGCTTCAAATTTATTTTTTAGCATATTTGATTGTGGCTTTTTATCCCATAAATTTGTTAGCTTATTATTAAGAATTTCATGGCTAGCCTTCAATATTTCTGATGCTTTCATACCCTTCTTATAAAAATAAGTATCAGGATAAAGAACTCCTTCTTTGAATGGATAATCTGTTTTCAAGCAATTTAAATTTAAACAATCATTTATAAGCAAACTATCATTAATAATTTTATCTAGATCAAAAATTGTTATTCCTTCATTAATTTGCAAAGACCTTGTGAAACTATCACCTTTATTAAAGGCATCAATGCTTTTGGCAATAGTCATTTGTGAAATGTCATACTCACCTGCTTTAAAAGATTCAATTTGATTCTGTTTGATATAGATTCTGAAAAAAAGCCTATTAAGAAAAGAATTTGGTACTAATTTTGAAATAACTCCATACATAGAATCACCTTTTTCAATAGTTATTAAGGAAACCGATGAGGTTGAATTAAGTAAAGCTGTGTATGGACCAATAATAGATGCTATGGCAACTAATAGTATGAATATATTTCTTATCAATAACATTAATCTATTTTAATCCCATAAAAAAAACGAGATAACATATTACTATGAAATCTCGTTAAAATTATTCTAATTTAGAATTGTTATTAAAAACTTAAATTATTTTTGAAATAGTTTTTAAGAATTTGAATTGATGTAATCAACAGCTTCATTCACAGTTGAGATTTTTTCAGCATCTTCATCTGCAATTTCTAAATCAAACTCTTCCTCTAAAGCCATTACCAATTCAACTGTATCTAAGGAATCAGCGCCTAGATCATCTACAAAAGATGAATCACTTTGAATCTCATCAATAGATTTACCAAGTTGATCGCTGACTATTTTTTTAACTCTATCTTCAATACTCATAATTACTCCAAAGTAAATGCAGCATTTTACATCGAATTATAAGAAGATGTACAACTTTTTAGGCGCAAAATATCAATACATAAACAAGCCGCCATCTACAGAGATGGTTTGGCCTGTAATGTAAGAAGCATCTTTACCTGCTAAAAAGACTGCTAATTCAGAGATATCATCAACAGAACCTAGTCTATTTAAAGGAATATCTTGTATGAGCTTCTCCTTTGCATCAGCATCAAGATACGACGTCATATCGGTCTCAATAAAACCTGGAGCAATAGAGTTTACAGTTATTCCCCTAGAACCAACTTCTTTTGCTAAGGATTTAGTAAAACCACTCAACCCAGCTTTAGCAGAAGAATAATTAACTTGGCCAGGATTACCCATCAAGCCTGAAACGGATGAGATATTTATAATTCTCCCATATCTATTTTTTATCATTCCCTTAATGAGAGCTCTTGTAAGATTAAAGGTACCAGTCAGATTAGTTGCAATTACATTATCCCATTCATAATCCTTCATTCTTAAAAATAATTGATCTGATGTTATGCCAGCATTGTTAATTAAGATCGAAGGTATGAGATTATTTTCTTTTAAGAAATTCGTGCATTCGGTAATAGACTCTCTATTTGTAATATCTAGTGAGATAGGTATTAAGTTTTTATTTTTTGAATCAAATTTAAAACTAGACCTTGATGTGCCGATTACTGTATAACCAAGATCAGCAAAATTCTTAGCAATAGCAGTTCCAATTCCACGTGAAGCGCCAGATATAAATACTACCTCTTTATTCATAATAATTGTTTTAGCTCGTCTTTAAATTTTAAATCTGTCATTGATAATATATTATTTATTCCATTAGTTTTTGCAAGACCGCTCAAAACCTTGCCAGGACCACACTCAATAACAAGCCCGTCATACTCTCTAATTTTATTCATAATGCTAACCCATTGAACAGGTTTAAAAAGTTGTTTTTTTAATTTTAATTTAATATCTGAAGAATCCTTGCAGTGTGAGGCGTCATAATTATGAAGTACAGTCATTTTTGGTTTATTAATTAAAATGCTTTGAAGTTCTTGCTCAAGGAGGTTAGCAGCCTCGCTCATTAAAGCGCAATGAGAGGCAACACTTACCTTGAGCTGAATACATCTTTTAGCTCCAGCTTCTTTGCATCTATCTGCAGCAATTTTTGTTGAATTATCATTACCTGCGATAACAATTTGATTATTCGAGTTTATATTTGCAGCGCTAACTATCTGTCCTGTTATAGCCTCAACCTCTTTACAGATAGTTTTAATATTAGAGATATCAAGATTTAAAATTGCATACATGGAACCAGATTCTGCATTTTCCATATATTTACCCCTTTTATGGACTAAAGATATAGCTGTTAATAAATCAAAAGATTCTGAAGCTAATAAAGCTGTATATTCACCCAATGAATGTCCAGCTAATATATCTGGCACTATTCCAGTATCATTGATAAATCTTCGATAATAAAGATAGGAAGTCATCAATATAGCTGGTTGAGTAATTGATGTTTGATTTAATATTTCCTCTGGACCATTTTTAATGTGATCGATAATGTCTATGTCTAAAACATTATTAGCGGCATTTGAAATGAAATTAATTTCTGAGGATGAAAAAGTACTCAACATATCTAAAGATTGAGAGCCTTGACCCGGAAAAAGTAAACTTATGTGCCTAGGCATAAGTTAAGCCTGTATATCTTCAGCCTCTTCTTTTTCAACTTTTCTTAAATCTTTTACAAGTCTGCCTTTATAAAAACCATCTTTTGTCATTTGATGACGAGCATGTTTTTCACCTGAAACAGGATCAATAGATAATGTAGAAGCTTTTAATGAATCATGAGATCTTCTTTGACCTCTTCTAGATCTTGTAACTTTACTTTTTTGAACTGCCATACTTACCCTTAAAAAAAACGTATCCTATCAAAATTATACTATGAATGGTAGAAAAATTTACTTTAATGCATCTATAAGGTTTAAAAATAAATTATCTAATTCTGCGTTTATTGATATGAGTTTATTATCAGCATCAAAAAATTCGATTTGTGAAGAATGAAGGGCCATTCTTCTGATGTTTTTAGGAGCAATTTCTTTATTAAAATCTTTGTCACCATACTTATCATCATTAAGTACCGGATGACCTATATGACTACTCTGAACTCTAATTTGATGTGTTCTTCCTGTAAAAATCTCAATTTCCACTAAACATGATGAATTTAATTTTTGTTTGGGATTAAAAACTGATACAGATTCTTTCCCTACCTCAGATATAAAAGATTTTGTTGAAGATGTTTCAGATTTACTTATTAAAGTCTTTATTTCTTTTTTAGTTTTAAGATGACCTTTTAGAATTGCTAAATATTTTTTCTTTATCTTTTTATCTAAAAGCAATTTATTGAACCACTTATTTGATTTTTTATTTTTTGATAGAACAAGGCATCCAGAAGTTTCTTTATCTATGCGATGACAAAGGTCTATTGAATTTCCATAAAGCAATCTAATGACATCAATAATACCAATGTTATTTTTTGTACCTCCATGAACGGCAATGCCGCAAGGTTTATTTATAATAATAAAATTATTGTCATCGTATAAAATACTATCGAGAATTGATTTTTTTAAGTTTTGATCTATTGATTGCTTAAAACTTTTTTTTTCATCGTTGTGAAGGTAAGGAGGAATTCTTATCAAATCTTTGGTTTTGATTTTAGCGTTAGGCTTAACTCTTCCAGAATTAACTCTAACCTCACCCTTTCTTATGATGTTATAAATTTTTGATTTTGGAATGTTTTTATAAATAGACATCAAGTAATTATCTATTCTTCTTCCATCATTATCGTCATTAACTTCTAATATTTTGACAGGCATAAGACAAATCTATAGGATATACGGTTAAATGACTAGATAAAGTAGTCAAATTTAGTAAAAAGAAAGATATATACAACAGTTTAAATACAACCCTAGGTAGGGTTAATCAGGTAAGCAAACAAAATAAGACTTACTGATAGAAGCTTAACAAAGCACACTGCTGGATTATCTTCCTATAAATAGGGAGAATAATATGAAAAGGATTTTAATCAACTCATCTTATGGAGATGAGTTACGCGTTGCTTTAGTTGATGGTGCAAAACTATATGATTTTGATACCGAATCACCTGATAGAGTTTTATTAAAGGGTAGTATTTTTAAAGCTACTGTTTCAAGAATAGAATCAAGCCTTGATGCTGCTTTTATAAATTTTGGATCTGAAAGACACGGCTTTCTTCCTTTAAAAGATCTATCTAATGAGTTTTATAAAAAAAATAAAAATGGTAAAAATGAATGCACATTAGAAGAAGGTCAAGAGATAATTGTTCAAGTAACTAAGGAAGAGAGAGGAACTAAAGGAGCGGCTCTAACGACTCAAATAGGATTGGCGGGTAGATTTATTGTTCTAATCCCAAATTCATCACGATCTGGTGGAATATCTAGAAGGATTAGTGGCGAAGAAAGAGATCAAATTAAAGCAGCGCTAGATTCTTTAAATATTCCTGAAAACATGAGCGCTATAGTGAGAACCAATGGTCTAGGAAGATCAAGTGAGGAGCTCAGTCTTGATTTAGCTTATTTGTTAGCCCTTTGGGATGAAATCAATAATCACATACCTAACGCTAAAAGTCCTTCTCTTATTTACAGGGATGACAAACTAATTGTTCGAGTAGTAAAAGATTACTTTAAAGATGATATAGAAGAAATTCTTATTGATGACAAAGATACATATAACGAGGCTAAAGAATTCGTAGATGCAGTTCTACCTGATCATTCTGATAAGGTTATGCTCTATCAAGAAGAAATTCCTTTATTTAATAGATATCAAATAGAATCTCAGATTGAATTAGCATTTCAGAGAGAAATATCTTTATCTTCAGGTGGATCTATAGTTATAGACCCTACCGAGGCAATGACAGCTGTAGATGTTAATTCTGCAAGATCTACAAAAGGTAAGGATATAGAAGATACTGCATATAAAACAAACCTAGAAGCTGCAAAAGAAATTGCAAGACAATTAAGGTTAAGAGATGTTGGTGGATTGGTAGTTATTGATTTTATTGACATGCTTGATACCGGCCATCAAGAAAAAGTAGAAGCAGCTTTTAGAAAAGCTGTATATTCTGACAGAGCAAGGGTTCAGGTTTCAAGTATTTCTAAATTTGGTCTATTAGAAGTTTCTAGACAAAGATTAAGACCATCATTAAACGAATCATACGATATTGAACATGTTCTTGTTAGAGGCCCTAGGTCTCTCGGTCAATCAATTTTAAGAATTATTGGTGAAGATTCAGCAAAGGATAATACTGGAGAGATACAAGTTTATGTCCCCGCTGATGTTGCTAGTTATTTATTAAATGAAAAAAGAAATGACATTATAAATATTGAAAAAACTAATAACATTAAGATTCTTGTTATAGCAGATCCATATAAGTTTAGGCCATATTATAAAGTTATTAGAATTAAATCTTCGGATATAAAAAATGTTGATTCATATAATCTCACACCAAATAGTCCTGAACCTGATACAAGTTGGAGAGATGATAAAAACCAATCAAAATCAATGAAGCCTTTGGTTGATAGAATCAAACCACCAAAAATGCCTAAAAAGAAAAAAGAAGGTCTTATAGGTTGGATTAAAAGTATTGCTGGTGTAGATAAAGAGGAAAAGCCGAAACCTAAACCTAAAAAAAATAATCACAATAGTAATAGAAAACCTAGAAATAATACGCAACAAAACCAGAATAGAGCTAAGGCCCAAAAAAACATAAATCAGAACAAAAAACATGTTCAGAATAAAAAACATGTTCTGAATAATAAAAAAGTATCTGACTCAAAACAAAATGATCTTAAAGATAATGCAAAAATAAATTCTTCACCTAAACCTGAAATAAAAAATCAGGAACCTAAAAAAGAAGCTATTAAAAAAATTGAACCAAAAAAAGCTCCTGTAAAAGCAGAATCAAAAGATATTCCTGTTAAGAAAGAACCTGCTATTAAAGAAATTGTAAAAGAGCCTAAAGTAAAAAAAGAAATACCGACTAGAGCGGCTAATGACCCGAGATATAAGAGTTAATTAGAAGCCCTGACAGTGTTGAGCTAGGTGGTGTATTTGGAAGATTGTCTATATCGAACCATTTAGCATCAACGATTTCATGGCCGTCGACTTGAATTTCACCTGATTCATATTCACAAGTGTATGCAAGCATAAGCTGGCTTGGAAATGGCCATGACTGACTTCCAAAATATTTAATATTTGTAACTTTTAAACCAACTTCTTCATACACTTCTCTTTTAACCGTCTCTTCTGCAGTTTCAGAGACCTCTATAAACCCTGCTAAAGAACTATATAAGCCCTCAGGAAAAAGTGCATTTCTTGCAAGTAGGATCTGATTATCTTTTTTTATTAAAGCAAGTACGCATGGTGAAATAGTAGGATAAGTCATGATGTTATTACACTTACAAAACATAGCTTCTTCTTTTTCATGAAAAATCTTTAATGAGCCACAATAACCACAATGGGTATTACTTTTTAGCCAATGCAATAATTGATTAGCCCTTCCAACCAAATTCATTTCAGCTTCATTTAAGGTTGACATTAAATATCTTAGATCATATTCAACAAGAGATGGATAACCTTGATCTGATAAATTAAATAACTCATCAGTAACATCAACAGCATAAATATTGATACCATTATCTTTAGCGATACCAATTTTTTTGAAATTATAATTAATAAAATTTAAAAAAGAAGAATTTAAAAGATAAGTCTTATCATTCAAGTCATAAATTACTTTATTATTATTAAAAATAATGAATAGATTCGGAATATCGGGTTTAATGTTAAAAAATCTTTTAAAATGCATACAACTTATTAATTAAATTTATATATGATCAGCGTAATACAAAAATTGTTTTTAGGTAATTCACCAATTTGGTATAAGAAAACTATTGTAACTTTCTTATTAATTAATCCAATAGCTTTAATACTTTTTAATTCATTTGGCTTGAATGGTAATTTTATTGTTGGTTGGATGCTATTACTTGAATTCATATTTACTCTAGCTTTAGCACTTAAATGCTACCCTCTTCAACCAGGAGGCCTTCTTGCTATCCAGGCTATAGTTCTTGGTCTTACAACCACAAAAGGAATTTATTATGAAATTGAGCATAATCTTGAAGTAATTCTTCTTTTAATTTTTATGGTAGCTGGTATCTATTTCATGAAAAACTTAATGTTAGCAATATTTACAAAATTGCTACTCAAAGTTAATTCAAAGATAAACCTTTCATTAATGTTTTGTTTTTCAGCAGCCATTCTATCTGCTTTTCTTGATGCATTGACAGTGACTGCGGTTTTAATAGGTGTAACCATTGGTTTTTATAGGATCTATCATACCGTTTCATCTGGTAAAAATTTTAGTGATTTATCTCATAACTATAATGATAATTCTTCTTTAAGCAGTGTCAGCATAGAAGATTTAGAAAAATTTAAAGCATTCTTGAGAGATTTAGTAATGCATGGTGCAGTTGGTACTGCTCTTGGTGGAGTTTGTACTATTGTAGGTGAACCTCAAAACTTATTAATAGCCAAGGTTGCAGGATGGGAGTTTATAGAATTTTTTATCAGGATGGCTCCCGTGACTATGCCTGTTTTTGTTGCAGGCTTATGTACATGCTATTTTATAGAAAAGTTTTCAATTGCTGGTTTTGGCAGTCAATTACCTGCAACTGTGAAAAATGTTTTTAATGATTTTGATAAATACGAAACTGAAAATACTACTTTAGAGCAAAAAACAGAATTATTTATCGAAATGTGTGTAGCTCTATTCCTTGTTCTTGCACTAGCATTTCATGTAGCTGCAGTTGGGCTAATTGGTTTAGCTGTGATAATTCTTCTTACTGCTTTTAAGGGAATAACCGAAGAACATAATCTTGGTGAAGCATTTCATGAAGCTCTTCCCTTTACAGCACTTTTAGCTGTATTTTTTGCAATAGTAAGCGTGATTAACGACCAACAACTTTTTTTACCAGTTATTACCTATGTACTATCACAATCTTTAGAAGTCCAACCACCACTATTTTTTGTAGCAAACGGTTTTCTTTCTGCAATTAGTGATAATGTCTTTGTAGCAACAATATACATAAACGAAGTTAAAGCTGCTCTTGATAGTGACGTTATTACTAGAGAGCAATTTAATCTTCTGGCTGTTGCAATAAATACAGGGACTAATATACCAAGTATAGCCACACCTAATGGACAGGCTGCATTTTTATTCTTATTAACCTCATCATTAGCACCTCTAATAAATCTTTCATATATGAGAATGGTACTGATGGCACTACCCTACACCATTGTGCTTTCAATAGTAGGATTTCTTTCTATTATCTATTTGTTGTAATAATGTCTTATTCGGATTCTCATAAGGCATCGATTGCTCCAATGATGCAGTATACAGACATGCATGACAGATATTTGTTGAGACTAATTTCAAAAAAAGTGTTTCTCTATACTGAGATGGTCACAACAGGAGCTATTTTATATGGCAAATGCTTTCATCAATTAGAATTTAATCAAGAAGAGCATCCCGTAGCTGTTCAGCTTGGCGGTTCAGACATTAATGATCTAGTTGAATCCTCAAAAATTGCAGAAGATTATGGATATGATGAAATAAATCTTAATGTCGGATGCCCGTCTGATCGAGTGCAAAAAGGAAGATTTGGTGCATGTTTAATGCTTGAACCAAATCATGTTGCCGAATGTCTAAGTGCAATGCAAAATAATGTTTCCATTCCAGTTTCAATCAAATGCAGACTTGGAATTGATGATCATGAAGAATATGAATTTTTATATAATTTTGTCGAGATAGTTAAAAACTCTGGAATTAATCATTTTATTATTCATGCTAGGAACGGAATCTTAAAAGGCTTGAGCCCAAGACAAAACAGACATATACCACCATTGAAATATGATTATGTCTATCAATTAAAAAAAGACTTTCCTGAGCTAGATATAGTTATTAATGGTGGTATAAAAACTATTACTGATTGCCATGAGCATTTAAGGCATGTCGATGGAGTTATGATTGGAAGAGCTGCTTATGAAAATCCATTTTTAATTCAAGATATAGATGCTCAAATATATGGAGAACCTGAGTCCAAAAAATCAAAAAAAATAATACTAAATCAATATTTAGATTATGTAGAAGATAAGCTTAATCAAGGCCATGACCTCTCAAGAATGATGAAACATCTTTTTGGGCTATCAAGAGGTGATAAGTATGCTAAAACTTTTAGAATAAAAATCTTAGAAGTAATCAAAAAAGAATCAATTGGAGCTCACAGACAAGAATTAGAAGATTTATTGTTCTATTAATAAATCATCCATATCGTCTATAAACTCATCCTCAACATCAACACCATCATTAATTTCATAATTCATATACTGAAAATATGAATCTCTAACAAAGTTATATCTATCACCATATATCAAAGACTCTATTTCTAATAGTCTTTCTCTAGTCTCTAGCGCGTCCATTCCTTTAAGTGCTAAATTTACATCCGACTCTGTCATATGGAATGTAACCGATAAGAAAGATGAAAAAGGTCGAGCCAATGTATCTCGCAAGGTTGATGGACCCAACCCAGGTAACATTATATAAGGACCTGACGGAACACCCCATAGAGCAAGCGTTTGATCAAACTCTTCCTCATGTCGAGTTAATCCTATTTTTGTTGCAACATCTAAAAAGCCACCAAGTCCAATGGTGCTATTAATTATAAATCTTGAAAAATCATTAATAGCTAACTTTGGTTTACCTTGAAGAATTTGGTTAACAGAAGTTTCAATCTCTTCTAAATTGTCAAAAAAATTAGAAATACCTTTTTTAATAGGTTTGGGAGTTTTTGAATATGTTAGAGCCACAGGCTTTAAAAAATTATTATCTAAAGATTCATTAAATTTAAAAGTAATACGATTAATGTCTTCAAAAGGGTCATTAATATCCTCAGCATGAATTAAGGAAACGCTTAAAAAGGAGACTAATAAAATACGAAACATAGAATAATTATACTAGTGATTAAAGAATGGAGGCTAAATCCCTAATAGAATCGTGTATCTTTTTTGGATTAAATTCATAAATTGATTCATTAAAATCTATTGATGCCAATTTTTTAATATTCAGATCATCAATGAGTTTAAAGTCATATGATATTTTTTTATTTGAAATATTATTCTCTACATAACCTAATATATTTATATCTAATTTATTAAATACCTCTACAGACTTGATTAAGTCATGGACTGCTAATTTATTTGGAGTTGTGATCAATAAGGAATTGTCAGGTTTGATTTCAGAGCTAATGGTCAAATAAGCATCGCCTGTTCCTGGAGGCATATCTATAAATAAATAATCTAAGTCACCCCAATCTGTTGAGTGAATTAATTGTTTAATAGCACCACTTAGCATTGGGCCTCTCCATAAAGCAGCTTTATCTGAATCAAGAATAAAACCCATTGAATTAAGTTTTACGTTATGAGAAATTATTGGCTTAAAATATTTTTTGCCATCTATCTGAATAATTTCTGGTTTAATATTTTCTATACCGAAGAGTAGATGTTGGTTTGGGCCATAGATATCTGCATCAAGAACCCCGACTTGAAAACTTTTTGCTTTTTCAATTGCAATCGCAGCTGTTAAAGAGCTCTTACCAACTCCTCCCTTTGCAGAAGCAACAGCGATTATTTTCTTTATAGCCATATGGTTTGTTTTTTCACATATAATACAGGTTATATATGAGCTCAACTACAAATAAAACAAGAAAAATTATAGTGACCCAAGCTTTGCCATATGCAAATGCTTCGCTTCATCTTGGCCATATTTTGGAAGCAGTTCAAACTGATATATGGTCAAGGTTTCAAAACAAATCTGGTAATGAGTGTTTGTTTTTCTGTGCTGATGATACGCATGGAACCCCAGTTATGCTAAAAGCTAAAGAATTAGGCATATCTCCAGAGGATTTGATTAAAGATGTTCAAAGGGATCATGAAGAGACCTATAAGCTTTATGATATTAATTTTACAAATTATCACACAACACATTCAGATGAGAATAAAAAATATTCTGAAAAAATTTACTTAAAAGCTAAAGAAAATAACTTAATTACAAGAAAAACTATCAATCAGTTATTTGATGAAGCTGAATCTATGTTTCTTTCAGATAGATTTGTAAAAGGTACCTGTCCTAAATGCGAGGCTTCAGATCAATATGGAGATGGATGCACTAAATGCGGGGCCACATATGATGTTAGTGAACTTAAAGATCCTGTATCTGCGATATCAGGTACAAAACCTATAAACAAAGAAAGTGAGCATGTATTTTTTGATCTGCCCAAAAAATTAGATGTTTTAAAGAATTTCTTGGCTTCAGCTGATCTTCAAAAACCTATTACCAATAAGCTCAGTGAATGGCTTAACGATGACCTGCATCAATGGGATATATCGAGAGATGCTCCATATTTTGGCTTTAAAATACCAGAAGAAGAGGATAAATACTTTTATGTATGGCTTGATGCTCCAATAGGATATATAGCATCTATAGATAATTGGGCTACAAAAAATAATAAAGATATGGACTCTTTATGGTCTGCTGATTCAGATTATGAAATTTATCACTTTATTGGAAAAGATATTTCTTATTTCCATGGTTTATTTTGGCCTGCTTTATTAAGTGGGTCCGATTTAAAACTACCAAACGGAATATATGTTCATGGTTTTTTAACCATTAATGGTGAAAAAATGTCTAAATCTAAGGGCACAGGAATACTGGCAAAAGAATTTGCTGATCTTTGTGATCCTGAAACATTAAGGTACTATTTTGCAGCCAAACTAAATGACAAGGTTGAAGACATAGATTTAAATTTTGAAGATTATGTTAAAAGAATAAATTCAGATTTAGTTGGTAAATACTTAAATATAGCTAGCAGATGTTCTTCATTTATAGAAAAGAATTCAAACGCCCTTTCAAGTACTTTTGATAATGAGCTTATAGAAAAAGCAATTAACCAAAAAGAAGCTATAGAAGCATGTTTTGAATCTAGAAACTACTCTAAGGCTGTTAGATTAATAATGGATATTGCTGATTTAACAAATAAATATATAAATGACAATACGCCATGGAAAAAAGATATCGACGAAGCTGCTCAAATTGCAACAACTGCCTTAAATGTTTTTAATATTTTATCAATCTACCTGAGTCCTATTATTCCAAATATAACCAAAGAAGCTTTTAAGTTTTTAAATCAAGAAAAGCAATCATTTAATGATATTGAATTATATTTAAAAAATAATATTAATAAGTTCAAACCTTTATTGAAAAGACTTGAACCTATTGTAATCCCAGAGGAAAAACCAATGAGTGAAGAAGAAAATTATATAAATATTGATCAGTTTGCTGATATTGATTTAAGAGTTGCAAAAATTAAAAACGCTTCTCACGTTGATGGTGCTGACAAACTTTTACAACTTACTTTAGATGTTGGCGATCTTGGTGAAAGAAATGTCTTTGCAGGTATTAAAAAAGCTTACGACCCCGAAAGCATTGTAGGTAAAATGGTAATTTTAGTAAGTAATTTGGCACCAAGACAGATGAAATTTGGTCTTTCAGAGGGTATGGTTTTAGCATCTAGTGATGACGAAGGAATATATCTCATCTCACCAGATTCCGGTGCTACTCCAGGCTTAAGAGTAAAATAATGGCAAAAGAAGTAGATATTGTAGTAATTGGAGCAGGACCTGTAGGCCTCTTTACTGTATTTGAGGCAGGCTTGCTAGGATTAAATTGTGTTCTTATAGATAACTTAGATAAGCCTGGTGGCCAATGTGCTGAACTTTATCCAGAAAAACCAATTTATGATATTCCAGGAGTGCCATTTCAAACAGCTCAAGAGCATGTTGATGCTCTGCTTAAACAGATTGAGCCATTTAATTATGAACTAGTTTTAAATGAAAGAGTTGAGCTAATAAATGAAATTGATCATGAGGATAGTAAATTTTGGGAAATAGAAACAAACGAATCTACTAAATTTATTACAAAAAATATCTTTATAGCTGCAGGTGCTGGCTCTTTTGAACCAAGAAGACCTGCTAACATTAGCGAGCCAGATAAATTTTTAAATAAAGGTGTTACTTATGCTGTTCGATCAAAATCTTTATATGAAAATAAAGATATCTTTATATTTGGTGGTGGTGATTCTGCTTTAGATTGGACAATAGATCTTGCAGAAAAAGCCAAAAGTCTCTCGCTTGTTCATAGAAGAGATGTATTTAGAGGCGCCCTTCACTCTGAAGAAAAGATGAGAGAACTTGTAGCTTCTGGAAAAGTTAAACTTTTGACTCCTTATCTTATTGATGGCATTGAGGGGTCAGATAAAGTTCAGGGTGTCACTCTGAAAAATTTTGATACCAATGAAATTGAGCATCATAGTGCTGATGAATTGCTCTTCTTATTTGGTCTTAATAAAAAACTAGGTCCTATTCTTGAATGGAATCTTGATTTAAGTGGTAAAAAAATATCAGTAAATACTGAAAACTATCAAACATCTGTGGAAGGGATTTTTGCTGTTGGTGATATCAACGACTATCCAGGTAAATTAGATCTTATTCTATCTGGTTTCCATGAGACCACTCTTGCAGTTCAAGAAGCCTACAAAAGAATCTATCCAGGTGAAAGAGTTCCCTTTGGTTACACAACTTCCAATTCGAAACTTCAAGAGAAACTAGGCGTTAAAGAAAAATAAAATTGGAATTAATTAACCTTATACATAAAGAATTACCTCAGATTCAATGTGGTAGATGCGATACACCTGGCTGCATGCAGTATGCTCAAGCAATAGTTGACGGTAATCCTCATGATAGATGTGTTCCTGGTGGGCAAGAAACTCTTAATAAATTAAATCAGTTACTTGATAAAAAAATTTCTAAAGTAAATTTAGATTATGGTCCGACTATCAATAGTCAAAAAGTGACTATTGTTGAGGACGAATGCATTGGATGTAAAAAATGTATAGATGCATGTCCAGTTGATGCAATTGTTGGATCAGCCAATATGATGCATTCAATTATTGATGATATATGTACAGGTTGTGAATTATGTATTGAGCCATGCCCTGTAGACTGCATAGAAATTGTTTCAGTACCTGAAGATCAAATAAAACAACAAAGAGATTCGTCTCAATTTTTTTATAATTTAAAAGAAACTACAAATACTAAAAAAAGATCAAAGCTAAAAAATTTTTCGAATGAAAATTTAAATATTAGCAAATTTATAAATAATCAAATTGAGAATAGAGGTATCAACAAATCAGAAAATCTTAATGATATGCAAGTTAATATTACAAAAAATGATTTACAAAACTTACATAAGTTTGATGAAAGTTTGCTAGAAAATTTTGTTAAAAATAAATCTGACTAATGTTAAAAGATAGATTTAGAAAATATTTACCAGTTGTCGTAGATCTTGAAACAGGAGGCTTTGATTCTAAAGCAAATGCAATTTTAGAAATAGCTATAACACTAATAGAAGAAGAAAATGATGAGCTGTTGGTTGGAGAAACATTTAGATATCATCTCAACCCTTTTGAAGGGACTGTAGTTGAGGATGAGTCATTAGAATTTACAAAAATTAAACTTGGTCATCCTTTAAGGAATGCGGTTGAAGAAGAATATGCCTTAAAAGAACTGTTTAAAATTATTAATAAAACTAAAAATAAATACGAGTGCTCTAGAGCTATATTAGTTGGTCATAACGCTCATTTTGATAATTCATTTTTAAATGCGGCAGTTAAAAGAAATAATATTAAAAGATCCCCTTTTCATCCATTTTCTGTATTAGATACAGTTACTTTAGGTGCTTTAGCTACAAACCAAACAGTACTAGCTAGAATATGTGAATCTTTAAAGATTGATTATAATTCAAAGGAAGCTCACTCAGCTGCATATGACTCTGATGTTACTGCTAAAGTCTTTTGTAAAATAATAAATGACTTTAATAAAAATTAACTAGCGTCATCAATTACTTTCTGCAAGTCTCCTGACTCATGCATTTGGGTAATAATATCTGCACCACCAATTAACTCACCCTTGATGAAGACTTGAGGGAAAGTTGGCCAATCTGATACAGATGGTAAAGTTGTTCTAACATCATTATTTTCTATGACATCAACATATGAAAATTTTGCACCACATTCGATCAATGCCTGAACTGTTTTTGCAGAAAAACCACATTGAGGCTCATAAGGTGTGCCCTTCATATAAATTAAAATATCATTCTCTTTGATTTGTTGCTTTAATTTTTCTTCGATTGTCATATTTATCCCTTAATAACTTCTATATACCTCTTTATAGTGTCTTCAAAGCCATAATTCAAGGCATCAACTACAATTGCATGACCAATAGATACTTCATTTACACCACCAATACTTACTAAATGAGGTAGGTTTATTAAATTCAAATCATGTCCTGCATTAACCATTAAATCTTTATCTTTTGCTCCATAAATTAATTCTTCTAATTTAGTATTTATAGTAAGATCATTTAAATCAATTAACTTTGCAAATTCACCGGTGTGAATTTCAATAGTGTTGGCTCCAACTTTAAGTGCGTAATCTATAGAATCTAAATTTGTATTATTATTTTTTAAATTATCTACAAATAAACTGATTGATATATTTTTACAAAGACTATTTAAATTCTTTATTACGTTAATTAGATTATCATCATGATCGCCACTCTCCCATCCATGATCTGAAGTTATTTGATTGGGAAGGTCTGGAACAAGGGTTGCTTGGTCTGGCTGACATGCATTTACCAAGTTTACATAACCCTGAAAAGGATCTGCAGGCTCAGAAAATGGATTGCCTTCAATATTGAATTCTACATCTCTTTCTTTACATATTTTACCCAAAGAAATCACATCATCGCTTGTTGCATGCCTGTGATCCGGCCTTGGGTGTAAAGTGAGACCATCAACACCAAGATCAATTGCTTTGTTTGCATATTCCTCTAATGAGGGATTATTCTCCCCTCTAGCATTTCTAAGTAAAGCTATTTTATTTAGATTAAGACTAAATTTCATACAGTGATTATAAATTATAAGTAAATGACTAACGGTATAAATCGTCTTCTTTTTTTACAATTAGATTAAATGCATCATTTTTTAAATAATGTTTTCTATCAAAACCCCTAATAATGACTATTGGCATACCATCATTACCTTGACCCATCAATAAACCTGAAGCAGCAGCTAACTCATCAGCAATAGCAATTTCAGTAGCCTGGAGAATATTTCCGTATATATCTTTCTCACCTTTTAAATCTATTAGACTTTGAATATTTGTGCTTGCTAAAGCAAAATTCATAACTCCGGACCTATAGGGTCTAGTCATAGAGTCTGTAATAATTACAGAAATATTTTTTTCAATCTTTGATGAAATATCCTCATAAATTTTTTGTGAACTTGATGAAGGGTCTTCAGGAAGCAAAAGAACTAAATTTTTATTTTCTGGAATATTAGAGCGATCAATGCCAGCATTAATATTTATAAAACCAAGTTTATGTTCAACAATAATTACGTTTTTATCTGTGCTAATTATTTCATTAGACTCATTTAATATTAATTGAATAAAAGCTGGGTCTCTGTTTAAACTAAGCGCTAAATTAGTAGCCTGTTTTGAGGGCTTAATCTCTAATAAATTTTTATACCTATTTTCAGATTTTGAAACTACTTTTTGTGCAATAACAATAATATCATCATCTTCCAAAATAAATTTATTGTGTTTGCAAGATTCTAGAATAATTGAGCTTAAGTTATCTCCAGGCTGAATTAGCGGAAATTCTTTTAATGCTTGTATTAGAAGATTGTCCATGGATTAAATAGCATACTTATATGCGCTAACAATAACATATATAATCTATATAAATCCTAATGTATACTTCAAAAATATGACTATTTTAGATCAAAAATTATTAGATATATTAGTATGCCCTATTTCGAAGAGTTCTTTGAAATACGACAAAGAAAACAATGAGTTAATATCTGAAGAATCTGGTCTAGCTTATCCTGTAAGAGATGGAATTCCGGTCATGCTTCCAGAAAAAGCTAGAAAGATTTAATCTTTAAAAAGTAATCTGATTATCTAAATAAAGCCTTTTTAGCTTCAACACATTGAAGCGATGCCCTTAGGTTTTGATTGCCTTCTTCATCGTTAATGATAACTTGAAGAGATCCATTAATCTTGCTTAAGATATTAACAAAATTAACACCATCAGCTGTGTTACTCCAAGCAACGGCAAATTTATTATCAATCTGAATTGGGTACAACATACCATCTATTTGTACCTCTTTTTTTGCTTCAAAGTAATTCAGCTCGATTTCAATTAGCTCACCTTGGTTGCCTTGACCGGCGCATATAATTTCAGTTGCATTAATAAAAAAAGGAGTTAAGGCCATTAATGTTAAAAGTTTTATTTTCATAGTTATTTTTTCCCAAATAAGTTAGTTAGATTGTAAGAGACTCCGATATTTGTCATGGTCTTTGATGAGCCTTCAGCATCAGCAATGTTAATTGAAACGGCGTAATTAGGATTGACGTAAACAAAACCAGCTGAAAGAGCATTACTTGAAGCGTAATTACCTGCTCCTGCAGTAAAGCTCCAACCAAGGGTATTAGGCGTTGGTCTTGCAGCAATGGCAGCAGACATAGCGAATCCATCTTCCATGGCACTAACAGTAGATATAATCGATTGCTCTAAAGTAGATACCCTAGTATCTAAGCCATCTATTCTGGTTCCTAATCCAAAAATGGATTGGTCTATTGATGTTAATCTTACATCAATTGCATCAAAGGATTCGGCATTTATTGATTGCTGTGATTTATTTATATTAGTATCACGAAGCTTTTCAGATGGAATATGTGAGATTAAGGTTTCTTCATTAATGCTAACGTTATCGACTAAAGCATCCTCGTTGTTACTATTTTCTTGTTGTGAAACATTTAGTTGATCATCCAATGACCCTCCTCCGTTTTGACCTTTTATTTCAGCAGGTGAATCTATATCGGTTTGATCTGGACCAGAGAAATTATTAGAGGACCCATCGTAGTAGATGTTGCCCGTAACATATAAATCACCGTCTATGGTAACTTGACCGTTACCATTACCTAAGATCATATTTCCTGTTACGGCGTTTGCTGCAAAAATTGTGTTTGCTGCGATTCCAAAACAAAAGAAATTATTTGCTGATGCTACCCCTTGACATGCATCGTATCCTATAAAAGTGTTAGCACTACCAGAGGTTAGATCGGATCCTGCTTGGTATCCTAAAGCAGTATTGTTACTACCTGTGGTGTTGGAATATAAAGCTTGGGATCCAGAGGCGGTGTTGTAATTACCTGTGGTGTTGTAATATAAAGCTTGGGATCCAGAGGCAGTGTTGTAATCACCTTCGGTGTTGGAAAATAAAGCTTGATCTCCAGAGGCAGTGTTCTCATAACCTTCGGTATTGGAATATAAAGCTGCGTCTCCAAAGGCAGTGTTCTGATCACCTGTGGTATTGGAATATAAAGCTGATTCTCCAAAGGCAGTGTTGTAATCACCTTCGGTGTTGGAATATAAAGCTTGGTATCCAGAGGCAGTGTTGTAATTACCTTCGGTGTTGGAATATAAAGCTTGGTATCCAGAGGCAGTGTTCTGATCACCTTCGGTGTTGGAATATAAAGCTTGGTATCCAGAGGCATTGTTTTCAATACCTGTAGTATTGGAAAATAAAGCTTGGGATCCAGAGGCAGTGTTGTAATCACCTTCGGTGTTGGAATATAAAGCTTGGTATCCAGAGGCAGTGTTTTGAGAACCTGTAGTATTGGAATATAAAGCAAAAGCGCCAGAGGCAGTGTTGTAATCACCTTCGGTGTTGGAATATAAAGCTTGGTATCCAGAGGCAGTGTTCTCATCACCTGTGGTATTGAAAGTTAAAGCTTCATATCCAGAGGCAGTGTTTTTACTACCTGTGGTGTTGTCAGCTAAAGCTTCATATCCAGAGGCAGTGTTTTTACTACCTGTGGTGTTGTCAGCTAAAGCCCAAGTGCCAGAGGCAGTGTTGTAACTACCTGTGGTGTTTGAGTATAAAGCTTGGTATCCAGAGGCAGTGTTTTTACTACCTGTAGTGTTGTCAGCTAAAGCTTCATATCCAGAGGCAGTGTTGTTACTACCTGTGGTGTTTTCATATAAAGCATTATGTCCAAAAGCACTATTGTCAGTACCTGTGGTGTTGGAAAATAAAGCTTGGTATCCAGAGGCAGTGTTAAAACGACCTGTGGTGTTGGAATATAAAGCTTGGTATCCAAAGGCAGTGTTCTCATAACCTATGGTGTTGGAATATAAAGTATAAGCGCCAAAGGCAGTGTTGTAATTACCTGTGGTGTTGGAATATAAAGCTTGGGATCCAGAGGCGGTGTTGTAATTACCTGTGGTGTTGGAATATAAAGCTTTGGATCCAGTGGCATTGTTGTAATTACCTGTGGTGTTGGAATATAAGGCTTCGTATCCAGAGGCAGTGTTCTCATAACCTGTGGTGTTGTTAATTAGAGATCCTGAACCAACTCCTAGATTTCCATCTCCACTATCATACAACCTGGCACCACTTGAGAAATTAACTAATGTTGTATTATTTATCGTACTTATGTCAGAAGTGTTTGTTGAGATGTTAGTAACGTTAGTAGCTATATCAGTATCGTTTGAAGTGATGGCCGTTGTATTAGCAGCTATGTCTGTATCGTTTGAAGTGATGTTATCTG
>Ga0129342_1000087_pt1 | contig 31529 bp, 28 predicted proteins | sample CPBDNA_5_FD_94426 | JGI IMG/M metagenome (GOLD analysis project Ga0129342, IMG submission 94426) | Freshwater to marine salinity gradient microbial communities from Chesapeake Bay, USA - CPBay_Sum_15_0.2_DNA | ecosystem: Environmental > Aquatic > Marine > Coastal | place: USA: Chesapeake Bay...
ATCGATGGTTTGGTTTCCATCTCGTTCTGCCTCCAGCCTTCCGCGGCGAGCCATCAACTCAAAAAGCTGGCTCTCTATAATGGCCAGTTCGGATTTTTCCAAGGTTGGATCGAGTTTGATAAGCGTCTGACCGGCAATAACGGAATCGCCCTCATCCACGGCAATCTCTGCAACAACGCCGCCATCGGGGTGCTGGACGATTTGGCGGTTTTGATCGACCTCAATTTGACCGCTGGCGACAACGGCACCAGATATTTCTGCCATGACGCCCCAAAGGCCGAATCCACCGACTAATATCAAAAGAGTGATGGTCCCGAGCATCATCGGTTTGAAGGTTGGAAATTCTGTTTTTGCGTCGGTCATGTCATCCCCCCAAGTGCTTGAGATCGCATGAGGGACTCGGTATTTTGCACCGTTGCGCGTAAAACGTCTTCTTTCGGACCAAAAGCCCGTTTCGCGCCCCCTTCAAGCACCAAAAGCAGTTCACATTCTTTTATTGCTGCAGGGCGATGAGCCATGATCAGAACCGTGTGTCCTTCTGCCTTGTAACTGCGTATGGCTGCATTGAGGGCTTCGCTGCCATGATTGTCCAAGTTTGAGTTTGGCTCATCAAGCACCAAAAGCACGGGATCCCCATACATCGCCCGCGCCAGTCCAATCCGTTGAATTTGACCCCCAGATAACCGCCCGCCAGCAGATGACACCCGCGTGTCGTAACCATCGGGGAGCTTCAATATCATATCATGTGCCGCAGCTTTTTTTGCAGCGGCTACAATTTTTTCCGGATCTGCCGTTGATGAGAGCCTTGCAATATTTTCTGCTATTGTCCCGTCAAAGAGCTGGACGCGTTGTGGAAGATAACCGATGTGTTGTCCCAAAATATCGGGTTCATAATTTTCAAGCGATGCCCCATCAAGTCGGATTTTGCCGCCTGCTGGACGCCAAACTCCTGTGATCGCGCGCGCAAGCGTCGATTTTCCCGCTCCAGAAGGGCCGATTACACCAACGGCTGAGCCTGGAGGGATCTTAAATGAAACGGCGCGAAGTGCTGCCTGCTGTTCACCCGGAGGAATAACAGTCAGCGCTTGCGCTTCAAGCTTGGCCTTGGGACGGGGAAGCGGCGTGCGCGCAGGCTCTGGGGGAACCTCTCCGAGCAGATCCGCAAGGTTATCCCATCCTTTCTGCGCGCGTTGAACCAGCGCCCATTGACCGATCGCCAGTTCGACCGGTGCCAAAGCGCGCCCTAGCAGAATGGAGCCGGCAATCATCGCGCCCGCGCTGAGTTCATTTTGCAGCACAAGATAGGCCCCGAGCCCCAACATGGCTGATTGCAGCAACATGCGGAAGGTTTTTGTCGAAGCCGTAAAGCCGCCGGATAAGTCGCTGCTTTTGAGCTGCTGCTTGAGTGCTTCGCCGCGGGCGATTTGCCAGCAATCAAAAGACGCGCCGGTCATGCCCAGAGCACGGATCATTTCTGCTTCGGTGCGGATATGTGAAGATATGGATTCGGCCTGAAACACGGCTTGATTTGCTTTTGCCAGCGGTTGACGTGAGGATACTTGGTTGAAAATTGCGACCACAATCAAAACGGCACCTCCGGCAATACCAAGATAGCCCAGCCATGGATGAAAAATCATAATACCCACCAAGAAAAATGGGGTCCAAGGGATATCGAAGATGGCCATCAGCACAGGCGATGTCATAAGTTTTTGCACGCTTTCCAGATCACGCAGTCCCGTTGCTGTTTTTTCGTCCTGAACGAGCGCCGATTTGCGCATCACGGCCTCAACACCCGCCTGTCCAAACGGTGTTGAAATCGCGCCCCCACGCGGCCCATGACGCGTCCGCGGGTATAATCCAAAAGACCCATCATCGCATAAAGAAAAACAACCACAAGTGAGAGTGCAACCAATGTGGCTTCTGACCGGCTGCCAAGGACCCTGTCGTAAACCTGCAGCATGTAAATCGGCCCCGTCAGCATGAGCATATTTACGAAAAAGCTAAAAATTCCGACAAACCAATAAAGTGTCCGGCTTTCTCGACGAATTTGCCTGAGTTCGTCTCGTCCACGCGCGTTGTAAGATGACGTCATTCAGTAAAAAACTCCAAATTCTTGACCATTTAAAAGAAAAACTATCGCACGATTGTCATCGTAACTCCATAGGTTTCGAAATTGAATTCAATTTCTTTGGGTGATATACGTAGTTGGAAATTCTGATAAATATGTTTAATTGCAATGAATAGAATGAGTTCTTGGATAGTCTGGCTTTAAGGGGAACAAGATCGTTTATTTTTCGAAAATAAAGAATGTTACCCTGATTTTGGCCTTTGGTCTGACTGGGTGCAGCGCCTCTAATGATTTGGTCGAAAATGATCCTTTTGAAAAAATTAATCGTCGGGTGCATAGTTTTAATTTGGTGTTGGATCGCAGTATTCTGAGGCCAGCTGCTCTGACCTATGTCTCTGTCGTAGATCAAGATATTCAAAACGTTGTGTCAAATGTATCAGATAATTTATCTACACCGGGGCATGTTGCCAATAATATTTTGCAGGGTGACTTGGAAAGTGCTGTTAAGAATTCGTTGAAATTTGTCATCAATTCGACAATTGGTCTAGGTGGAGTTGCAAAACCGGCCGAGCAATTTGGAATAAACGGTAAGGGCGGAGATTTTGGTCAAACTCTGCATGCTTGGGGCGTTCCGGAAGGTCCCTTTATTGTTATTCCAGCTTTTGGGCCATCTACAGGTCGGGATGCGGTGGGTATTCTTGGCGATCTTTCACTCGATCCAGTTGGTCCCTTGATGAGCGAACAGGCGCGCGTTTTTTCTTTTGGGATACGTGCTGCAGATGTGCTGGGTAAACGGGGAAATTATTCCACGTCACTTGATTCGATACTTTACGGTAGCGCGGACAGTTATGAGCAGATGAAACTTATTTATTTACAAGCGCGCCGTTTTGAACTGGACGGCACGCAGGAGGACGATTATTTTGATCCTTATGAGGAAATTTTTAACGAAAACTAAAATGAACAGGCGTGTTTTATTGGGGGCTCTTGGGGCCTATTTTGCGCTAGGTCAGACGGGTCATGCGATGACTGCTGTTCAGGCTGAAACTTTGGTGACAAAAGTCGTTTCTGATATCAACAAGGTGATTGCGTCGGGCAAAAGCGATGCGGCGATGATTAAAGATTTTGAGAAAATTTTTGAAACGTATTCCGATGTAGATACGATGGCACGTTACGCCCTTGGTCGGGATGGAAAAAAAGCAACCGGCGCTGAAATCAAACAGTTCACGAAAGTATTCAAACAATATGTCGCTAAAAAATATGGCTCGCGCTTCAGAGAGTTTATTGGCGGAAAAATAGAAGTGAAGTCTTCCCGTGAGGTGAAGAAATTCTTTGAAGTAAAAACCAATGCAGTGATCAAAAACCAAGGGAATTTTGAAGTCATTTTCCTTGTGTCTGATCGATCGGGGCGCCCTTTGTTCTTTAATGTCTTTGTCGAAGGTCTGAACCTGTTGCTCACCGAACGAAGTGAAATAGGCGCGATATTGGACCGCAATAAAGGCGATATCGGAAGTCTCATACGCGACCTTGAAAAATCAGTTTGACCGGGGCTGGCCTAGAAGGCCACGCAAAAGGGTCTCAATTGGGTTTAGCTGCTGTGATTGATCTTTGCGCAGCTTTGACAGGCCTGAGCCAGCTGCGCTCGGGGCGGCTAAAGGAAGCGGCGGGGGGGAATTAACGCCATAGATGCCGAGCATGGTTTCACGCCAGATGTCGGCAGGTAATCCGCCGCCCGTGACCCCGTTAAGGGGTGTGTTATCGTCATATCCCATCCAGACGCCCGCGACATAGTCTGATGTAAAGCCAATGAACCACGCGTCTCTTGCAGCCTGAGTTGTGCCTGTTTTTGCGGCAATTTGCCAGCCTGTGATGGCAGCACGTTTTCCGGTTCCGTCTTTCACGGTTTTTGACATGACATACATCAGTTGTCGTGCGGCCTCTTCTTGGATGACGCGTTCGCCAATTCCGCCGCTTTTTCCCATTATTTCTGTGTCTTCGCCCAGAAGGCGCAATTCCAAAAGCCCGTACGGTGTTACGGAAGACCCCCCATTTAATATGCCGGCATAGGCTCCGGTCATTTCAATCAATGTCGCTTCCGAAGCACCAAGTGCGATGGCAGGGCCTTGGGCCAAATCAGTGCTCAGCCCGAAACCGGCCGCCACAGCACGGACGTTTTCGCGTCCAACCGCTTCGGACAGGCGCACAGCTGGAATGTTCAAAGACTGGCTGAACGCTTCGGTCAGGGTGACGGGACCAAGGTATTCGCCGGTGTAATTCTTTGGACTCCATGGACCAGACCCCGGAATGGTGAGCGTCAGCGGGCTATCCTCCAAAATATCATTTGGCCCATAACCAAGATCAAGCGCGGTCGCATAAACAAAAGGCTTAAAGGCAGAGCCGGTTTGGCGAAGTGCCTGAGTGGCGCGATTGAATGCGCCCGCCACTTTGCTCTTGCGTCCCCCTACCATAGCCCGCACAGCACCATCGGCCGACATAACAACAATCGCGGCCTGCGCCTTTGATCCATCTTTAACGCGAGTGTCAAATACAGTCCTGAGCGCCTGTTCCGCGGCATTTTGGATGGACTGGTCCAATGTGGTCTTAATAATCACATCTTCAGTTGTGTTATCAGTGAAAAAGGACGGTCCGGATTGCATGACCCAATCTGCAAAATATCCCCCCGCGCGCGCTTCGGCTGCATCGGAAAGTTCGGCAGGATTGTTTCGGGCAAAATCGGCTTCAGATTTAGAAATATAGTTTTGATCTTCCATAAGGGCGATAATCATCCGCGCTCTATCGCGCGACCGATCGAGATTATTGGTCGGTGCGTAGCGCGTTGGGGCAACAAGCAGACCCGCCAACATTGCGGATTCCGCAACATTTACCTCAGCGGCAGATTTGCCGAAATAACGCTGAGCCGCGGCTTCAAATCCGCGCGCGCCTGCGCCCAGAAAAGTACGATTAATGTAAATCGTGAGGATTTCGTCCTTTGTATAGCGCGTTTCAAGGGCTATTGCGTAAACGGCTTCTTTGATTTTGCGCCAAAGTGATCCTTTTCGACAATCGGCTTCGTAGGCGGCTTCGTTCTCCCAGCGTTTTTTGTCATAGGGCACGCCGAGACATAAGAGCTTTGCGGTCTGTTGGGTTATCGTGGATCCGCCATGCCCCGAAAGGGCGCTGCGTCCTTCACTTAGATTGATGCGGATTGCGCTGGCGATACCACGCGGGCTGACACCAAAATGCCTGTAAAACCTTTTGTCCTCTGTCGCGATAATCGCGTTTTTAAGGGTTTGGGACACGCTATTTGCATCTGCGGCGCCCCCGAATTGTTCGCCGCGCCAAGCAAAGACCTCTCCGTTGCGATCCATCAATGTCACAGATCCGCGTGCGCGGCCATCAAGGAGAGTGGTGGCTTCAGGCAAATTGATCGCAAAATATCCTACAGATGTCGCAAGAAATAAAAAGATCACAAAGCCAACGCGCCAGAAAACAGACCACAAAAGCCCCAAAATGCCTTTGACCATCCAAGAGAAGGCTCTTGTGACGACATTACCGGATTTTTTGCGCGATTTTTGCCGTGATGCGCGCACTTTTCCTGAGCTTTTTGATGTCGAATGACCATTAGGTTTACGGGTACCATACCGATCATCGGCCACCAGTCTTGGGGATGATTTCTTTTTGCCTGCCATATTGCCCTTCTATGAGGCTTTATTGTCTTGGACGATAGATACCCTGTTTTCTCTGATTTGTTTAGTCTTCAATTCAAAAAGATTAATTTCAAAAAAATGATTAAAAAATAGTCATATGGATAATTTTGCGCAAAAAATATGCACAAATTGCAGTTTTTTCACGAATTCAAGCGTTTAAAGGCTGTGAACCGCGCCTTTTGGCGCTTTCTTTCCTGAGACATTCAAAAAGACTGTCGTCTTAACGAAAGGAAGCAAACGTGAAACTTATCATTGCGACCATTAAGCCATTTAAGCTGGAAGAAGTGCGTGAAGCGCTGACCCAGATTGGTGTGCGCGGCATGATGGTGACAGAAATCAAAGGATTCGGCGCGCAGTCCGGACATACGGAAATCTATCGCGGCGCCGAGTATTCGGTCAACTTTGTTCCCAAAGCTAAAATCGAAGTCGTTGCTGACGACGATCTGGCAGATCAAATCGTGGATACAATCACAAAGACAGCCCGCAGTGGAAAGATTGGGGATGGAAAGGTCTTTGTTCTCAATGTGGAGCAGACCATCCGAGTGCGCACCGGCGAGACCGGTCCGGACGCTGTTTAAATTTTTAGTAATCAAAGGAAGTACGTTATGAAGCGCGTAAAAACTCTAACTTGGCTTGCTGCAGCAATGTTAATGCCAGCAGCCGGTTTTGCCCAAGAAGCGCCCGCTGCTGTCCCCACCGATATGGTGTGGATTATGAACACTTTGTTGTTCCTTATCGGCGGTTTCTTGGTCTTTTTCATGGCGAGCGGCTTTGCCATGCTCGAAGCAGGTCTTGTGCGATCAAAAAACGTCACCATGCAGTTGACCAAAAACATGGGGCTCTTCAGCCTTGCCTGCCTTGCGTATTACGTTGTCGGGTACAATCTGATGTACCCTCTCGGTACATGGGGGGTTGATAAAGTTCTGTCAGGCGTATGGGGCGTTGCCGTGATGGAAGGCGTAGGTGTCGCTGCCGATGGTGTGGATGATTATTCTTACGCGTCAACGGCTTCTGATTATTTCTTCCAACTGATGTTCTGTGCCGCCACCGCATCTATCGTATCCGGTGCATTGGCTGAGCGGATAAAGCTGTGGCCATTTTTGATTTTTACTGTGGTTTTGACAGGGCTGATTTATCCTATCCAAGCAAGTTGGAAATGGGGTGGCGGTTTCTTGGACGAGGCCGGTTTCTTGGATTTTGCAGGATCCACAGTGGTGCATTCCGTTGGTGGATGGGCGGCCTTAACGGGTGCAATCATTTTGGGACCACGGATTGGCAAATATTCAAAGGATGGAAAAGTTAATCCGATACAGGGGTCTAACCTTGCTCTGGCCACCCTAGGGACCTTCATATTGTGGCTTGGTTGGTTTGGCTTCAACGGTGGTTCGCAGCTTGCTATGGGATCCATCGGAGACATCGCTGATGTGTCGCGAATTTTCGTCAATACCAATATGGCGGCGGCGGCCGGTGCGATTGTTGCGATGATCCTCACACAGGTCAGCTATGGAAAAGTCGATCTTACCATGGTGCTGAACGGAGCATTGGCAGGACTTGTATCGATCACGGCAGAACCTTTGACACCAACACTTGGATGGTCTCTGATCATTGGGGGCATCGGTGGTGCGATTGTTGTCTATGGCGTTCCTTTGTTAGATAAACTGAAGATTGATGATGTCGTTGGTGCGATTCCTGTGCATCTTTTTGCAGGTATCTGGGGAACATTGGCAGTTGTCTTAACAAATTCTGACGCGTCTTTGGGGACACAAATTTATTCAATCCTCGTGGTTGGAGTGTTCGTTGTTGTCACATCCGCCGTCGTTTGGCTTGTCCTTAAGGCGATTACGGGCATCAGGGTGTCAGAAGAGGATGAAATCAACGGGTTGGACATGTCGGAACTCGGTATGGATGCTTATCCAGACTTTTCCAAAAGCACCTAATTCGTAAAATTGTAACAAATCAAGGTCCCCTTTTGGGGGCCTTTTTCGTTTAATTTTTATAATTTGTTAGAAAAAAATGTATTAGCTTGCGAGCAAGTCAAAGAAAGCGGACTTGGTGAGGCGATGCAGAAAATTAAAGGTTGGTTAGTCGGTATTGATCAGGGAACCTTCGATTTATTCACCCACTTTGAAAATGGAGGGGAAATGTGGGCCGGTACCGGAGAGCGTTCCATCCGCCAACGGGTGCATTTCACCGAACCCTTCGCACAACCGCCAACTGTTCAAACAAGCATATGTTTGTGGGATTTTGACACAGATTCGGGTCTGCGTTTGGACATATGGCCTGAGGAAATTGACACGACCGGCTTTAATTTAGTGTTTCGCACATGGAGCGACACCCGTATTGCCCGCATCAGAGTTACCTGGCAAGCATTCGGGCAAGCAAGAGAAGAAGAAAAATCCCTTAAAAGTGCTTAAACCTTAATAATGGCCATCATAAATTGGCCCAAGTGTTTCCACATCAAACAGCGAGGATACAGATGTCCCATTCCAAATGTTCAATATTGCCTGTGCAAACATTGGCGCAGTTGGAACGATACGGATGTTTTTAGCGGACCGCACGTGTTCATTGGCTTCGATCGAATCTGTTACTACCAGTGATTTCATAACTGAATTGCCGATCCGTTCCACAGCAGGTCCAGAAAGCACGCCATGGGTGATATAAGCATGAACCTCTGAGGCGCCATTTTCGACAAGCACTTCTGCAGCTTTACACAGCGTCCCAGCAGTATCCACAATATCGTCTACAATGATACATTTTTTGCCTGAAACGCTCCCGATGACGGTCATTTCTGCCACTTCGCCTGCTTTCTCGCGGCGTTTGTCTACGATTGCCAAGGGCGCGTTGAGGCGTTTTGCCAGCTCTCTGGCGCGTGCCACGCCGCCTACGTCTGGGGACACAACCATAATATCTTGCATATCATTTTTGAAGTGATGCTGAATGTCGATTGCAAAAATGGGAGAGGCATAAAGGTTATCGACAGGGATATCAAAAAACCCCTGAATTTGCGTGGCGTGTAAATCCATTGTTAACACCCGTTCAATTCCCGCCTCAACAATCATATTGGCCACAAGTTTTGCGCTGATGGGGGTGCGTGCTTTTGAACGTCGATCCTGTCTTGCATAGCCAAAATAGGGGATAACAGCAGTGATGCGACTGGCCGAAGACCGCCGGAGTGCGTCCGCCATAATCAGCAGTTCCATCAAATTGTCGTTTGCTGGATTGGATGTCGGTTGGATAATGAACATATCCTCACCACGTACGTTTTCATAGACTTCTACAAAAATCTCCTGATCGTTAAATCGCTCGACCCGAGCGTCAACAAGTCCGACGTGTAATCCGCGATGCAGGGACATCCTGCGCGAAATCGCCTTGGCAAGGGTCAGGTTTGCATTTCCGGCGATGAGCTTGGGTTCTTGAACGCTGGGCATTTAGTGTTTTGTCTCCAGATAGGGGATGTAAAAGATTCGCGTGATTGACACCGCTTAACATGGCATTAGGGTTTTAATAAAGCGACCCTATCTTCCGGAGCAGAATTATGTCCCATATTGATTATTATTTCTCCACCATTTCGCCTTTTTCCTATCTTGCAGGCAATAGATTGGAAATGATTGCAGCTAAACACGGGGCGAGTATCGCGTATAAGCCCATGGATGTTATCGCTCTTTTTGCACGCACTGGGGGCGTAGCACCTGCAGAACGTCATCCTGCCCGGCAAGCCTACAGGTTGCAGGAACTCAGACGACAGTCAAAAAAGAACAAACTGGCACTGAACCTGAAGCCACAGTATTTTCCGACCAATGCGGCGCCTTCTTCTTATGCTGTCATTGCTGCACAAAGTGACGGCAGTGGTGATGTTGGGGCGCTGGTGCGGGCTTTGCTTGCCTCTTGCTGGGCAGAAGACAAAGACGTTGCACAGGATAGTGTGATCAAAAACTGTCTGATATCCGCGGGTTTTGACCCGACATTGGCCGATAGCGGCTTATTGGCGGGGGCGGAAACTTATGCCAAAAATCTGGAGGATGCTGTCAACAATGACGTTTTCGGTGCTCCGTTTTACGTTGTGGATGGTGCCGAGAAATTCTGGGGACAGGACCGACTTTCTGATCTTGATGCCTTTCTGGCAGGAGATCTCTAGTGCCCATCGAAATGCGAGCTGACTTTCAAACCCATTGGACAACCTTTGGCGAGGGGGAAACAGATGTCTTACTGTTCCATTGCACGATGGGGAGTGTTGGGGCATGGCGTGGGCTGACCCAGTGCCTTTCAGAGGGCTATCATTTTACGGCTTTTGATCTGCCCGGACATGGAAAATCCGGCGCGTTTACGGGCGAGCGTGATTTTCAGGATTTAAGCTCTGCGATGGGCCGAACATTTCTGGATCGTCCAATGCATCTGGTTGGACATTCCTTCGGGGGCAGCGTGGCCTTGCGTTTGGCACTGGAGGAGCCGGACAAAGTGTGCTCACTCGTGTTGATTGAACCTGTCATGATGAACCTCGCTTTTGCAGATGACCCTCAATTTAAGTTGGCATATGATGCGGACCATCGTGCTTATTTTGATGCCTTTATGGCAGGCGATCATGAAACTGCCGCAAGAGAATTTTCGCTGCTTTGGGGGGATGGGCGGGATTGGATGGATATTCCCGAATTTGCACGCACCCAAATGATTGATAAAATTCCAATGATTTATGCTGCAGATTCAAAAGTATATCGTGATGAATATGGATTTTCCGAAGTGGGGCGGTTAAGCGGAATATCCGTTCCGGTCCTCTTGATGGAAGGTGGAGTAAGCCATTTTAGCGTGGCGCATATGAACGCAGCCCTTGAGCGGCGCCTGTCAAACAGCACGCGCAAAACCATCGAAGGGGCCGGTCATATGCTTCCGATTACCCATCCACAGGCCACCGCACAATCGATTGCCGACTTTTGGGAAACTGCGCTTGGAGTGTAACTTTCGGCAAAAGCCATTTTTCCGCTAATCGGGCTTGGTTTAACTTTTGGATCCGATTTTGGGCTCTGTCCCGTCAAGCAATCGGGTGATATTGGCGCGATGGCGCCAGAAAATCAAAATGCACAGCAATAGACACAGCCCGATTAGACTGTGCTGAGCAAAAACGATGCTCCACAAAACCGATGCCGCTGCGGCGAGCAGAGCAGAAAGGGAAGAGATGCGCTTTAAAATTGCGGTGACCAGCCAAGTTGCGCAGCACGCCATTCCGATCAGTGGGCTAAGCGCCAACATGACGCCAAGGAACGTTGCGACACCTTTGCCGCCCCGGAATTTTATCCACACAGGATAGCAATGACCAAGCATGGCCGCCAGAGCTGTGATTTGCGCCGCGATTTCTCCCGAAAGAGACTGGGCAATAAGAACCGCGATCGCACCTTTTCCTCCGTCAAGGAGAAGCGTAAGTGCCGCTGCAATTTTGTTCCCAGTTCTCAGAACATTCGTTGCGCCAATATTTCCTGACCCAATGGAGCGCAAATTTCCAAGCCCCATAAGTCTTGCTAAAATAAGCCCAAAAGGGACCGACCCAAGGCCGTATCCTACAAGTATCCAAATCAAAAAGCCTCCGGATGATAGATCCAGTTGAGGGAAAATGGTCATCTTTGATAGACCTCGTTTCCATTCACAAAGGTGCGCAGGACTTTGCCCTGCATACGGGCTTCGTCGAAGGGGGTGTTTTTGGATTTGGACAGAAGTCCAAATCGATTGAGCACAAAGGGCGCATCCGGATCAAAGAGAACCAAGTCCGCGGGTGCGCCTACCTCCAAACGTCCCGCAGGCAGGCCAAGCCGTTTGGCAGGGTTCAAAGACATCGCCCTAAAGAGGCTTGGCAAATCCAAAAGACCGCCGTGATAAAGACGCAGCGCCGCAGGTAGTAAAGTTTCAAGTCCCACGGCGCCTGATGCGGCCTCTTCAAAAGGAAGCCTTTTGCTTTCTTCATCCTGCGGAGTGTGCATAGATGAAATGATATCAATTGTACCGTCTTTTAGTGCGTCAATTATGGCCAGCCGGTCATCTTCGGAGCGCAGTGGCGGTTTAAGTTTGAAAAAGGTGCGGTACTCCGCAACATCGAATTCGTTCAAAGTAAGGTGATGGATTGAAGTGCCCGCAGTAATGTTAAGGCCATTTGACTTCGCCCGCGCAAGTGCAGGAACGGCGCGCGCCGTTGTGATTTGGTCAAAATGATAGGACGCGCCCGTCATTTCAATCAGGCTGATGTCACGGTCCACGCCCATCCGTTCAGCTAAGGGCGAGACACCCGGCAAGCCGCGCAAAGTGGCAAATTTTCCGGATGTCACAGCAGCACCTTCGGAGAGATAGGGGTCTTGGGGATGCCCCATGACCCAAGCCCCCAAGGAACGTGCATAACTCAGCGCGCGTGTGAGCACTTTGACGTCTCGTACCACGCGGTCACAATCGGTAAAACCCACAGCACCGGCGTCCTGTAGAAATCCGATTTCTGTCATTTCTCGTCCTTCGCGTCTTTTGGTGAGCGCAGCCATAGGCAGCACGTTTACAATAGACGCATCCATGGCGCGGCGGCGAATGAATTCCAAGGTTTCTGGCGTATCAATAGCGGGCACGGTATCAGGGCGCGTAACAATCGTTGTAATCCCGCCCGCAGCAGCGGCAAGCCCTGCGGATTTAAACGATTCCTTATGCCGTTCCCCGGGTTCACAGACCTTTACTCCGATGTCGATGATCCCCGGGGCGAGGTATTTACCGGCACAATCTATGATGCGTGTCTCTTTGCCGGGCGCCGACACGACCGCGCCCCGCGCAGCGATGACACCCTCTTTGATGAGTAGGTTTCCCTGATCAACTGTTCCGTTTTCCGGATCGATGAGATGTGCGTTTTGCAGAAAAACCGTACTCACAGCGATACCTCTCCAGTATCTTGTCCCGCGCGATTTCGACGGTTGCGCGCCAGAAGGTCCATCGCCGCCATGCGCACGGCAACTCCCATTTCCACCTGTTCCTGAATGACAGATCTTGAAATATCGTCGGCAATTTCACCGTCGATTTCAACACCTCGGTTCATGGGGCCGGGATGCATCACGATAGCGTCTTCTTTGGCAGCAGTCAGCTTTGCTGCATCCAGACCATATCTGTGATAATATTCCCGTTCTGAAGGAATAAATCCGCCGTCCATACGTTCTTTCTGAAGGCGCAGCATCATAACCACGTCCGCGCCCTGCAGTCCTTCCTGCATGTCGTCAAAGACTTCACACCCAAAATCAGCAATTCCTTTTGGCATCAAGGTTGGGGGACCGATCAAGCGGACCCGATTTTCCATTTTTCCAAGCAAAAGGATGTTTGACCGTGCTACCCGTGAATGTGCCACATCCCCGCAAATGGCAATGCTCAGGCGATGAAGCCGTCCTTTCGCACGTCTAATAGTCAGCGCGTCAAGAAGCGCTTGGGTGGGGTGTTCGTGCTGCCCATCCCCAGCGTTCAGCACGCTACAGGTAACTTTCTGCGCCAAAAGGTCGACTGCACCGGATTGCGGGTGGCGCACCACGAGCAAATCGGGATGCATGGCATTTAGGGTGAGTGCCGTATCAATCAGCGTTTCTCCCTTTTTGACCGAACTTGCCTGCATGGCCATGTTCATCACATCCGCACCCAAACGTTTTCCCGCCAATTCAAAAGAGGCCTGCGTTCGGGTGGAGTTTTCAAAAAACATGTTGATCTGTGTCAGACCTGCAAGCGCATTTGAATGTTTATCAGCGCGTCGGTTTAAATCGACATAGCTATCCGCCAGATCAAGGATTTCCGAAATAGCAAGAGGCGAAAGCGGCTCGATGCCCAACAGGTGTTTTTGCGTAAACCCCATATGTCTCTCCGCGATGTCGTGTTTTGCCGTGCATACTGCGACATGCGTCCACATACAAGAGAACGATGGCGCCTTTTCCTTTTCTGGGTGGCGCGCTAGGCTCTCAATTATGGAATCAGAAGTGTCATGGCATGGTGCCAAAGCCCTCTTGGAGTGGCAATTAGAAATGGGCGTGGATGAGGCAGTGCTTGATGCACCGCTTGATCGCTATGTTCTTGACCCAAAGATGAACTCTGTCTTGCCTGCGCAACCACCCCACACCGACACAGTTGCCGAACCTGCCGTTGATCCGGTGAAAGTTGCGAAAGAGGCAGCGGCGATTGCCGGGTCGCTTGAAGCACTCAACGATGCCTTAGCCGCCTTTGAACATTGTGATTTAAAACGAGGGGCGCGCAATCTTGTCTTTTCTGATGGTAATCCAAAGGCAAGAGTTATGATCGTAGGTGAAGCCCCGGGACGTGAAGAAGATCAGCAAGGAAGACCTTTTGTTGGTCGCGCTGGCCAATTGCTTGACCGGATGTTTGCGGCAATTGGGTTAAGCCGAAGTTCTGATTTTGACGAACAGTCCTTTTATGTCACAAACGTTTTACCGTGGCGTCCTCCCCAAAACCGCGATCCAAAGCCAGATGAAATTGCGATGCTTTGGCCGTTTTTGGAAAAACACATTCAACTTATCTCTCCAGATGTTGTTGTGGCGATGGGCAATATATCCTGTCAGGCGCTTTTGGGTGAACGGGGGATCACCCGCCTTCGAGGCAAGATCCAAAACCGCCACGGGGTTGATATCCTTCCGATGTTTCACCCCGCCTTTTTGCTGCGCAACCCGAGTGCAAAGCGTGAGGCCTGGGCAGACCTTTTGAAATTAAAAACAAAGCTGGATGCAACATGAGCCGCATTGACGATACCAAAGAATTTGTGCCCGTACGTATTGCAGTACTGACTGTGTCAGACAGCCGGTCCCTTACAGAGGATAAATCGGGTCAGACCTTGGTCGATCGAATTGAGGGGGCAGGCCACATCGTTGCGCAGAGAGAAATTATCCGCGATGAACGGGTTGAGATCGCAGAACAACTTCGAAAATGGGTTGCGATGGATGCAATCGATGTGATCATCAGCACAGGGGGTACAGGATTGACTGGGCGTGATGTCACCGTCGAAGCGCATCGCGATGTTTATGAAAAAGAGGTGGACGCCTTTGGAACTGTCTTCACTATAATCAGCATGCAAAAAATTGGGACCTCTGCTGTCCAAAGCCGTGCAACTGCTGGAGTGGCGGGGGGAAAATACCTCTTTGCCTTGCCGGGCAGCCCCGGGGCGTGCCGCGATGCGTGGGACGAAATTTTGGTCAAACAGCTCGATTTTCGCCATCGACCTTGTAATTTTGTGGAAATAATGCCGCGCCTCGATGAGCATCTGAGGCGCAAATGATTGCGTAAACGTCATTTTTTTTGCTCTAAGGGCGTAAATATACCCTTGGAAACTGCGTGCAGAGTGCTATTTGCCTTCCAAAGTGATTAATTGCGCTTTGGAAAAGGTTATTTGGTTTTTTCACGGAGATCATGAAACATGCGGTTTTTTCGAAAAAGCCTCATAGGGTTAATGCTCATTACTTTGTCCTTTGGCTTGTTAGCCTACGCAGGACAAATGATTGGGTCTGCCTTACAGGAGAGAGCCTCAAAGGGTCAAAGGCCCAGCCAGAAGCGGGAACGCGTCTTTACGGTGAACGTGGTCCAAGCCGAACCGCAATCCATTGCACCCCTTCTTCAAGCTTTTGGCGAAGTGCAAAGCCGTCGGACGCTGGATCTGCGCATGGCCTCCGGTGGACAGGTTGTCGGTCTGTCTGATAGCTTTGTAAACGGAGGGCAGGTCAAAGCAGGCGAACTTCTGGTTCAGCTCAGCACATCTGATGCGCAATCTGCGTTGCAGCGCGCAGAGGCGGATGTGACGGATGCACTTGATGAAGTGGCAGAGGCGCAGCGCGCTTTGTCTTTGATGCAAGACGAATTGAAAGCTGCAGAAGAACAGGAAGCATTGCGCGCAAACGCTCTGGCGCGCCAAGTCGACCTGCAAAACAGAGGCGTTGGGACTGCTGCCGCTGTGGAAACAGCGGAACTTGCAGCCTCTGCGGCGACCCAAGCTCTTCTGGCAAAGCGCAGCGCCTTTGATCAGGTGAAATCGCGCGGTGCTCAGGCAGAGACACGCCTCGCGCGGTCTAATTTGGCGCGTGAAGATGCACAGCGCCGCCTGAATGATACTGCGCTTTATGCTGAATTCGATGGTGTTTTGAGTGATGTAACTCTGGTCAAAGGTGGCCTTGTCAGTGCCAATGAACGGCTTGGCCGATTGATTGATCCTACGGCTTTGGAAGTCGCGTTTCGTATTTCCACAGAACAATATGCGCGCTTTTTGAATGCTGAAGGCGGGTTAATCAAAAGTCCGGCCGCCGTTTCCATGGAAGGATTGGGAGAAGATCTGACTGCAGAGGCAGAACTTATCCGCGACAGTGGTGCTGTTGGTGAAGGCCAAAGTGGGCGTATCGTTTTCGCTGCCATGAAAGACACGCGTGGATTCATGCCGGGCGATTTTGTGTCGCTGAACGTGACAGAGCCTCTGTTGAACTATGTGGTCAAATTGCCTGCAAGTGCGATCAACGCAAATTCCGAAGTTCTGCTGATCACCGATGAAGACCGGCTTGAAGCATTACAAGTTAAATTGGTGCGCCGTCAGGGCAACGAAATTCTTGTGCGCTCTCGTGATCTTGCCAATCGTGAAGTTGTCGCAGAACAGACACCGGTTTTGGGGGCTGGTATTAAGATCAAACCTGTCCGATCAGGTCCAGCCGGCGCAGAAATCGAAGAAGTCGAGATGGTGGAATTGACCGATGAGCGTCGTGCAAAGCTTATGGCCTTTATCGAGGGCAACGGGTATATTCCGGCGGACGCAAAGAAACGTATTCTTGGACAATTGCAGAAAGATAAAGTCCCTGCAAATGTTGTCGAACGGATTGAAAGCCGTATGGGTGGTTAACCATGGTACGTGATCTTCCAAGAACTGCCGGCGGCATATTATCTTATTTCACACGTCACCGCACGGCTGCAAACCTGCTTTTGGTGGTATTGATCGTCGCTGGGCTCTTTGCGATGCCAAAAATGCGGGCTCAGTTCTTTCCGGATGTCATCGTTGACAATGTCACGGTTTCAGTGGCGTGGCCCGGGGCGGGCGCAGAAGATGTGGATGAGGCAATTGTACAGGTTCTTGAACCTGCGCTTTTGAGCCTTGAGGGTGCGAGCGATGCAAATAGTGTCTCTTTTGAGGGACGTGCATATATCACACTTGAATTTGAGCCAGGCTGGGATATGGCGCGGGCCACAGGAGATGTGGAAACGGCAATCGATCAGATTTCCACTTTGCCCGAGGACGCCGATGATCCCAAAATCAAACGTGGATCATGGCGTGACAGGGTGACCGATGTGATCGTCACCGGACCGGTCGGAGTAGAACAGCTTGCACTTTATTCTGATGAATTGGTGCTTCGTTTGTTTTCTGCGGGGGTTACGCGGGCGACCATCACCGGTTTGGCGGCTCCTGAAACGGTTATTGAACTCCCGCTCTCGCGCATGGTTGCAAACAACATCAGCATGCAGGAAATCGCGCGCGCAGTGGCCGCAGAGGTCACCGCCGATCCAGCGGGGGATGTGGGTGGCGCCAACACACGGGTAAGAACGGGGGTTTCCAAGCGGTCTTCTGATCAGATCAAAGATATCGTCCTGCGCACGAACGCCGATGGATCAAAATTGCGCATTGGTGACGTTGCACGCGTAAGGGTGGAAGGTGTTGATCGTGAAGAGGCGTATTTTGTCGGTTCTGATCCCGCCATTTCTATTCGGGTTGATCGCTCCGCAAAGGGCGACGCCATAAAAATTCAGGAAACTGTGCAGAAGACGGTTGATAAACTTAGCGAAACTTTGCCTGAAGGGACCAAGATGCAGCTTATCCGCACGCGTGCGGACTACATTACCGGCCGCCTTGACATGCTGTACAGCAATGCATTGACAGGCCTTGTTCTGGTGGTGTCGCTTCTCTTTTTATTTTTGAACGTGCGCACCGCGTTGTGGGTTGCTGCAGGCATCCCGACGGCTCTTTGTGCGGCGATAGCATTGATGTATGTGGCCGGTATCACAATCAATATGATTTCGCTATTTGCGCTTTTGATTACACTTGGAATTGTTGTGGATGACGCCATCGTGGTGGGTGAGCACGCCGATCATCGCGCACGCATGGGGCTTGATCCGATTTCCGCAGCTGAAACGGCTGCGCATCGTATGGCCTTACCGGTATTTGCAGCGACTGCGACAACGATCATTGCGTTTTTCGGATTGGTTTCCGTTGGAGGGCGCTTTGGTGATCTGATTGCCGATATTCCATTTACTGTGTCGGTTGTTTTGGCGGCATCTTTTGTTGAATGTTTCTTAATTCTGCCAAATCATATGGCACATTCGCTAAAACACAGTGTCAAAGACCATTGGTACGACATGCCAAGTCGCACTGTAAATGCAGGCTTTGAATGGATTCGGGACACGATTTTTCGTCGGGTGATCGCTGCGGTTATATCGGCAAGGTATGTCGTTTTGGCCGGGGCGGTGGCCCTTCTGGCATCTCAAGTTGTGATGGTGATCACAAAAGAAGTGCAATGGAGATTTTTTAGCGCGCCCGAACAGTCCTCTGTGAGCGGAAATTTTGCAATGGTATCTTCCGCACAGAGAGAAGACACCCAAGCCATGATGCAGGAAATGCAACGTGCTGTCGAAGAGGTGGCGAAGGAGCTTGAGGCAGAACATGGTGTAAACCCGGTCGAATATGTTTTGGCCCAAATAGGAAGCAATTCAGGCCGCGCCCTTTCTGGCACTGAAACGAAATCAAAAGATTTATTGGGCGCTATTTCAATCGAACTCAATGATCCTGACCTCAGACCTTTTTCAAGTTCTGTCTTTGTGGGCGCTTTGCAAGACAAAGTGCGTGAGCATCCTCTGGTTGAAACCATTTCGTTCCGTGGATGGCGTTCTGGACCCGGAGGAGACGCGCTGGACGTGCAGTTTTACGGGGCAAGTGCTGAAACTTTGAAGGGGGCAGCAGAAGACCTTAAGACAGCATTGAACCGTTTTGAAGCCGTTTCGGCCGTTGAAGATGATTTGGCCTATGACAAAGAAGAGCTGATACTTGAACTGACCGCCCAAGGCGAAATGCTGGGCTTTACGATCGATGATCTGGGGCGGACATTGCGCAATCGTTTGAACGGACTTGAAGCCGCGACATATCCTGTCGGGTCGCGTAGTGCGACGATACGGGTTGAACTTCCCAAAGAAGAATTGACGGCAGATTTTCTTGAAAATATGCAATTGCGCAGTGCTTCAGGAACATATGTCCCATTGGCCGATATCGTGAGCGTCAAACAACGCGCGGGATTTTCCACGGTTCGGCGTGAAAACGGTATTCGCATTGTATCGGTCACTGGAGATATTTCAGAAGACGATCCTGCGGCCGCAGATGAAGTTATGATGGCTTTGGAGACAGAAATTCTTCCAGATATTGCAAGCAAGCGTCAGGTGGATTGGCAACTTTCAGGTCTCTCAGAGCAGGAAGATCAATTTTTGAATGATGCCCGCACAGGTTTGATATTATGTCTTACAGGCATCTATCTTGTTTTGACTTGGGTTTTTGCAAGCTGGTCAAGGCCTCTTGTCATCATGTCGGTGATACCATTTGGGCTCGTTGGGACGATCTATGGGCATTATATTTGGGAAGTACCCATGTCCATGTTTACCGTTGTCGGGCTTTTGGGGATGACAGGCATCATCATCAATGATTCCATCGTGTTGATCACCACAATTGACGAATATGCAAAAGAACGGGGATTGGTGCCCTCTATAATTGCCGGCACGGCTGATCGTTTGCGACCCGTGATCTTGACCACACTTACAACCGTCTTGGGATTGGCGCCCTTACTTTACGAACGTTCTTCGCAAGCGCAGTTTTTAAAACCGACCGTGATCACGTTGGTTTATGGACTGGGCTTTGGGATGCTTCTTGTCCTTTTGGTGGTTCCTGCCTTGATCGCGGTGCAGCACGATTTTCAGCGGCTTTTCAAATCATTCCGATTTGCCATTTGGGGACGCGCACGTAAAATCGCGTTTGCGCTTAGTGGACTTGGCGTCTTGTTGTTGGGTTGGTTCGGGGTGACGATGGGTTGGGCGATTGCATTTGATCGGTTGCCATCTATTTTTGCACCCGTCATGGCAAATTCGGGTATCATGTCAAAGGCATTGATGCTGTTTATGGGCGGCACTATTGCGGCGTGTTTGCTCATATTTGTGCTGAGCTTTTTGGGCGATATTATAACTGCCCGCAAGCGCGCCCGCAGGCCGGTCTAGGGTTTGTCATTCTACGCATGTTCCAAGGTCTGCAGCCATCGTGTTGCTGACCACGGTCAGAGTAATTTTTGATCTATCGATTGCTGCCAATTGTCCTGAGTCACGGCGAATGATCCCTTCTCCTGTCAATTCGTTTCCGGACCGTTCAGCGATTTCATTTTGCACCCAATGCCCGATCTGGTCATATCCCACCATAATGACTTCTCGATCCCCAGTTGCCGGTAAGGACATGCGCACGGATACTTTCATTCCGTTACTTGAGGGTAGAAATGCACATGTCACATTCTGAGCATTAACACTTGTCTTGGATTTTGGCTTTGATGCCAAGGCCGCGACGATTTTCGCGGTTCGTTTCGTGCGTTTGGGGTGCAGTGAAGAAGAAAGAGAAAATTCTGCCGGTACACAAACCTTATCACAAATCCCAATTTCTGCATTCAGCCGCAAGTGAACGGGACGCTCGCGATCCTCAGGGATCACCCTCATTGGTAAGATTAAATGGCTTTTATACCCGATTGACCAGATATGATCGTCCCCAAACAACACAGGGGCCGGCCAGCTAAACATAACCTTTTTCAGATTTTTGGACCCTTCGAACGAAAACTGTGGCGGAATGCCTGCCATACCGGGTGCGTGCCAGTAAGTTTTCCAGCCGCTGTCCAAATCAATCTCGACGGCCGCAGTATAGGTGCCATCGCTGTTTTGCCAACCTGCCAATATCTGAACCTGTTCCAATCCAGTTGTGTTGCTTTGGCCTTTGCTTGGCGTAATCACAGAGGAAAGGATCACAAAAAAGGTGACACAAATTTTAACATAGGTTTCCATATCTCCTTCATGGGTAAAAAAAATGATTTTGCCAAGTCACTTTGCAGAGAGCAGATTGAGAGCTATATTATAGCTACAATGGATCAACACCCTGCACGGTTTCTTAAAGTATGCCTGAACCAGACTCGCCTTTGGACTTAAAAGGAAAATTCTTGATCGCGATGCCAAGTATGGGGGATCCCCGATTTGAAACCTCCGTTATCTATATGTGCGATCACTCTGAAAAAGGTGCGATGGGCCTCATCGTTAACAAACCTTTGCGACAAGGATCGTTTCGGGGGCTCTGCGAACAACTTTCAATTGAATACTCAAGTGGCAGAGAAGTGCCAATCTTGTTTGGCGGTCCCGTGGAAACATCGCGCGGTTTTGTGCTGCATTCCAGCGATTTTGTTTCTGAAAATTCCACCCAAATTGTTGGGACAACCCTGTCTTTAACATCAACCAGAGACGTGATTGAATCTTTGGCAAAAGGTGAAAACCCTTCTCATGCGGGTCTTTTCATGGGCTATTCTGGCTGGGGTGCGGGACAGATTGAGGCCGAAATCCTTCGAAATGGATGGTTGACTGTGGATGCGGACGAAGCGCTGGTTTTAGACAGTAATCATGATGGGAAATGGCAGGCGGCACTTGACCTTTTGGGGATAAATGCGCTTTTGCTGTCAAGTGATGCAGGACATGCGTAAACACAGCTAAATATAAGGGGTGCTTGCGTTTTGACTGTTCGCTCGGGCTGGAAGCACATTCACGCCCGTGGTGCTGCGGCACGAATGAGCCGGTCGTTGATGGCTTGCCCTAACCCATGTTCCGGAATAGGGGCAACCGCAATCCGGGCAATGTTAAGATTGTCCAAGCGGTGAAGATACGCGAAAAGATGGGCAGCGGCTTCTGTGAGGTCGCCGCTTGGCGACAGGTTAAGGTCGCAATCCATTTCGCCAAAGCCGAGTAAAACGTCCTCATTGATTTTTGAAGTGGCGTTCAGCCGCAAAGCTGCGCGCGGGGCATAGTGGGAGCTCAGCTGACCGGGCGCTTTGATCCCGTCTTGGGCAGTTGCAACAAGTAAATGTTTTCCCAATACATCTTGAATGGCCTCAACAGGAATGCACCCTGGCCTAAGGAGCGTGGGCTCAGCAGTCAGGTCAATAATGGTCGATTCCAGTCCAAGACGACAGGCCCCACCATCGACAACCCCCTCGATTTGACCAAAAAGGCCTGCAAGAACATGTTCTGAGGTCGTGGGACTGATCGCGCCCGAGGGGTTTGCCGAAGGTGCGGCAATGGGACCGGCTAGCCGATGTAAAAGATCAGCGGCGACGGGATGGTTTGGGACACGAATGGCAACACTGGGCAGACCCGCGCTGAGAAGGGGCGAAAGTCTGCTGTCTTTGCGTTTTTCCACAACAAAGGTAATCGCACCCGGCCAAAATGCATCCGCTAAAATCTCCGCCCCATTTGACCAAAGCACATGAGATTTTGCAGAGGCTACATCCGAAAAATGGGCAATTAATGGATTGAAGTTGGGCCGACCCTTTGCCGCGTAAATGCGTGCGACCGCCATATCATTGGTGGCATCCGCCCCAAGACCGTAAACAGTTTCAGTGGGAAAGGCCAAAAGCCCGCCTGCGCGAAGGATTTCTACGCCTTCACCAATTCCAATGGCATCCGCCGCAAAGGTTTTTGTATGGATATCGCTCATTCTGACGCTGCGTTCCGGTTTTGGATTTGCCATTTGAGGTTAAAATGTTAATCACTCAGCCAGATAAAGGCAAAGGCCCGTTGTGCCAAGCGGGAATTCAAGGAGAGTGCATGCCCTATAAAGCCCCATTGGATGAATATCAGTTCCTGTTCGATCACATTGTGGGATTTTCCAAAGTGACGCAGACGGATCGTTTCAGCGAAACGACGCCAGATCTTGTAAGCGCAATTTTAGGCGAAGCTGGCAAATTATGTGAAGAGGTGTTGGCACCTGTTCAACGCGCGGGAGACCAGCATCCGGCCGTTTTGGAAAATGGTGTCGTGCGGACATCACCTGGCTATGCTGAGGCCTATAATGCCATCGCGGAAGGGGGATGGGTTTCTATCGCAGCCGGTCCAGATTACGGCGGTATGGGGCTTCCCATGACGCTGACCACTGCCGTCAATGAGATGATGTCAGCAGCCTGTCTGTCTTTGCAGTTGAATCCGCTGATGACTCAGGGCCAGATCGAAGCATTGGAACATCACGCAAGTGATGAGATCAAGGCTGTATATCTGCCCAAGCTGATCAGTGGAAAATGGTGTGGCACCATGAATTTGACAGAACCCCAAGCTGGTTCTGACGTTGGCGCATTGCGATCAACCGCCAAAGAGAATGGCGATGGCACCTATGCCATCACTGGGCAAAAAATTTATATCTCATGGGGGGATAACGATTTTTCAGAAAATGTCTGCCATTTGGTTCTTGCACGCCTATCCGACGGAGTGCCCGGGACAAAAGGCATTTCGCTTTTTCTTGTGCCCAAACGTTTGCCTGATGAAAATGGTGATGCAGGGATTGCCAATTCGTTGAAGGTTGTGAGCCTTGAACATAAAATGGGTCTTCACGGCAGCCCGACCGCTGTCATGCAATATGATGGGGCCACGGGGTGGCTGGTCGGCGAACCGCATGATGGGATGCGTGCCATGTTTACCATGATGAACAACGCCCGTCTCGGTGTAGGAGGCCAGGGTATTGGGGGCGCAGAGGGGGCCTATCAGCATGCACTGGCCTATGCCAAGGACCGAAAGCAGGGCAAAAGCACCATTGAAAACGCAACGGGAACAATTCTGGACCACGCGGATGTGCGGCGCATGCTGAGCACGATGAAGGCGGATATTTTTGCCGCACGTGCCATTGCGTTGTCCAATGCTGTGGCCATTGACATGGCCAATGCGACCGGTGATCGGGATTGGCAAGCGCGGGCTGCACTGTTTACGCCAATCACGAAAGCCTTCGGTACCGATGTCGGAATTGATGTCGCCAACCTTGGAATTCAGGTCCATGGGGGTATGGGCTTTATAGAAGAAACGGGTGCGGCACAGTATCTTCGGGATGTGCGCGTCACGGCAATCTATGAAGGGACCAACGGCATTCAATCTATGGATCTTGTCGGGCGTAAGCTGATGGATGGAGGAACTGCCGTAAGAGCGCTTTTGGATGAAATATCTGAAACTGTCACAGGGCTGCAGAAATCATATCCGGATCTTTCCACAGCTCTTTTGGAGGCGCTTGAAAAGTTGCGCCAAACCACAGAATGGATGCTGTCACAAAAGGACATGGCTGATCGTTTTGCAGGGGCAGTGCCCTACTTGAGAGGATTCGCGCGCGTATTGGGCGGGTATTATCATCTTTGTGCTGCGGCGCATGAAAAAGGTGATGGTGCGCGCACAAAGCTTGCCACATTTTACATCCATAGTCTGCTGCCGGAATATTCCGGATTATTGGCACAGGCAATGCAAGGTGCTGATGACCTTTATGCGCTTGACCTCGAAGAATTGGCTGGCTGATGAACATTATGAACACGGGCATTCGTACGCCTTGGGAGCACCCCCCTGAAGAAGGGGAAACCATCGAAGTGGCAAAAGGCGTTCATTGGATCCGCCTGCCGCTTCCAATGAAGCTTGATCATGTAAATGTTTATGCGCTGGATGATGGTGACGGATGGACCATCATCGACACGGGCATGAATTCAAAAAGAACGAAAACCATCTGGCAAAAGCTTCTTGACGGGCCACTGTCTGGAAAACCGGTGCATCGGGTCATCATGACCCATCATCATCCCGATCACATCGGCCTAGTTGGATGGTTTATGCAGGAACATCGCGCCAAGCTTTGGGCAAGCCGTACCAGTTACCTTCTGGGGCGTATGCTCACGCTTGATGTACAGGCATTACCACCTCAGGAAACGATCGACTTCTGGCGCCGTTCAGGCATGGATGAGACAATCATCAAGGAACGCGCAGAGGGAAAACCGTTCAATTTTGCTGATATGGTGAGCCCTATCCCCTTGGGATACAGACGCCTGCAAGAGAGCGAAGTGATCTCAATGGGTGGGCGCGATTGGGTGGTACGCATGGGAAATGGCCACGCCCCAGAACATGCAACTTTTTGGAGTGTTAACAATGACATCGTGATCGCAGGAGACCAGATCATTTCCTCGATCAGCCCTAATTTGGGTGTCTATGTGACGGAACCAGAGGCGGATCCGGTCGGAGAATGGCTTTTGTCCTGCGAAGGCTTTCTACCTCATGCCCGTCTAGAACATTTGGTTCTTTCCGGTCATAAATTACCTTTTACGGGCCTAGCGTTTCGTCTTACGCAATTGATCGAAAACCATCATTCTGCATTGGGGCGTTTGCGGATCTTTTTGAACAGGCCAAGGACGGCGTCAGAATGTTTTCAGCCCTTGTTCAAGCGCACAATCGCAGAGGGCGAATATGGACTGGCCCTGGTTGAGGCTGTGGCGCATCTCAATCACCTATTTGGGACAGGTGAGGTGAGCCGCGTTTTGAATAATCAGGGCGCATATGTTTATCAATATCTGGATTAAACCCCACGGGTGCGGCGTCACGCAGCAGGTAAAGCGCTCTATTTCGGGTGACAGCACAAAGTGAATCAGCTATCACGCTGCAAAGTTTGACAAAGTAAGGACGGTACAATGTCTAAGCATGAGCACGGCTCAATGGACACGGAAGTGCAGGAAAAAACATTTGAAGCCTTTATGAGTGTGGTCACCAAGACGGCGATTGTCTGTATCGTTGTTCTGGTGTTTATGGCATTGGTGAATTCCTAAGAACCTTGATTGTTGAGGGATGCGACAGGTTCTGGCCGCCGCGCTTGCGGCAGTTTTTCTTGCAGGGTGCGCTGTTGATCAAGTGAATGCGCCCGACGCGCATATAAAGGCTGTGCGGTATCACCACGATGCGCCACCTTCTCTGACCTTGTTCACGATGGTCAATAATGAAACTGACAAGGGTGCGCATAGCAGTCTGATGATCAATGCCTCAGAGCGGGTAATTTTTGATCCTGCAGGGACATTGAAACATGAGGTTCTCGTTGAAAAAGGCGATGTAATCTATGGTGTCACGCCGCGGGTTGCGGATTTTTACACCCGTGCCCATGCACGCAAAACGTTTCACGTTGTGTTGCAAACCATAGAAGTATCGCCAGAGATCGCAGAAAAAGCTTATGAGCTGGCAACAAAAAACGGTGCTGTGGCACCGGCTCTCTGCGCGATGAGCACATCATCGCTTTTGCAAAAAATACCGGGCTTTGACTCTATAAACACGACGTTTTTTCCGCAAAAATTGCGGGCGGATTTTGCAAAACTGTCTGGTGTCACGGAAACCGCGCTTTATGAATATGATGATGCCGATAAAACCAAAGCATTACGCGCCTATGTGAAAGAAGTTCAAGAGGCGCAGAATTTTTAAACCTTAGCCCAAAGCCCCAAAAACAAACCGGCTACGGGTCTGGATTTCAAGGAAAATATGCAGTTAACTGGCGCCATTCCGAAGGAGTGTTGCTGATTTGAAGCGTCCCAGTCAAACCCAATCTTATCTGATCGCTCCGGACGTGAGCCACGGCAGGCTGACGCGACGGGTCAGCGGCAAGGATCAGACTGGCGTCATACAAGAGATCAATGTCGTCGAAGAACGTCCGTTGACGATTTTCCTCAATTCACAGGAAATCGTGACGTCAATGACCATAGGGGACTATCCCGAATACCTTGCAGTTGGTTTTTTGCGCAACCAAGGCATGTTGCTTTCTGACGATGAGATCACCGGTATCGATTATGACGAAGAACTGGAAACCGTGGTTGTTCGCACGGCGCGCAAAACCAATTACGAGGAAAAGCTCGGCAAAAAAAACCGCACAAGTGGCTGTGCGGTCGGTACGGTGTTTGGGGACATGATGGAAGGGTTAGAACATCTGACATTGCCTGCAACGCCGCTGAAAACAAGTTGGCTTTATGCTTTGGCCCATCAGATCAACCAAACTCCGTCGCTTTATCTTGAGGCGGGTGCAATTCATGGCACGGTCCTTTGCGAGAAAGATCAACCTCTTGTTTATATGGAAGATGTCGGGCGTCATAATGCAGTGGACAAAATTGCAGGGTGGATGCGGCTGAATGCGATAGAGGCAAGCGATAAAATTCTTTACACAACGGGCCGTTTGACTTCTGAAATGGTGATCAAAACCGCCTCTATGGGTATTCCCGCTTTGGCCTCACGATCCGGTTTCACAGCCTGGGGCGTTGATATCGCCCGTCAGGTTGGTTTGACGCTGATCGGGCGCATGCGGGGGAAGCGATTTATTTGTCTGTCAGGTGAGGAACGGCTTTTGTGGGATGCGGATTTGGACAATGTTCAGGATGAACCCCAAAAAAATCGTAGAAAGGGATCCCCAGGATGAATTTACCTGTTGGGGTCATCCTTGCCGGTGGGCAGGCAACCCGTATGGGCGGGGGCGACAAGGGGCGCCTGATGCTTGGCCAACAAAGCCTTTTGGAACATGTGATTGATCGGCTAAGGCCGCAGGTCTCTTCGATAATATTAAATGCCAATGGCCCAAAGGAGCGGTTTTCTGATCTGAATTTTCCGGTCGTCGCGGATAGTTTGCACGGATATGCGGGGCCCCTTGCAGGTGTGCTTGCAGGGTTGGATTGGGCTTTTGAAAATGGTGCAGAGTTTATTGTGAGCGTTGCTGCGGATACGCCGTTTTTTCCCGAGGATCTTGTAGATAGATTTTTGAAAGAGGCCAGAGGAATGGAAACCCCCCTTGTTCTTGCGGCAACTGCGGGCGAGGCCGGTCGGATCTGGCGCCAGCCGACCTTTGGGCTTTGGCCTGTGGCCTTGCGTCACGATCTACGGAAAAACCTCGAGAACGGTCTTCGCAAAGTTGTGCTTTGGACAGACCAACACAGGGGGCGCGAGGCGATTTTTGAAACGGATGTGATTGATCCGTTCTTTAATGTGAATACACCGGAAGACTTGCTTGAAGCGCAAGGATTATGGCAGCAGGATGATCTAGGGGAAAATGCATGAAGGTTTTTGGTGTCACGGGTTGGAAAAATTCTGGTAAGACGGGACTGATGGAACGTTTGGTGGCGGAATTTAGCGCGCGTGGTTTTTCAGTGTCCACCATCAAACATGCCCATCACCGTTTTGACGTTGATCATCCCGGCAAAGACAGTTTCCGCCATCGAGAGGCAGGCGCAAAAGAGGTTCTTTTGGCCTCGCGCAATCGCTTTGCGCTGATGCATGAATTGCGTGATGACGCAGAGCCAACGCTTGAGCAGCTCTTGGCCAAACTCATGCCCGTCGATCTTGTGCTGATTGAAGGTTACAAAAGAGATCGACACCCCAAAATCGAAGCACATCGCAAAGAAACGGGGCAAGATCTGATCGCCCCCACCGACGACACAATTCGCGCGGTGGCCAGCAATGATACGCTCTCACTTGGCAAACCCGTCTTTGATTTGGATGACACCCAAGCGATCGCGGATTTCATTCAATCCGAAACGGGGCTTTGATGTTTGACACAATCATCGCCGTTGATTGGTCCGCAAGAAGCACCCCATCTCCGGTGAGGCCAACAAAAGATGCGATTTATTTATGCGTTTCGCGTTTAAACGAAGGCGCATCGCAGCATCCGGAATATTTTAGAACGCGTGCCGAAGCGATGGCGCGGATTCATGATCTATTGGATGGTGAAATGGCTGCTGGAAGGCGCAGCTTCATCGGGTTTGATTTTAATTTTGGCTACCCCTCTGGATTTGCAAAAATCCTCACGGGTCGGACTGATGGCATCTCTGTTTGGAAATGGATGTCTGAGCGAATCGAGGACAGATCAGATAACCAAAACAATCGCTTTGATGTGGCGGCTGAAATCAACGCGCAATTTCCCGGTATTGGTCCATTTTGGGGTGCGCCCAATTCTGTTTGTTTAAACGGGTTGCCCCACAAAGGCAGCCTTCGTCATGGACACGGAATGAACGAATGGCGCCAGTCTGATCTGGCGTCGAAAACTGCACAGAGTTCTTGGAAACTCTTTACCACAGGCTCTGTAGGATCGCAGGCCATTTTGGGAATGAGCCATCTTTATAAGCTCAAGGGTTGGCTGGGACGCCGAGGGGCGGTTTTTCCTTTGGAAACCGGTTCAATGCTTCCTCATGTGCCCGTTGTCATCGGAGAGATTTACCCCTCTTACTATAAAGTTGATTATATGATCCCGCTGGAAGAAAAATACCCAAACACCCCGTATCACATTTTGGACGCCCGTCAGGTGCGTCAGGTTTGTGACCGATTTGCCTGTCTGATGCAGACAGAGATGCATGCTGCCCATTTGTTTGATATAAACACGGTCAAGGAGAGCGTTTTAAAAGAAGAGGGTTGGATCGTGGGCGTGCCGGCAAATGGAATGAAAACATGATTGACCCGCCGGAGCTTCGCGATGATTGCTTTGCTTTGCCCCCTGGAGTGGATTGGGTTCCTGTGCCTGAAGTATTTGAATTGCTCAAATTGGCGCTGGGTGTGCGGGTTAAAACAGAGACTGTTTTGTTGAGCAGCGCGAATGGCCGTTTTCTGGCAGAACCTGTCTTTTCAAATCGCTCCAGCCCGCCTTTTGCTAATTCCGCCATCGATGGATATGGATTTGCCGGTCATCAAAGTCGGTTTGAGGGGCCAGTTTACCTGCGTCTGGTCGAGGGGCGGGCAGCAGCAGGTCATCCCTATAATCAGGTCGTGCCAGAGGGAAGTGCCGTGCGCATTCTCACAGGTGCCGTGCTGCCGGACGGTGTTGACACCGTAGTCTTGCAGGAAGACGTGAACACAGATGGACAGCAGATCGCCTTTCGCGGGCCTCTCAAAATTGGCAAAAATACCCGCCTTGCCGGTGAAGACATACAAAATGGGCAACTCCTTTTTGATAAAGGGCATATGGTTTGTCCTCCTGATCTTGCGGTTCTGGCCTCTGTTGGCGTGTCGCATGTCACTGTTTTTGCGCCCTTACGCGTTGGCGTGCTTTCGACGGGGGATGAGCTTTTGGAACCTGGCAGTGCTTCGCAAAAGGGGGACATTTTCGATGCCAACAGGCAGATGTTACTGTCGCAGATGGCCAGCCTTGGGTTTTACAGTGTAGATTTCGGGATCGCTGCAGATGATGCATCGACATTGCGCAAGCTGCTTAATAATGCCAGTGAAAAATGTGATGTTTTATTGACCACCGGTGGCGCCTCTGCAGGGGATGAGGATCATATGTCTTCCCTTCTGCGCAGGGAAGGCGCATTGAACATGTGGCGTATTGCGGTGAAGCCGGGGCGCCCCATGGCGATGGGGCTTTGGAAGGGACTGCCTGTTTTTGGACTTCCTGGAAATCCCGTCGCGGCCCTTGTTTGCACATTGGTCTTTGCCCAGCCGGCCTTACGTATTCTTGCTGGGGGGCATTGGAAACGCGCAGAGGGCTTTCTGGTGCCGGCAGCGTTTTCAAAATCGAAAAAACCGGGCCGTTTTGAATATCTTCGGGCGCGATTATTGGACGGTCGTGCTGAGGTTTTCGCCTCCGAAGGTTCGGGAAGGATAACCGGCCTGAGTTGGGCGGATGGCCTTGTCGAGCTGGATGATCGAGGCAGGGAGATCCATCCGGATGATCTCGTTCGATATATCCCTTATTCGGCCTTTTAGGCTTCCAATTCTGGTAAAGCCTCTCTGTAAAGTAATCCACATAAAAAGGCCAATGCGCAAAGAGCGCATACCACGAGAACGATGTGGCTCATTGAAAACGCCGCCATAAGCCCAACTGTTGAGACGGCACCGAGGCGCGCGAAGGTGATGTCGACGCTTGAGGCCAATCCTTTTGTACCTGTCGGTGCGAATCTCAGCACCAATGTCGTAGACGGCGCATTCGCACAGGCAAATCCGGCCCCAAGCGCCACGGTTGCAAGGATCAGCATTTCAAATTGATCAACTTCGCTCAATAACAAAAAACTGCAGGCTATAAGAACCGGTGCGGCTAAAAGCACATGACGCAGATGAGGGCCGTCTATTTTGTTTCGCAAGATGACACTGAAACCAGAAAAAGACAGCCAAAGTACAGCAAAAATCCAACCCGTTTCGATTGCAGTGCGCCCATAGTGGCTGAGCTGAAGTGGCAGAAGGAAGGTAAACAAAATGATGCATCCGTAGGTCAAAAAAATGTAACCATACAGGAGCCAGATGTTTTGCAGTGAAAACAGGTCTCGATAATCACTGAATAAAAACGTCTCTACTTTGGAATTTTGCAGGTATTTTTGTTGCAATGTGAAGAGAGAAATGACGCTGAGCCCTGCAATAATGTAAAAGGCCGTTTTCCAACCATATTGTGCAATCAAGGGGCCACCTAAAATAGGTGCAAATGCGGCGATTATCCCAGCGACACTGCCCCATATGATAAGTATTTTCCCGGGCCTTTCTGATAGAATGCTGGTGAGCAGAACTGGGACAATCGGGGAAAACAATCCCCCTCCAAACCCTGGGACAATACGTCCCATTATAAAAGTCAGCTCTGAGGCGGCGATGGTCAATATCACCCCTCCCGCGATGAAAAGCAAAATTCCTACAATGTAGACAGCCAGTAAACCAAGAGTGTCCCCCAAATATCCACCAAGCAA
>Ga0129342_1000089_pt1 | contig 31337 bp, 30 predicted proteins | sample CPBDNA_5_FD_94426 | JGI IMG/M metagenome (GOLD analysis project Ga0129342, IMG submission 94426) | Freshwater to marine salinity gradient microbial communities from Chesapeake Bay, USA - CPBay_Sum_15_0.2_DNA | ecosystem: Environmental > Aquatic > Marine > Coastal | place: USA: Chesapeake Bay...
CTTTTTTACACGCTCCGCAGATTTCTTTGTAGATAGATATCGTCCAGTTTTTAAACCTTTGATGACTTCTTCTGGGCCCTTGTCGGTGATTTCTAAGTGCCAAAATTTATCTCCTGGCTCAGTTGCGTTAAATAGTTGAAGTAGAGAGCTCCTCATTCGCCTGGCATGCCACTTCTAAGAGTTAGGGCTTGTTCCACCTCGTCTTTTCCAGGAACAGTTACTCCTTTAAGATCGGCGATACTCCAACTCAAGCGAATGGTTCTGTGGAATCCCCTGGCGCTAATCACCTCTTGATCCAAAAGAGAGTGGAGAATTGTCATTCCCTCTTTAGTCGGCCGAAAATGTTCCCTAAGTAAGTTGGGTGGAATTTGGGAGTTCAACTTAAATGAATAAGGGGCGAATCTCTTAGCGGCGACCTTACGAGATCGTATTACTCGAGATCGAATAGTTGCGCTATCTTCATTTTCAACGCTTGATAGCTCAGCCCTTGTTGGTGATTCAACTGCGAGTCGGATATCCACTCGATCCAAGAGTGGACCAGACATCTTCCCCAGATATCTACGTACTTGAAGAGATGAGCATTGGCAACCCCTTCCTCTTCCAGCGAAGCGACCACAGGGGCAGGGATTAGCTGCGAGAACTAATATGAATCGAGCCGGAAAACTTGTCGTCAGAGCAGAGCGCGTAATCGTGATTGATCCAGATTCCATAGGTTGACGAAGCGCATCAAGAATTCCAGCGCCGCACTCGGGGGCTTCATCGATAAAGAGAACTCCACGATGAGCAAGGGAGCACGCGCCAGGTTTTATGTACTTGCTTCCACCACCAACCAACGCTGGGATGGTTGTGGAATGGTGAGGTGCAACAAAGGGTGGTTCTGTACTCAAAACATTTCGATCGTGCAAAGTTCCGGCAATTGAATGTATCCCAGATACTTCTATTGCTTCAGTCTCGTCAAGTGGTGGCAATATTGTTGGAAATCTCTCAGCGAGCATCGTCTTGCCGGAACCGGGAGCGCCAATCATCAAAAGGTTATGACCGCCGCTTGCAGCAACTTCAAGGGCTGATTTATTCTCAAAATGTCCGGCTACTTCGGACATATCTACGTTCGAGACCACTTTAGTAACATCGATCAGCGTCGGATTTTCAGTTTTGATACCGCTCTCGAGAAACCTAATAACTTCGTTTAGTTTTGAGAATGGGAAGACATTTAGTTCGCTAAGCAGTGACGCTTCTTGAAAGTTCTCGCGGGGTACAACCACATTCTTTACACCTGATTCTCGGGCAGCAATCAAGGTGGGCAGGACTCCACGGACCGGTCTTAAGTTTCCTTCTAAGGAGAGCTCTCCAAGGTAAAAAGCCTTTTCTAACTCCGAGTGCTTGAGCTGTTCTGAAGCAGTAAGGATTGCAAGTGCGATTGGTAGATCAAATGCGGATCCACTCTTAGGTAACCACGCCGGAGAGAGCGAGACAGTCACTTTTCGGTTTGGCCAATTCTTCCCGCTATTCAGGATTGCTGCTCTAATTCGATCTCTAGACTCATTTAAAGTGGCATCAGGAAGTCCCAGTAATGAGTAAGCCGGAAGCCCATTCGAGACATCGACTTCAATCTCAATTGGCTCGCCACTGAGTCCAATCAGATTTATCGATGCAGTTCGGGCTAGAGTCACAAAACTCCCTCGCGATAGTCCATTAAGAACTCCCCCGCTCGAGTAACCAAAATTCCGGCGGCATCAATCCGATACCGACTTCCTAGGCGTTGATGTGTAGCTAGCCAGGCAAGCGCTAAGCGTTGGATACGAAACGCTTTATCAAAGGAGATGGATTCCAAGGGATCGCCATGCGAAATGCTGGAGCGGGTCTTTACCTCGACAAAGACTATGGTGCCATCGCAATCTTGGGCGACTAAGTCGATTTCTCCCTCTTTTATTCTCCAGTTTCGATCTAAGACTCTTAGGCCACGAGATACAAGGGATTTAGCAACGAAATCCTCACCTTGTTCTCCTAATTTTGCTGCGATCTTGTTCAATGCCATGGCGGCAAGGTACGCACTAAGAACTTGAAAGAGTTAGAAATTTTCCTTGCTGTGGATTATTTGATCTCTGTTACCTGGTTAATTTAGCAACATTTGAGTAACTCTTTCGATGTATCGCTGTGACGCCGAGACGTTGCATAGCCTCTGTGTGAGCCTTCGTTACATACCCTTTGTGCTCAGCCAATCCATACCCAGGATATTGAAGATCTAGCTCCTGCATCGCTCTATCCCGATAAACCTTTGCGATTATCGAGGCTGCCGAAATACTTATTGCGACTTGGTCGCCCTTCCAAACTGCAAGATTTGGCATCGCTAATCCTGGAACTTCATAGCCATCCGTCAAGATATATTCAGGCGGCGTTGTTAGCGCATGGATTGCGCGGCGCATCCCTTCGATATTCGACTTATGCAGCCCTCGGCTATCGATTTCATCGGTCGGGATGGAGATAATCGAGTAGGAAAGAGATTGTTGCAGGATAAGTTCATAAAGATTTTCGCGCTGTATTGGTGAGAGCAATTTTGAATCTCGTACATCACTTAACAACTTATCCCTTGGGTCTTTGAGAATGAGTGCGGCAATTACAAGCGGACCAGCACAGGCTCCACGCCCCGCTTCATCAACCCCGGCAATAACTTTTATGCCAGAATCAAGGAGCCGCTCTTCAATCATTCCACTACAGGAATCTTCGAGAGATCTTCGCCAACTTCTAGAACCCCTAAACTTGAAAGTGGCCAGATGACAAAGAGCGCTCTACCAGTGACTTTATCTAGCGGGACCATTCCATTATTTGGGTCTTGAGTGTGAAATCTCGAGTCAGCGCTAGCACCGCGATGATCTCCCATAACCCAGACAAAACCTTTTGGCACCGTAACATCAAACTCGCTATCAGAGGGATCATCTCCGGGATAGATATAGGGCTCATTGATTGGAGTTCCATTTACTTCAATCTTCTCGTCTGCGTTACAACAAACAACTCGATCGCCGCCTACGCCAATAACACGCTTAATCAGATACTGCTTGGCCGGATCTGGAAGAACTCCCACAAAGACTAGGGCATCTTTTGCGACTTTCTTAATACCAGTCTCTTCACTTGTCGGCACGCTCAACCAGTCAGCTGGATCCCTAAAGACTACGACCTCGCCTCTTTTAATTTCACTAAAGATTGCGCCGAATTTGTTTACTCCCACCCGATCGTTGACGAGGAGGGTGTTCTCCATGGATCCAGAAGGAATGTAAAAGAACTGAACAAAAAAAGTCTTAACAATCATCGAGAGAATGAGCGCCGAGACTAAGAGAATCGGCAGTTCCCGAAGTGCGGAACCTTTTCCGCGAAGTGACATTCCTTAAGCTTGTGGCTTATCTGAGGACTCTTCAGCGACCTGAATTTCAGGTTCAGTTGCTGGGACCTCACTAACGGGAGTCTCACTAGATGGAGCTTCAACTACGGGAGCAGTTTCAGTAACTGGCGCAGTTTCAGTTGCGGGAGCGGCTTCGGCATAGATTGCCTCAAGCTCTTCGCCACCACGACGCTCTCTGATCTTTGCAGCCTTTCCGCGTAGTTCACGGAGATAATAAAGTTTTGCACGGCGAACTTCGCCCTTACGAACCAACTCAATCTTTTCAATAACTGGAGCGTGAACTGGAAATACGCGTTCAACACCTACTCCGTAAGAAATCTTTCGTACAGTAAAGGTCTCACGAACACCAGAGCCACGACGAGCGATAACTAATCCTTGGAAGACCTGAACACGGCTCTTATTACCTTCAATAACGCGGACATGGACCTTTAGCTCATCGCCAGGGCGGAAGTTAGGGATGTCCTTGCGGAGGGAGGCGGCATCTACCGCATCGAGCACGTTCATATTTAAATCCTTAGATAGAGGTTGTTCTTCGCTAGCCGCCGTATCCTGCCACAAGCGGCGGTCTCTGTTAAATCCGGGCTATTTCATGCGAAGACTCAAGTCCATGTGGAGTCTCAAGTCCACGCGAAGTCCTAGGGGCTATCGGAGGTCATACCCGGTGGGGGCTAGCTCTGCGGCGAGGGTTTCAAAAAGGCTCGGGCCCGCAGTTAATACAAAATATTTCTCGCCGCCCCAAATCCCTTTGAGGTGGGCGAAGCGAGCACCAGCTTCTTGAGCAATCAATCCTGCGGCAGCGTAATCCCATTCATTTACGCCAGCTTCAAAGTGAGCATCTACAGATCCTGAAGCGGCCATACAAATATCTACAGCGCATGCGCCAATTCTCCGCAGATCGCGAATCTTTGGCAGAAGACTGGCGATGAAATCTGCTTGCGGTTTGCGCCTCTCAATATCGTAGGCAAATCCTGTAGCAATCAGCGCGCGATCTAAACTGACTGGGTTATTACATTTGATTGGAACGTTGTTACAGAACGCCCCTTGGCCACGGATCGCCTTCCAAGTCTTTTGCAAAGTAGGAGCATGAACTACTCCGACGAGCCCTCCCGCATCATCTTTAATTGCGATACTGATACACCAACCAGGAATTCCATATAAATAATTAACTGTGCCGTCGATGGGATCGATTACCCAGGTATAGCCACTTGTTCCCTCTCGATTTGCGCCTTCTTCACCAATAATTCCATCATCTGGTCGAGAATTAAGAATCGCTTCAACAATCAACTTCTCGCTCTCGTGATCCATCTGAGTAGCAAAATCTAAAACACCACTTTTTTGATCAAGTTCGAAATTTGAGGGGCGTTTCATTAGCAAATCGCCAGCCTTGAAAGCAATATCTTCCGCAAGCTGGAGAAGTTGCTCATCGAAGGTCATAGTTGAATCTAATCACAAGTAGACTCACCAATATGCTCGCCCCCTACAAGAAACTCTTTCAAGTACCAGGGGGATGGCGCTTCTCGTTATCCGCTTTCATACTGAGACTTCCCATCTCAATGCTCTATCTCGCCATAGTTCTATTTGTCGTAGCAGAAACCGACTCTTATTCAATGGCTGGAGCGCTCTCCATGGCAGCTTCAGTTGTGCTTTCAATTGCATCGCCACTCTGGTCAAGGGCAGCAGATCAATTTGGTCAAAGTCGAATACTTAGTATCACTGCCCCACTACACATTTTCTTTATGGGCGCATTTGTATTTCTTCTCAAGAACGGTGCATCCACGATTCTCTGGTTTACATCGGCTCTACTTTTTGAAGCCTTCGTCATTGGATCAGGTCAGATGGTTCGCCGGCGATGGATTCATGCCATTGGCCATAATCGTGCGCTTACCGATACGGCTTACTCGTTTGAGGCTTTTGTAGATGAAGTAATTTTCACATCAGGTCCAGTCATCGCCACCTTATTGGCTGTCTCTTTTGCACCAGAGTATGCAATCTTTGCCGCAATGTTATTTGTGGCGAGCGGTGGAATTCTCTTTGCTAGCCAGAAATCAACGGAGCCTCCCCCGCACCCTAAAGAGCCAAGCGCTGACCACTCGCTCTTAATTCGGTTGCCTTTCATTCGAGCGCTCTTCATTCCCCTGATGCTCTGTGGTTCCTTCTTCAGCTCAGCTGGTCTCGTAATTGTTGGCTATAGCGAAGAGTACGGAATTCGAGAATGGAGCGGCTTCTTCATTGCAATCTGGTCGCTAGGTAGTGGAATCTCTGCGTTAATTATTGGAACTATCAAATGGAAAAGAAGTGAGGCAACTAGATTTCTAGAATCCTTATTCTTGCTCTTCGTTCTTACAATTCCCATCTACCTAGTTGCAATTCTTCGTCCCGAGAATTTAATTCTCATGGGAGTCGTGCTTCTCTTTAATGGGCTAGCTATTGCGCCACTATTAACCGCTGGATTCGCGGCCGCGGAGCGATCGGTAGCTGAGAATAGAAAGACTGAAGTTTTGGCTTGGGCAATCTCGGCCCTCAATCTTGGCGGAGCTCTTCCCCCAGCAATTACGGGCTACATCATTGACAATCAAGGGGTTTCTGTCGCTTTCATAATCCCACTGCTCTGTATGGCCTGCTCGGCGCTTTCAGTTCTGCCATATTGGAAACTTTGGCGGCTGAAAGTGAGGGAAATTCCACTCTGATTTCCACTGTTTGAGGAAGAGGTTGTGGCAACCTTGCCCTCGTGACTGAACTAAAAGTCGTAGGTAAATCCAGCGATGGCGATCAGATTGAATTGGCTGATGCGCAAGGTAATTCCTTTACCTTGCCAATTAATGATGCGTTGCGCAATGCAATCACAGAGCGAAAACTTGCTGCCGTAACTGAGCCAGTCTCTGCTTTTCCAATCAAAGAGATTCAGGCTCGCCTAAGAGCCGGTGAGAGTTTTGCCGAAGTGGCGAGAATTTCAGGGTTATCTGTAAACAAGATTGAACGTTATGCAAGCCCCATAATGCAGGAACGCGCTTGGGTTATCGAGCAGGCAGAAAAATCTTCACCAAAAGGAACTTCGCTTCCAATGCGAGAATTGATTATTCAGAGATTGGCGCCTCGTGGCGTGAACATGAATCAAATCTCCTGGAATACCTGGCGCCTAGATAATGGAAGCTGGTATCTCGTTTTGAGCTATCCATCTTCAGATGGAGTCAGAGAAGCGACCTGGAACTTTGATTTGAATAAGCGAACATTTGTCTCGCAAGATGATGGCGCCCGGTGGATCTGTGGTGAAGAGATACCAAAACATCAAGCCAAGCCAGACCGGATGAGCGATCATGGCGTTCTCTTTCCGGCAGAAGGTGACTCGCCCCAACCTCCAAGACTTGTTGCCGTAAGAACTGATCCTTCTTCGGATGACTCTCCATCAGTTGCCGACATTCCCAATGATGCAAAGAAAGATGGCGTGACTAGGCGAATTTCGATTCCATCATGGGATGACATCATGTTTGGAAGAAGTAAGAAGAAGGATGAAGAGGAAGAGTCTTAAAGTTGGTAAGTAAGTAGCGGAATTTCAACTTCTGCTGGCGCAATCCCGCCGTGATGCCCAACCATCGCACATTGCTGTGCCTCGCGTTCGATTTCCACGAGAATCAATTCATCCTTCGCAATCACCACTAAATCCCCAATGCGATCTAATATATGTTCCAAGACGGTCTCACCAAAGAGTCCTTCAGCTATCGCCTCGCTCCGGGTTTTGATCACAACGCGGTCGCCGAAGAAGTCTTGCCATCTTTGTCTGACATCTTCGATTGAATCAGGATCGATGTAGAGATACCGGACGCGTGGCTCGCCAGCCAAAAGTTTCACGCCGTCAAGCAGATTGTTCTCTTTTCCGATTACTTCATAATCCTTCCGGTTGATCATCCCGTGATCAGAGGTAACCCAGAGGCGTGATCCCTTGGGCAGTTTTTCCAAAAGCCTTCCGATTAATTGGTCAACCCGCTCTAAAGCGCTGAGAAACTTCGTGGAACCAAATCCCGCGCTATGTGAAGCATCGTCGACATCATTTAGATATACATAAGCAAAGGAATCCGGATCTTTAAGGGCATGAGCTGCGCCCGATGAAATCTCATCAATACCATTTGCTCCAATATAGATTCCACCGCGAAGGGCTGCTTTTGTAAAACCAGTATCTGCATAGCGCTTACCGGCTACATGTGATGTTCGAATACCAAGGCTATTGGCTCTCTCAAAGAGCGTTGGACAGGATTGCCAAATAACAGGATCTACTCGTTCATCCCATTTGAGCGCATTGAGTACTCGCTCTGGATTGCCACTATGGGGAACGCGCATGGTGTAACCCACCATTCCATGTTGGCCAGGTGAAACTCCGGTACCCAATGAGGTGAGGCTAGTAGCGGTGGTGGAGGGAAAGGTTGCAACTAAAGTCTCTCGATATTCAAGCGATTTCAAAATCATGGTTGTTGAAGCAAATTCATCGATCGCATTCTTGCCCAGACCATCCACCAATAGAAGACACTCGCGTTTACTTGTGTTTTCGGAAATGCCTAACGAATTTGCTGTTTCGGGAAGCCCCAGAGATGCGAATAAGGATTGCGATAGGTGAGCAAGTGTTTGGGGCACGGCCCCATCTTTCCAGTAACCTTCCGGCTTGTGATCCAATATTCGAACGAGGTCAAAGATGCGCTCGCAAGGAAGGGTGCAATTGTTGCTCTCGAATCAACCATAATCTCGCACGGACTGCCTCGTCCCAAGAATTTAGAAGTCGCCCTTGAAGTCGAAGAGATAGTCCGCGCAGAAGGTGCAACACCTGCCACCATCGCCATTATCGATGGAGTGATTCATGTTGGACTTGAGAATAAAGAACTCGACCGAGTTGCAAACGATTCAAACTTCACTAAGGCATCTATCCGTGACCTTGCAACTGTCACAGCGCATGGCTTATCTGCTGCAACTACAGTTGCCGCAACTTCACACATCGCAAACCTCGCCGGGATTGAATTCTTTGCCACCGGCGGACTTGGTGGCGTTCACAGAGGCGCACAAGAAAGTTGGGATGAATCAGCCGATCTCTTAGCGCTGGCAAACACACCAGTGCTCGTTGTCTGTGCAGGCGTGAAATCTATTTTGGATATTCCTGCGACTTTAGAGCGCCTAGAAACTCTCTCTATCCCCTTACTTGGTTACCAAACTAATAAGTTCCCAGGTTTTTACCTACCCGACAGCGGTTATTCCATTGAGCACCAAGTTAATTCGCCAGCCGAGATTGCCAGGATTTGGCAGGCACGCAATAGCGTGGGAACTGAAAACTCGGGACTTGTGGTTGCAAATCCCACCCCGCTGCCGATGAATGCTGAGCTTCATGGAAAATTACTAGAACAAGGATTAAGCGAGGCTCACGCAAATCGAATAACCGGTAAAGCGGTTACGCCTTTCTTGCTTGAATACTTTCATTCAAATAGCGATGGCGAATCTCTAAAAGTAAATATCGAGATTATTAAGAGTAATTCAAAATTAGCTGCTCAAATCGCCCTAGCCTAATATGAAGTCGATTCTCTGCATAGGTGATGCAATGATTGATGTCATCGTAAAGATGAAGAGCGAGATAAATTTAAATAGTGACACGCTCTCGGATATTTCGATGCATGGCGGTGGCGCTGCTGCTAATACCGCTACCTGGTTGGCACATTTAGGGGTAAATACAACTTTTGCTGGACGTATTGGTTCGGATATTGCAGGAGCAAATTTTCACGCTGAATTAGTTGCCTTTGGAGTGAAACACCTAAATTCACCGATTGCCGAAGCTAAAACTGGAACTGTCGTAGTTCTTGTCGATAAACAAGGCAATAGAACAATGTTTCCTGACTCGGGCGCAAACTCCGGACTCAGTGCGAGCGATCTGCCAGAACTTAGCGAATTTGATTCGGTATTTCTCTCGGGGTATTCGCTATTCAACCCCGCTTCAATTGATGGTGTAACAGAGATTATTAAAGCCATCCGGGAATTAAAGATTCCTATATTCTTCGATGTTGCCTCTGTTGGAACTATGAGCGCTTTTGGAAAGGAGAGAGCCCTCTCCCTAATTTCCGGGTTCTCGGGTCTCTTCCTCAATGAAGAGGAGGCTAGATATATAACTGGATCAAGCGATACTGCCCAGCAACTTCAATCGCTTGTGACAAAAGCGCCACTCATCGTTATTAAAAGAGGGGCACTGGGTGCAATTGCAAAAGTAGAAGATGAAGCAATAATCGAGCAACCAGCAACTCATACCAAAGTTATCGATACCACTGGAGCAGGAGATGCTTTTGCGGCTGGATTCCTTGCCGCCTGGCTAGAAAGAAAGAATTTGTCTGCTTCCCTATCGCACGCGTTAGATATTGCCGCGCAATGTGTCGCAACTATCGGAGCAAGACCGAGAGTCAATCCCTAGAAATAAGCTTCCTCGTTGGCAGAATCGCGCCGTGGCAAAGCGAGAGTCTAAGAGCGGTCCAAAGCCTGGTGAGTTCCCCGGCAAAGTTGTCGACGTTGATGTCTCCAGCGAACTTTCGGATTCATTTCTCGAATATGCCTACTCTGTTATTTATTCAAGAGCGCTTCCAGATGCTCGCGATGGCCTAAAGCCTGTTCAGCGTCGCATACTCCATCAAATGTCAGAGATGGGACTGCGCCCAGATCGCGGACATGTAAAGAGTGCGCGCGTGGTTGGTGAAGTGATGGGTAAGTTGCATCCTCACGGCGATAGCGCGATCTATGACGCGCTCGTTCGAATGGCCCAGTCATTCTCAATGCGACTTCCACTTGTCGATGGCCATGGAAACTTTGGTTCTTTAGATGCAGGTCCAGCTGCTATGCGCTACACCGAAGCGCGCCTTGCTTCCGCGGCACAGATGATGGTTGATGAAGTAGATGAAAACACGGTCGACTTCGGCGCTAACTATGACGGCCAAATCATGGAACCACTCGTTCTTCCAGCAGCCTTCCCTAACCTATTGGTTAACGGTGCTACTGGTATCGCAGTCGGTATGGCCACAAATATGGCGCCACATAATCTGGGTGAAGTTATTGCCGCTGCTCAACACCTCATTGAAAATCCTGGAGCAACGGTTAAACAGCTTATGAAGTTGGTTCCCGGCCCAGATTTCCCGACTGGTGGAACTTTAATTGGTAAAGAAGGCGTTCTTGAGGCTTACCAATCCGGAAAAGGTGCATTTAAAGTAAGAGCAAAGGTTGAAATCGGAAAGGTAACTTCGCGTAAACAGGGAATAACAATCACTGAACTCCCCTATAACATCGGGCCTGAGAAAGTCGTCGAACGCATTAGTGATCTTGTAAGAAGTAAGAAAATTCAAGGTATTTCTGACATTGTTGACCTTACCGATGGACAGAATGGAACTCGAGTCGTTGTGGAGATTAAGAATGGTTTTGAGCCCGAGAAGGTTCTAGAGAATCTCTACAAATTAACTCCACTTGAGGATGCCTTCTCGATTAACGCTGTTGCTCTAGTCGAGGGAAAACCAAAGACTTTGGGTCTCAAGGAACTCTTACAAGTCTTTGTTGACCATCGAATAGAGGTTGTTACACGTAGGTCTACATTTAGAAAAGAGAAGGCAACTGAGCGTTTAAATCTTGTTGAGGGTCTTCTCAAAGCAATTGTTGATATCGATAAGGTCGTAAAGATTGTGCGTGGTAGCGAAGATGCTACGGAAGCTAAGGCCACTTTGATGAAGACCTTTAAATTAACCGATGAGCAAGCGACACATATCCTGGATATGCCACTTCGCAGGCTCACAAAAATGTCCAAGATTGAGCTCGACAACGAGCAAAAGACTTTAAAGAGCGAAATCTCAGCTCTTACCGCTCTACTTAAGAGCGAAGCGGCTCTACGAGGCAAGGTTTCGGAAGAACTTGGAGCTGTTTCCAAGAAATTTGCGACTCCACGCCGGACCATAATTGCCTAGCTAACAGAGCTAAGTTTCTATTTAGGCGTCGATCCGCTCTCTATCAATATCAGCCGCAGAAATGAACTCCTTGCGCGGGGCAACTTCGTTACCCATCAGCAATTCAAAAATCTTTTCAGCATCAGCAGCATCTTTAATTGTGATTCGGCGGAGGGTCCGATGATCCGGGTCCATGGTGGTTTCGCGGAGCTGATCAGCATCCATCTCGCCTAATCCCTTGTAACGCTGGATCGGCTCACGCCATTTCTTACCTTGTTTCTTCAAATCGGCAAGTAACTTCTTCATCTCATCATCTGAATAGGTGTAGTGGACTTCGCCTTTCTTGCCACCGGAGCCCAAGACTTCGATGCGATGTAATGGCGGAATGGCCGCAAAAACTCTTCCATCTTCAATTAAAGGCTGCATGTAGCGATAGATCAAGGTTAGTAGGAGGCATCTAATATGCGCACCATCTACATCGGCATCTGACATTAAAATAATCCGGCCGTATCTAACATCTTCCAAAGTAAATGACTTACCTGAACCAGCGCCAATGACTTGGATGATTGCTGCGCACTCGGCGTTATCCAGCATCTGAGAGAGAGAAGCTTTCTGAACATTCAAAATCTTTCCACGTAATGGCAAGATCGCTTGAAATTCAGAGTTTCGAGCAGCTTTCGTAGTACCTAATGCTGACTCGCCTTCAACTACAAATAGTTCTGTACGCGAAACATCCTCCGAGCGACAGTCAGATAATTTTGCCGGAAGTGCCGAGCTCTCTAAGGCATTCTTGCGCCGCTGAAGATCTTTATGGGTACGGGTAGAGATGCGTGTACGAGCTGCATTTGCGACTTTCTCGAGAATTAATCGACCATTAGCCTTATCGATTCGCTTTGTGGTGGTAAAGAATTTCTTTAACTCATCAGTTACAACCTGTTGGACAATCTTGGTTACGGCAGGAGTTCCAAGGACTTCTTTGGTCTGTCCTTCAAATTGCGGCTCTTGCATCCTCACGGTGACTACTGCGGTCAAACCCTCAAGAATGTCATCCTTGATTACATCAGGTTCATTCTTCTTCAATGTTCCCGTTGAGCGGAGGAAATCATTGAAAGTTTTGGTTAGCGCACGCTCGAAGCCCTGAACGTGGGTTCCGCCTTTGGGGGTAGCAATAATGTTTACAAATGAGCGGATATTCGTCTCATATCCATTGCCCCATTTCACGGCAATATCGACATCCATATCGCGTTCTACTTCTTTAGGTTCTAAATGGCCTTTTTCATCTAGCACTGGAACAGTCTCTTGGTAGTGTCCCTTGCCGGTTAATCGAATTACATCACCGACCGGTTCGTCACTCTGGATGAAATTACAGTACTCAGAGATTCCACCTTTGTGAAAGAAGGTCTCGCTCTTCTTCTCTTTGGTGCGATTGTCATTAACTTCTAAGGTAAGTCCAGGAACTAGGTATGAAGTCTGGCGAGCTCTCGTGTAGATATCTTCGATGTCGTATTGGGAGTCTTTAATGAAGATTTGCTTATCAGCCCACCACTTAACTCGAGTGCCAGTTATCTTCGCAGAAACTTTTCCGATTGTGCGAAGTCCCGATTGCGGTTCGAAGGGAGCATTTGGGCCATCACCCTCAAAAACGCCTGCAACGCCTCTCTTAAATGACATCCAATAAATTTTTCCATCGCGATCAACTTCAACATCAAGCCTAGAAGCTAGCGCATTAACAACTGATGCTCCTACCCCGTGTAGGCCGCCTGTGGCAGCGTATGACCCGCCGCCAAATTTTCCACCAGCGTGGAGTTTTGTCATTACAACTTCTACTCCAGTTAAACCTGTCTTTGGTTCTTTATCTACCGGAATACCACGACCATCATCATGGACCTCAATTGATCCATCCTTCTCCAAATTGATGATGATTTTTTTGCAATGACCAGCAAGTGCCTCGTCTACTGCGTTATCGATAATTTCCCATAAGCAGTGCATGAGTCCACGGCCATCAGTTGAGCCAATGTACATACCCGGACGCTTGCGAACAGCATCGAGCCCCTCTAGAACAGAGAGATCTTTTGCGGTGTATGCGCTCTCAACTGAACGCGTTTCTTTTTCAGCCACGACGGCGAAGGGTATCCAGCGCTATTCCACATATCGGGATTACGCGCCGAAAATGCTGTGAAAATGTCGATAAACGTGGGAAATGACACTCCCGAGCCTAAGAAATATCTATTTTGACCTGCGGGGAATAAAGCAGAGATGGTTTGATGTTCCCCTCAGCAGTTAATGATGTTACAGAGAGGTAGGCAAATGACTGAGAACGTAGTGCTTGAGTCCACACCGCTTAATGCGCTTGATCGTTGCGACCGCTGCGGAGCCCAGGCATATGTGCGCGCTGTAATGGCAAATGGATTCGAACTACTTTTCTGTGGTCATCACGCCAAAAAGTATCAAGAAGGACTTGCGAATGTCGCTTCAAGAATTCAAGATGAGACTAGTCGCATCACCGAAGAATCAGTGGCTCAATAACTTTATTTAGCAAACTTGGTCTTCCAGTAATTCGCTCTTCTTTATCAGCAATTCCGCTCAATTTAACCAATGTGTTAATCCCAAGATAGCGAATTGGTTCAGGCTCCCACTTTCTGATTCGAGCATTGACAAAGTGAAGTCGACGTAGCTCGCTCTCTTTATTTAGAACCTCGTAAGCAAGGATCTTTGAGGCTAGATAGCTCATTGTCACGCCATCTCCTGCGTATCCACCGAGTCTTCCAAAACCGTTCTGGGGATCCCATTGAACATATGGTTCCCAATTACGCGTAACCGCAACTGCTCCGCCCCACGCATGGGTGAACTGCACATCTTTGAGAATTGGAAACCATGATCTCAGCAGCTCACGGATAGTTTCATGAACTTTAGCGGTGGACTCTTTACCCTCACTTAACCTTGAGCCAAACGGATATGTAGCTCCCCTGCCACCAATTGCAATCCTGTTATCGATAGTGCGCTGGGCGTAATTAATCATGTGTGAGTTCTCTGCAAAGGTAAAGCGCTCAACATTTCCCAATTCATCCCAAGTGGACTTATCCAACTCTTCTGTGGCTACCATCAAGGAATAGAGAGGGATGAAATCTCGACCCGGAATACCAAAGGCCTCGGTGGCTTGAATTACCGCTTGAGCCTTGATTAGCGAGCTATTTACAAGGACTCCTTTGCTTACGGGTGTGGCCCAGGAATTCTCAAAGATCGAAACTCCGGTTTGATGCAGGTACGCGGATAGCGCCTTAACCAGATTGAATGGATGGATCGTCGCGCAATGTTGGTTGAAGATACCGCCCAGGACTCTGGAAACACGCAATCGATTCTGAACTTCTTCAGCGCTCAACCAGAGATTTTCCTTATCAACTTTAGTTTTGAGTCGATTGAGTTGTGCCTTATTGCGCGCAAAATAGAGCGATCCAGACTTAACAAAGTCCACTTCTTTTCCATGTAGTGAGCAGAATCCACCAATCTCATCAATTGATTGATGAAGTGCTTTGAATAAGTCTTCAGTTAGAGGTGCGCCGATACGCTTAAGGAGCGTCTCCTTATAAACAGGATATTCACTAGAGGCCCAACCGCCGTTACGTCCGCTCGCCCCAAAGCCAAGTTCTCTCGCTTCAAAGATTGCGATGCTCAACGATGGATCTAATTGCTTGAGGTGAAATGCGCTCCATAATCCACTGAAACCACCGCCGATAATGGCGATGTCATAGGCGTCGTGAGGGTGATTCTCTAAAGAATTACTTCTTGAAGGAGATTGAGACCAGAGAGAGTTATTAACCCTGGAAGCCGGCGTCACGATGTGATCCATCGCAGAATGGCTTCTCTTTCGAGTGGCCACAGCGGCAGAGTGAGAAGTTCTCTTTGGTTTCCATTACATTTCCATCAGCATCAACAAAATCAACTTCGCCTGTAACTCGAATAGAACCATTTGGCTTTACAAAAATCTTGGGACGATCTGACATATCAATCTCCTAGTCGAGGTAGTCGCGGAGGACTTGTGAACGAGATGGATGTCGCAGTTTGGACATGGTCTTAGATTCAATCTGGCGGATACGTTCACGGGTAACACCGTAAACCTTGCCAATCTCATCGAGAGTCTTTGGTTGGCCATCAGTTAGACCAAAACGCATCGCTACGACGCCGGCTTCGCGCTCAGAAAGTGTGTCGAGAACTGAGTGGAGTTGCTCTTGTAGAAGAGTGAAAGAGACTGCGTCGGCAGGAACAATCGCTTCAGAGTCCTCGATTAAGTCGCCGAACTCAGAGTCGCCCTCTTCACCTAGCGGGGTATGGAGAGATATAGGTTCGCGGCCATATTTTTGAACTTCGACAACCTTTTCCGGCGTCATATCGAGTTCTTTTGCGAGCTCTTCTGGGGTTGGTTCGCGGCCGAGATCTTGAAGCATCTGACGTTGAACTCGGGCAAGTTTGTTGATGACTTCAACCATATGAACTGGGATACGGATGGTTCTTGCCTGGTCAGCCATCGCACGAGTTATCGCTTGGCGAATCCACCAAGTCGCGTAAGTGGAGAATTTGTAACCCTTTGTGTAATCGAATTTTTCTACAGCACGGATAAGACCGAGATTTCCTTCTTGGATGAGGTCAAGGAAGAGCATTCCACGGCCGGTATAGCGCTTGGCAAGTGATACAACAAGGCGCAAGTTTGCTTCGAGTAGGTGATTCTTGGCGCGGCGCCCATCATGTGCAATCCACTCAAGTTCACGTTTTAAAGCGCGATCTACTTTTTCACCTGAATTTAATTTCTCTTCTGCAAAAAGTCCGGCTTCAATACGCATTGCCAGTTCAACTTCTAGCTCTGCATTAAGAAGCGCAACGCGACCAATTTGCTTTAGATAATCCTTGACTGGATCAGCCGTGGCGCCAGCGGTTAAAACCGTTTGTGGCGGCGCATCGTCTTCCTCAGAATCTTTAAGGGTGAATTCGCCCTCTTCTTGTTTTGCCTCTTCCGATAGGTTAACGACTCGGACATCGGATTGTGAGTCTGCACCATCCTCCGGAGTTTCTGAAACTAACTTCTCAAGATCTTCTAGTTCTACTTCTTCTAACTCAACTTCCTCGCCATCAATCTTTACCGTTTTCTTCGGTCCTGGTTTGCCAGTCGCTTGAGCTGTTGATGTCGCAGTAACTGGCTTCGTGCCAGATGCTGCTGCCTTCATCGCTTCTAGTTCTGCCTTTGTTGGGAATAGTCTGGGGCCAGTTTTCTTAGCTTGATTTTTTGAGCCTTTATTTGCAGAACCAGACTCGCGAGCGAGCTTCATCGCTTCTAGCTCAGCTTTTGTTGGGAAGAGTCTTGGGCCAGTCTTCTTCTTACCCTTATTTAAATCTTTTTTTCCCGCACCCTTTTTTGCGCTCTTCTTTGCAACCGACTTCTTCGGGGCTTTTTTGGGCGCACGAGATACAGGCACAAATAATCCTTTGCTTTTGTTCTAGCGATTTACTAGAGACTTGCCATTTGGGGAGATGGCTATGGCTATATTATAAATTGTCCACAGGCCGAAATGCACTTTTTAGCCCTTTGCCACGGCCAAATCCAACGCCTCACGGATGATTGAGCCCACAGCATCTACCTCTATTAGGAACCCATCATGACCAAAAGGGGAGGAAATCGTCTTCAAGGGAAGGGCGCTTGGAGCTAATCGAGTTATTTCGTTTTGCAGTCGAGGTGGGAAGAGTCGATCACTATCGATCGAAACCACCATGATTGGTACCGAGGTTGAGGCTAATGCTGCCTCTACCCCGCCACGATCTCGCCCGATGTCATGGGAAATCATGACTGACTCAAGTGTGATGTAGGTATTAGCATCAAAGCGGCGATGTAGTTTGAGGGCCTGATGGTCGAGATATGACGTTATGGCATACCTTCCACTCTCATCGCCTTGTAGGTCCCGTCCAAATCTCATATCCATCTCATACTCAGTTCGGTAAGACAGGTGAGCAATCTTTCGGGCAATACTCATCCCTTCAAGCGGCCCTTTTTCTTTATCGTAATAGTCGCCGCCGTGAAAATTTGGGTCTGCCTTTATCGCGTGGATCTCAGTGCTCCAAATGCCAATTTGGTCACCAGTTGCTACGGCTGATGACCCAATAGTACAAATTGCTGCGACACGTTCAGGGTTGCATATCGCCCACTCCAACGATCTCATTCCTCCCAAAGATGGACCTACTGCGAGAAGAAATCGCTCGATACCTAATTTGTCTGCTAAGGCTCGTTCTGCGTTTACCTGATCGCGCACAGTTAGAACAGGGAATCTCGATCCGTATCTTTTTCCATCAGGAGCGATGGAAGATGGACCCGTACTTCCCTGACAACCACCAATAACGTTCGGGCAAATGATGAAATATCGAGAAATGTCGAAGGGTAAATTTTCTCCCACCATCTGCGGCCACCAGGCTGGGACATCCGACCAACCTGTCAATGCATGATTGATAAGAATCGCATTACTTTTCTCTGCATTCAAAGTGCCCCAAGTTTGATAAGCGATTTTGACATCGGATAGAACTTCGCCTGATTCCAACTCTAGATCGCCTATTGAGGCAAATTTCCGCTCATGCGGATGATGGATCTCAAGCCATGCTCCTGTAACTCTGCTATTCAAGTTCGCTCCCAATTATTTTGCGGCGGCAAAGGCTTTATCAAGATCAACTTTGATATCGGCAATGTTCTCCAGACCAAGACTCAACCTAACTAGCCCAGGAGTTACACCTGCGGATAGTTGTTCGGCAGGTGTAAGTTGAGAGTGAGTGGTAGATGCCGGATGAATTGCTAAAGAGCGAACATCTCCAATGTTTGCTACGTGAGAAAAGATATTTAGGGCCTCAATGAATTTCTTGCCCGCTTCAATTCCACCCTTTATTTCAAAAGAAAGCACCGCGCCACTTCCCTTTGGGGAGTATTTCTTGGCTAAGGAATGCCAAGGAGAAGATGGAAGTGAGGCGTAATTGACTCTCTCAACCTGGGGATGTTTCTCCAGCCAGAGCGCGACCGCATGTGCATTTGCGACATGACGCTCGACTCTGATGCTCAGAGTTTCCAAACCTTGTGCTAAAAGCCAAGCATTAAAAGGTGCGACTGCAGCGCCAATATCTCTAAGCAAAGTCAATCTAATCTTGAAAATATAGGAGAGATTTGCACCAAATGGCGATCCCACACCTAACGCCTGTGCGTATACGAGACCGTGATAACTTGGATCAGGCTGATTGAAGTTTTTGAATTTCTCGGGATATCTGGCGTAATCAAATTTTCCAGAATCAACTATTGCACCCACGATGGCGTTTCCGTGACCAGAGAGAAATTTGGTAGCCGAATGAACAACCACATCTGCGCCAAAATCAATCGGTCTTATTAGGTAAGGTGTAGCAACGGTGTTGTCGACAATGAGCGGTACCCCAATTTCATGAGCTACTTTCGCAACAGCCTCGATATCAAGAATGTCATTCTTGGGATTTGCAATGGTCTCACCAAAGAAGGCCTTTGTGTTGCCCTTTGCCGCCTTGCGCCAACTCTCTGGATCTTCAGGATTCTCAACGAAGGTTACTTCAATTCCAAATTTTGGAAGGGTGTAATGGAAAAGGTTATAAGTGCCACCGTATAGTGACGGCGAAGAAACTATATGGTCGCCAGCTTCAGCAACATTAAGTACTGCGAATGTCGTAGCAGCCGAACCGGACGCAAGAAGAAGGGCCGCTACTCCGCCCTCTAATGATGCAATTCGTTGTTCGATTGCATCCTGTGTTGGATTCATAATTCTTGTGTATATGTTGCCCAGCTCTGCCAGACCAAATAAATCAGCTGCATGTTTGGTATCGCGAAACTGATAAGCAGTTGTCTGGTAGAGAGGCAATGCCCTGGCACCTGTTGTGGGATCAGGAATTTGACCTGCATGAATTTGTCGAGTTTCAAACTCAGCGTCGGTTACGGAAAAAGATGACATTAATAAACCTCCCTAGTAATTAGGGGGCCTGACTAACTTTGGCAGACCCACGCTTGTCAACGGCGACTTGCTGTTGACCTGGTCTTCACCCGGAGCACCCCACCGTGGTGGAGGGTTGCCGTCCAGTTAGCCGGGGCTATGAACTGGAACTCATGACCTAACGCGAAAGATAGTGACTATTTGCTCTCGTGTCTACAGCCTTCCCGCATCGTGGACACGTCTTATGAAATCTCTAGTCTCTTTCAGTTTTGGTTTCTCAAGAATTTGCTCTGGTTCTCCCCATTCAAGGATTTTTCCTTGGTGAAGAAAGCAGACCTCATTTGCCACTTGCTTAGCGAAGCCCATCTCATGGGTGGCCAAAACCATGGTCATTCCCTCACCTTTTAAATCCCGAACAGTGCTCAAGACTTCGTTTACCAATACCGGATCTAGCGCGCTGGTTATCTCGTCCAATAGAAGTAGGCGTGGATGGCGAGCCAGCGATCTAATAATCGCAACTCGTTGCTGCTGGCCACCACTCAGCCGGTCTGGGTATTGATCGGCCTTATCTTTTAAGCCGAATTTTTCAAGTAGTCGAAATGCCTCATTTATCGCTTCATCCTGCGAGATTCCCTGGACTCGAGTCGGAGCCAGGATGATGTTCTCAAGCACTGTCATGTGTGGAAATAAATTAAAAGATTGAAAGACCATGCCCAGTTTCTTGCGGACCTCATCCGGATTAACTTCTGCGGCCGAGATATCGGTTCCGTCTAACTTAATTACACCATCATCGATTTGCTCTAGGAGGTTGATGCAACGAAGCAGCGTTGACTTTCCACTTCCAGACGCACCAATAAAAACTGTGGCGGTGTGCTCGGGCACGGTGAAAGTGATGTCCTGAAGAACGAGTTCATCGCCAAAACTCTTTCGAAGGCGCTCAACTCTTAATACCGGCGTGGAACTCATCATGCCTGACCTTGAGCGTTCTGGCGCTCTAATGATTTGCGGAGCAACCGATCGGTCATGCGAGTGAGTGGAATTGTCACAGCTAGAAATACGAGCGCCGCCATTACGTATGGCGTGTAATTGAAACTCTTGGAGGTTTGAATCTGAGCAGCTCGAATCGCATCTGTGACACCTAGAATTGAAATCAAGCCTGTATCTTTAATGAGCGCAACCAGGTCATTTAATAGTGGTGGAGTGACCCTCTTTAGAGCTTGCGGCAGAACCACATGGCGAAGAGTTTGGATGTGGCTTAGCCCCAGCGAGCGCGCTGCAGCTCTTTGGCTTGGATGAACGGTCAGAATTCCACTCCGGATAACTTCTGCTACATAAGCGGAATATGTGATTATCACGGCTAATGTTCCAAGAATGAGAACGTTATTGGTCACGCCCTTTAACTGAAGCGCTGGGACCCCAAAGCCCACCAGGAGAATTACCAGCAACATCGGTATTCCACGGAATACATCTACATAAATTGTGGCTAAAAATCTAAACGGAGTTAGAGCTGGAGAGCGCGAGGTTCGAATCAATGCAATAAGTAAACCCAGAAGCGCAACTGAGGTTCCAGCAATCAATGTAAGTGTTGCATTAGTTCCAAAACCGAGGAGCACTTTTGGAAGAACTTCAAAACCATAGGCCCACTTAAAGAAGGTGTCCCGTAGCGTTATCCAACCGGGCGATGTCACGAGAACAGCAAGTAATGAACCTAAAACAAGGAAACTTGAGATTGCTGCAACAAGAGCGTTCTTCCGGTTACGTTTCTTTCGCGCCAGCCTGCGAGCGATTTCAATATCGCTTGGCTGCCAATCTCCCCCAAAATCATAGGGCGCAGAACCAGAGTTACTTCCGGTGCTGCGCCCTCGATTATCAGCCATATTATTTTCTAATGAAATTCAATGACTGATTCTTAATTCAGAACTGGAGCTCCTGCCGCATCAGCGAGCCATTGGGCTGTGATTGAAGCAAGAGTTCCATTGTCGCGAATCGCGTCAACTGCTTGCGAGACACAGGAAGTCAACGGACTGTCCTTTGCAAGAAGTAGTCCAAAACCTTGATCCCCAGAATCGCTTCCGTCAATCTGTCCAACGATAATTCCATTTGGAATTTCAACTGCCGCTAGATAGAAAGCAGTTGGAAGATCAACCACGATTCCATCAATCTGCTTATTCTTGAGCGCGGTAACTGCTGCAGCATTGTCATTGAATACTGATGGTGTTAGGCCGAGATTTGTCTCGATAGCATCAAGTGACGTGGTACCGACTGCGGCACCTAGCTTTGCGCCAGCATCAGATACGCCCTGGAGTGTGGTTACCCCTTCAAGTTTGCTTCCTTTAAAGGAGACGATTGCCTGATTGGAGTTGTAATAAGAAGAGGAGAAATCAACGACTTGCTTTCGCTCATCAGTTATTGAGTACTGCTGGAGATTGAAATCAAATGTCTTTGGGCCAGGTGCAATTGCTGCATCGAAAGTGGTGCGAACCCACTTGACTGCAGTCGCGTCATAACCGAGTTGTGCTGCGACAGCATATGCAACAGCCGCTTCAAACCCCTCGCCACTTTCAGGCGCATCATCAATAACCCATGGGTAGTAAGCAGGTTCACCGGTTGCGATAGTCAGTACGCCCGACTCCAGTGTTTGTAATGATTCAGGTGAGCAGGTTGATGTTTCGCCGCTAGCCGATCCGCCTTCATCAGATGATGAACATGCAGATAGAAGAAATGCGGCGAGAATGAATGGAGTTAGTTTTAGTAGCTTCTTCACTTTTGCCTTTCATAGTTGTCTGGTAACGCTGGACCTGACAATTTCTGGCAGACCCGCGCTTGTCGATTTTCTCGACCCGGTCCTCACCCGGAGCACCCCACCGCGGTGGAGGGTTGCCGTCCAGTTAGCCGGGGCTTGAAGCTGGAACTCGTGACCTAGGCGGACTCTAGAAAATGAAAATCAAAAAGTCCACTTATGGCCGCTCAAGCCATGGGCATCAGCGACAGCTTGGTAGTAGATCTTTCCCTCATGAACATTTAGACCAAGAGCCAATCCGGAATCTTTTCTTAGCGCCTCCCGCCAGCCAAGGTTGGCTAAGGCGAGCGCGTACTTCAAGGTTGCATTTGAGAGCGCATATGTGGATGTAAATGGAACGGCGCCAGGCATATTCGCTACGCAATAAAAGATTGAATCGTGGACCTTAAATGTTGGCTCGGCATGAGTCGTAGGGCGCGAGTCCTCAAAGCAGCCACCCTGGTCAATTGCGATATCTACCAGAACCGAACCCGGCTTCATCCGTTTAACAAGTTCATTTGAGATCAACTTCGGTGCTTTAGCGCCATGGACCAAGACTGCGCCGATGACTAAATCGGCTTGAAGCGCCTCTTCTTCGATTGTGTGAGCGTTAGACATCAATGTTCTGACTGTTCCGTTGAAAATCTGATCAATCTCACCTAAACGTTTCTGATTGAGATCAACGACCGTAACATCAGCCCGCATTCCTTGTGCGATTGTGGCGGCCGCTAACCCAGCAATTCCCCCACCAAGCACCAGGACTTTTCCGGGACGTACTCCTGGAACACCACCTAGAAGTACTCCGCGGCCACCATTACTTTTTTGGAGCGCAGCGGCGCCAACTTGTGCCGCCATTCGTCCAGCAACTTCACTCATCGGCGCAAGTAAAGGTAGCGCTCCATTAACTTCAACAGTCTCATATGCAATTGCCGTTATGCCACTTTTGACTAGCGCATCAGTACAATCTTTTGAAGCGGCGAGATGTAGATAGGTAAAGAGAGCTTGGCCTCGCTTCATCCGCTTGTACTCAGCGGCAATCGGCTCTTTAACTTTAAGAACTAAATCACCGATATCCCAAACTTCGTCAGCGGTTTTTAGGATGTTCGCGCCAACCTTGGTGTAATCATCATCTGTGATGGCAGATCCAAGTCCGGCGCCACTTTCGATAAATACTGAGTGACCGTGATTTACAAATTCCCTGACTCCGGCCGGAGTAATAGCGACTCGAAACTCATTATTTTTAATCTCTTTAGGAACGGCGATGTTCACGCCGAAATGCTACCCGAGAATAGAGCGGCGCAAACCTTGGGATGAAGCTCTGCTCTCAAATCAGCGAAGATGGTAGGTGGCTTCCCGCTTCGAAAAAGTTGCTTGAGTAAATTAATCATTGAGTAGTTCGGTTGATCAAATTCGGCTTTTGTGAGAGCTAAATTAGCCATTGCGCCATCGCCTCGTTCATATGCAGCGACTGCAAATAGCGTAGCGGGGGCAGCAACAAATCCTTCTGGCGCTTTTTTCAATAACCACTTCCAGGCATCAAAGTAGAGATCCTTCTCGCGATCCATAGTGCCTAAAGCAAAATCGCGTACTTGTAGATCCTTCAGTCGAACAAGAACCCTGGCAACTAATCGCTTATCCCTGCAGATACCGTCAACTTCGAAGTCATGTAGAAAGTCCAGTATTGAATTAGCACCTTCTCGCTGGATCGGAGTTGGATCTGTGTCGTAATCGATTGGAGCGATTCGTCCCATCATTTCGACAATTACTGGATCTAAATCTGAATCGAGTGAGCCGGCCATCTCGGATAAGTTTTTGAATGGCATCAACTTTCCTTGTGCGATCTCTTCAACAGCGATCCTTGATCCGGAGAGTTCGGGAAGGGGTGAACCCTCGATAGGACAACATTCTGGGTCGCTACAAATCAGAGAGCGCCATCTATTGCCTACGATAATTATCGATTCGCGAAGTGGGATTGCCTCTTCTTCCAGGGCTTCAATTAATGGAAGTAGCACGCTCTCAGTATCGTGACATGAATCCGGAATATATGAGACAAGAAGCGCGCCATCGCTACCCCTTAATTTCTCGATGAGCGCGCTTGCTTCTCTCTTTTCAATCGACTCCGGAAAATCGATCCGAATTGCCATATTTATCGATTCATCCTTGAGCGAGATGAGAACTATGGAGTCACTAGGTTGGTACCCGATGAGAAATGGAACAGCAGCCAATAAATCATTAGGAGTTGTAACGGTTGTCATGGGCGAAGCATTGGCGAGCAAAGGATTGGATGGGAAAAAACTTTTATTTTGTGGATAACTATCTTGTGAAGGTCGTATCGGCTTCGTAAATGGAGATCACCCGCTCAAAGTTCTGATTGATGCTTCCCTTTATCGGTCCGGTTAGGGCGCCGGCTCGCCAAGTTCCGGTCCAAGTAACCTTTAGACCAACCTCGTACTCGCCTGGTTCTAGATATTTGTTCTTAATCGGTGCGGCCGGGAAAGGCGCTCCGGGATGAGTTGTGGTCTGGAAGTTTCCATCGCCGAAATCCCATTTGTAGAGAGCCTTAAGCGTGATGAAAATTGGAACCTCGAGAACGACAATTACCGTTTGAAATGATGCTGGAACCGTTGTCAAAAAATTGACCGGTTCTCTTAATAGAGCCGCGCTCATAGGTTGGGTGAGAATTACGCCGTTAGGAATCATCCGCTTTACCTGGTCAGCTAATTGTGAAGCGCTGATTTTCGAAACTCTTGGCTTGCGGACTCTCGGCTTACTGATCTTTGTCGATTTCGGTCGCGGCGTTGAAGTTGTAGCGGGCTTTGGTAACCAAGGAATCCAAGGTTTTCTCGAAATCGCGGTAGTGGTGGGGCGAGGCGATGGACTACTCGTAGTAGTGGTTCCAGGTTTGCTCTTTTTTACCTTAATCACGATGTGGTTATCATCATCAGCGCTTACATCAATGCAAGTGTCGCCATCGCATTCTTCTCCGTGTACGGGAGTCGCAATGGAAATAGCCGCTATTAGTAAGGCAATGAGTAGACGGAGCATCTACTCACGTTAGAAGTAAATTGCTACCCCAAGAGCTCATACTCTATTTCTGTGGAAAACTAGCGGTATGGCAGTTCGTGATGGCGATGGTTGGGTGAATTGTCAGTGTGGCTCAAAACATTGGGGCTTAAATGGCGCTGCGGGCCTACTTCTCTTCCGCTCCCGTGAAATCTTGTTACAACATCGAGCCCCCTGGGTACATAACGGTGATACCTGGGGCATACCGGGAGGCGCACGAGATTCCCATGAAAGCGCCTTTGAAGCAGCGCTCCGTGAGAGTAATGAAGAGATTGGAATTGATGCTAAGTATGTGACAGCTCGATTTACCCATCTCGATGATCACGGGGATTGGAGCTACGAAACGATTGTCGCTCACCTTGAACCCGAGGGCATGGTCTTTGAGAATAACCATGAAACGATTGATTTACGCTGGTTTTCTATCAAAGAAGTTGGTGCGGTAAATCTTCACCCGAGTTTTGCACGGAGTTGGCCAACAATTAGCGCCCGGCTTCAAGAAATTGTTGATTAAGCCTTCGCAGTGAATCCCTAACGACACTTCCCTCGCTAGTGCGCCATAAAGGTGGCATTGAATTAAGTAAGACCGATCCATATCGCTTGTTCACTATTCGCGAGTCGAGAATTGCAACGACGCCTCGATCCTCAATTGAGCGAATCAACCTGCCCGTGCCTTGTGCAAGCAGAAGTGCAGCTCGAGGGAGCGATACCTGCATAAATCCAGAACCTCCGGATGCATCTGCCTTTGCAGAGCGAGCCGACATCACCGGATCATCTGGCCTTGGAAACGGAATTCGATCAATAGCAACCAGCGTGCAAGCAGGTCCTGGTACATCTACACCTTGCCATAAACTCATAGTTCCGAGAAGTATTGAAGTTGGTTCATCTGCAAAGCGATCGACAAGTGAGCCAACGCTATCGCCCCGCTTCTGAGTGATTATCTTTATGGGAAGTTCAGCGAGGACTCTCCGTAAATGGTCATCTGCCATTTCAACTCCGCGCCAAGAAGAGAAAAGAGCCAAGGTTCTACCGCCTGCCGCATCTATCAACTCACCAAGTTCAACAAGCGCTTCTGTACTTGGGCCATCTCTTCCCGGCTCGGGTAGATGCTTTGGTAGGTAGAGCATTCCCTGGGCGGCAAAATCGAAGGGCGAGCCAACATCAAGCATCTGAACATTACTTGGGTCGATTCCTGACGATTCAGATTCATCTTCGAACTCGCCGCTAATCCCAAGATTTCTTGCGATGGCATCAAAACTCTTTCCAACCGACAAGGTGGCGCTAGTTGCAATCACCGGAGTCTGGGTAAAGAGATTCTCGCGAAGAACAGATGAAACATCGAGCGGCGCCAGATAGAGAGTTGAGAAATTTGGCTCAAACCATAAGACGCTGCCATCGTTATTTTTCAATAGTTTTTGAGCCGTTGTCTTTACCTCATTGACCGCGCCCTTAACCCGGGCTCGTTCAGCGATTGTGTCAGGATCGATGATCTCGTTATCGGCATTTATTGCCGCAATAACCGCTTCGGCTGCCTCTTTAACTTTCCTGATGGGCGCTACTAACTCATTAGGAAGCTCAATTAATCGCCGCTCTTCATCGCTGCGAGTTCGATAATCCTGACTATAGCTATCTAAAGCCTCTGCAAATCCGTCAGCCGCTTTATCAAAAACGTTTGCTAACTTTCCCGGCATATGTTTACGGGCCATTGCAGCAGCCCGGGAGACTCTTCCGCCAGTCAATTCCTCTGTTACAGCTTGGGTTGTGCGGTCCATAAATTCATGGGCTTCATCGAGAATTACAGCATCACGCTCTGGGAGGATTGGATGAGAGTCAACAATCTCGATCGCCAAAAGAGTGTGATTTGTGACCACGATATCTGCAGTCTGGGCCTTAGCTTTTGCATTGACCGCAAAACATTCGCTTCCAAATCTACATTCATCAGCGCCGACGCACTCTCTTCCTGATGTGGAGTTTGCGAGCCAGACTCTGCGATCTACTTCGGGAGCATCATCGCGATCGCCAGAAATTCCTGGTTTGGCCGCCCACTCTCTTAACTTTCGGGCATCGCGCTCGAGCGATGAAATATCAACGAGCACTTCTGAGTCATGGCTCTCTTCGCCTGCATTCATTTTCTGTAGGCAGAGATAGTTGCCGACGCCCTTGTAGACGGCGAAAGAAATCTCTCGCCCCAACTCGTCTTCAAGCGCCTCTTTTACTCTCGGTAAATCGCGCTCCACCAACTGGCGCTGGAGCGCCAGAGTTGCTGTTGCAACTAGAACTCTCTTTCCATGCACCAAGGCAGGTACGAGATAAGCGAGTGATTTTCCAGTGCCGGTGCCAGCTTGCACCAAGAGGTGATGTCGATCAGAGAGAGCGTTGGCGACCGCTTCAGCCATGGCGATCTGGCCCTCACGAGGAGAGCCATCGATCGCGACAACGGCAGCGCCTAATGCGCTTCTGACTTTCTCAAGGCTCATTACTGAACCTTATGAGTTGGCTATGACCTTTTACTGATCAGGAGCAACCAGAGGTGGATCCGCAACCTTCGCAGACATAGCAAGCGCCAGAGGCGCGCATCTTTACTCCGCAAGTTACACAGAGCGGCGCATCGGACTTGATGCCAGCAATCTTCTCAAGTAGTTCTGTTGAAGAACCGACCTGAGATGGTGTCTGAGATGGTGTCTGAGATGGTGCGGATTCAATCTTTATCTCGACTGGTTTTGCTTTAGCTTCAATTACTGGCTCAACAGTTGGCGCTGCAACCTCTTGAACCTGGGCATATTCGCCAGTATCTAGGGCGTTGGCGCGCTCGGCCGCGGAGTAAATTCCATAGGCAGAGCGGACATCGTGAGGTAGGTAATCAAGAGCAAGGCGACGGAAGATGTAATCCATCATGGATTGCGCCATGCGGATATCTGGATCATCTGTCATGCCAGCTGGTTCAAATCGAGAGTTGGTGAACTTCTGGACGTAGGTCTCTAGCGGTACTCCGTATTGGATACCAATTGAAACTGCGATTGAGAACGCATCCATGACTCCGGCAAGAGTTGAACCCTGCTTGCCAAGCTTTAAAAAGATCTCGCCGAGTTGGCCATCTTCGTAAGTTCCCGCAGTCATGTAACCCTCTGCGCCACCAACTGAGAAGGATGTGGTGCGAGATGGACGTGACTTAGGTAGGCGCTTACGAGTTGCTGGGGCTGGAGCGGCAACAGTGTTGCTCTCTTCTTTCTTGGTTGCCTTTGCATCAGATAGTGGTTGTCCGACCTTGCAGTTATCGCGATAGATCGCAATCGCCTTTAGGCCGAGCTTCCAACCTTCGTAATAGACCTCTTCAACATCTTCAATCGTTGCATCTTCAGGAAGGTTGACGGTCTTTGAAATTGCGCCAGAGAGGAATGGCTGGCAGGCGGCCATCATTCTCACGTGGCCCATCGGAGCAATTGAACGCGCTCCAAGTGCGCAATCGAAGACGTCGTAGTGCTCTGGCTTTAGGCCAGGGGCATCAACAACATGTCCGTTAGCGGTGATGTACTCAACGATTGCTTCGATCGTCTCATCGGTGTAGCCAAGCTTCTTGAGCGCTTGTGGAACGGTCTGATTGACGATCTGCATCGATCCGCCGCCAACGAGCTTCTTGAACTTAACGAGTGAGAAATCAGGCTCGATACCGGTGGTGTCGCAATCCATCATCAATCCGATAGTTCCGGTTGGGGCGAGAACGGAGGCTTGTGCATTTCGCCAGCCATTTGACTCACCGATAGATAGGCAGTTATCCCACTGCTTATTGGCCTCGGTCCAGACATCGCGATCCAAGGTTGAGATCGGCTTTGCCGAGAGTGAAGCGGCCTGGTGCTTCTTCATGACGCGGGTATGTGCAGCTGCGTTACGAGCATATCCATCGTATGCGCCAACGATGCCAGCGATTTCAGCTGAACGGCGATAAGAAGTACCAGTCATCAGAGATGTGATTGCGCCAGCGAGCGCACGGCCACCTTCGGAATCATATGCAAGGCCAGATGCCATCAAAAGTGCACCGAGATTTGCATATCCAATTCCGAGTTGGCGATAGGCGCGAGTTGTTACGCCAATTGCTTCAGTTGGGAAATCAGCAAAGCAGATTGAGATATCCATCGCCGTGATGATTATTTCTGTTGACTTAACGAAATTCTTAACATCAAATGAACCATCGCTCTTCAAGAACTTCATCAAGTTCAAAGAGGCGAGGTTGCATGATGAGTTATCGAGGGACATGTACTCAGAGCATGGATTCGATGCATTGATACGACCGGTCTCTGGGTTTGTATGCCAGTCATTAATAGTGGTGTCATATTGAATTCCTGGATCAGCGCATGCCCAGGCAGCTTCAGCCATTTTGCGGAAGAGCGCCTTTGCATCGATCTCTTCAATTACTTCACCAGTTGAGCGAGCGCGTAGACCAAACTTCGCGTCATTTTCATAAGCGCGCATAAACTCGTCATTAACGCGGACAGAGTTATTTGCGTTCTGATATTGGACAGAGATGACATCTTTTCCACCAAGGTCCATATCGAAACCTGCATCACGGAGAACGCGAATCTTCTCTTCTTCACGAACCTTAGTTTCGATGAACTCTTCAACATCTGGATGATCGACATCGAGTACGACCATCTTTGCGGCGCGGCGAGTGGCTCCACCTGACTTGATGGTTCCCGCAGAGGCATCGGCACCACGCATAAATGAGACCGGACCAGAGGCTGTTCCACCTGAACGGAGCAGCTCCTTTGAAGAGCGAATTCTTGAGAGATTAAGGCCAGCGCCTGAGCCGCCTTTGAAGATCATGCCTTCTTCACGATACCAATTAAGGATTGAATCCATGGTGTCATCGACAGAGAGAATGAAGCAGGCCGAAACTTGTTGTGGCGCAGCGGTTCCAACGTTGAACCAGACTGGTGAATTGAAGGAGAAAATCTGATGAAGGAGCATGTAGGTAAGTTCATGCTCAAAAACCTCAGCATCTTGCGGAGTTGCGAAGTAACCAAATTCTTTTCCAGCTTTTGTGTAAGTAAGGACAACGCGATCAATTACTTGCTTTAGCGACCATTCACGGTTGTCATGTCCGACAGCGCCGCGGAAATATTTCGTGGTAACAATTGTCGAGGCGTTTACCGACCAGAAGTCAGGAAACTCAACGCCTTTCTGCTCGAATACGGTCTCGCCAGTTTTCCAATTTGATTGGACTACATCGCGACGCTCCCAGACGACCTGGTCATAGGGATGTACACCAGGAGTGCTAAAAACTCGCTCGATTTGTAGGCCTTTTCCAAGCTTGTTCTTCCCACCAGCTCGATTAATTACCGTGTCCGACATTCTCTTTTTCTCCATCTCTAGAAATCTTCAATTTTGTTTTTTAATCTCGTTACCGCTATTTATTCATTTTTTTCTACACATCTCTTAACTACTTATCGGACACATCACTTAAGTTGCGGGGAAGAAACTTGTTTTTTCGACTCGGAGATTTTCTCTGAAGGCATAGCGCGGAGAAGTGCGATCTCGCCTTCAAAATCTTCAAGGGAGGAAAAGTTACGGTATACCGAGGCATATCGCAGGTACGCCACTTCATCTAATTCGCGTAGCGGTGAGAGAATTGCCATACCCACTTCTTGGGCCTCAATCTCGGCCTGACCGGTGGAGCGGAGAGTCTCTTCAACGCGTTGCGCTAGAAGGGCTAAATCATCATCGGAGACAGGTCGGTTTTGACAGGCCTTGCGGACGCCGTTGATGACCTTTTCGCGACTAAATGGCTCTGCCGCGCCGCTCCTCTTGATGATTGAGAGAACAGCCGTTTCCTGAGTCGAGAAGCGAGACCCACACCTTGTGCATTCGCGGCGACGACGGATTGCCGTACCTTCATCGGCAGGGCGCGAGTCAACAACTCGAGACTCCTCATTCCGACAGAAGGGACAGTTCACGGCGTGTCTTTCCTTTCAATGATGGAAATTTCCAGACTTTGGGTGTATTAGAGATTCGACTTTGAACCACTATAGGTGGAAGCCTATCGCTTTTTCACCCCAATATCTAGGGGTAAGAGTAAACCAAGGGTTGAGAGTTCGCAATATATCTAAGTGGAGCTAGCCGCGTGTCGGGATATAAATTTTCTGACCTGCAATAACTTCTGGGCTCTTCAAGCGATTCACTTCAATCAATTCATCTACTAGATC
>Ga0129342_1000090_pt1 | contig 31225 bp, 34 predicted proteins | sample CPBDNA_5_FD_94426 | JGI IMG/M metagenome (GOLD analysis project Ga0129342, IMG submission 94426) | Freshwater to marine salinity gradient microbial communities from Chesapeake Bay, USA - CPBay_Sum_15_0.2_DNA | ecosystem: Environmental > Aquatic > Marine > Coastal | place: USA: Chesapeake Bay...
AATCAATTTTGTTAAGTTGTTTACTCCAAAATCTTTGCTAACGGGAGGAAATGTTCAGGCATTAAGAATATCTTCTCCAAAATTGTTTGAAAGAATATTTAATCTAGCTGTGGACCCAGATGATTTTGAAATTGATTTAGAAAAAACATTTGCAACGCAGTCTGGATCAAAGATGTATGCTGTTCTTGAAAAAATGGATTTATTGAAAACCCCTACAAAACTTAAGTTGAGAAATAAAAACAGAACCATTTCATTGGATCAATTCTTTGTTAATATATCAACAGTAGGAGATGTAGAATGACAATATCTTTTCCTTCAAGACCAGTAATGGTTGTAGATACGCCTGAAGTTAGAAAATTAAAAAGTAACTTTATATATAATTTTTTTGTTCCTGATGAGCGTCTTAATGATGAAGGTGATGATGTTCCTAATTCTATATTGAAAAAAGGATCTGATTCCTTTGATACGGCAACAACAGATCTTCTAAATAGAATTCCAAGATTTATTAGACTTACATGGCCACAAGTTAGATTGGATGAACCTAATTTCAAATTAGATCCTTTATATCAAATTAATTCATCAGGACTTTCCAAACAAAACCAGAATATCATTAGAAGAAATTATTCAAAAATATATCGTGAAGAAGAATTTTCTAATTTTGGGTTTACTGGTCTTGAAATGCAAGATACTGCTGTTGATGGAAAACTTCATCTTTTAGTTAGCGGAACTGTTTCAAAATTTGTTAATTCAAATAATATTGAACTTGCTAAGGCCGTAAATGATCAAGTTGAATATATAGCTGGGAAAATTGACACAAATAGAGTGTCTTTATTAGATGTAAGTAAATTTCTTGCAGGAGATTTGAATTCTGAAGTTCTTCCAAACCAAACGATTATTGATGCTTTGACCGATTTAAGGTCAGCTGGTACCAGATTTTTTAGTGAAGATGAGCAAAAAGAATTAATTGATGACAAATTTGAGTCTCTCAAAAATGTTAAAACTCGTTTTAGAATTAATAACAAATTTATTCGCACATATTTGAATACTGTAGCAACTGATCCATTAGGTTTTTTTGCTGATGAAGTAGGACCACTTCTAGCTCGTGCTGACCAGATTCAAGTTGAACTTGTTCAAAACTCTAATCCTGACAGTATTGATGAAGCTGAATTTGAAATTATTGTTGATCCTATTTCTATCAGATCTGCTCCAAAAGATTCTTCATTTGTTCCAACAAAAAAGCATGTTGGATACATTATTGACAAATTTCAAAGAAATTCTGATGGAACATTGACGGAACTTGATCCTATTATTTTAGAAAATGCGAATACAACATCTACGATTGATTATAAAATTGCATATGGAATTACTTATGTTTATCAAATTAGGTCTGTATATCTTTTAGAATTTCAAACATTTTCGGATGATGATGATGAAATGGCTATTTCGACAATATTAGTCTCTTCTGCCGCATCAAACAGAACAGTTATAACCGCAGAAGAGACTATCCCTCCACCTCCTCCGTCAGACGTAAATGTTGTTTGGGATTACGTAGAAGACAGACCATGTATAACTTGGAGCTTCCCGATAAATCCACAAAGAGACATTAAAAAATGGCAAGTTTTTCGTAGAAAAACTATTGATGATCCATTTGAACTTATAATTGAATTAGATTTTGATGATAGTACTGTTCCAACGAAAAATTTTGAAAAAGTAAATGTAAATCTAAGTAAAAAAATATCATCTCCTCAAAACTTTTGGACTGACAAAGATTCAACAAAAGACAGTAAATATATCTATACTGTTGTTAGTATAGACGTTCATGGATTGAGTTCTAATTATGGAATGCAATTTGAAGTAAAATTCAACAGATCTAAAAACAGAATTGAAAAAAGACTAATATCAGGATCTGGGGCTCCCAAGCCTTATCCAAATATGTTTTTGAATGCAGATACATTTGTTGACACAATAAAAGATAGTAATCATACAAAAATGAAAATTTATTTTGATCCTGAATACTTAGAAGTTGTTAAGCGCGGAAAGAAATCGGATCCTGTGATTGCTACAGTCCAAAATCGTTCAAGTTATAAAATGCAACTAATTAATGTAGATTTTCAACAATCACAATTAATTGATATAAATATCAACGATTTACGAACGGTAAAAAACATTGGTAACTTTAGTCTTGGAAATGTATCTAAAATTTTACCACACAAAGCATATATTGAAAAGGTTTCTGGTGATATAACAAAAGGGTAAATAAAAATGGGATTTCTTGATCATACAACTAACAATATTATATTAGACGCCGTGTTAACGGATAGCGGCCGACAGGCTTTGGCCAGAAATGATGGTTCATTTTCTTTTATTAAGTTCGCATTTGGCGATGATGAAGTGGATTATAGCATTATTCAAAAATTTGGACGCGTAGTAGGAAAAGAAAAGATTGAGAAAAACACTCCTGTTTTTGAAGGTCTCACAAATCAAAACTTTAGTCAAAAGTCTAGAATGGTTAGTGTTTCTAATCCAAATCTTGTTCGTTTGCCAAGTTTAGATCTTACTGGTGAAAATCTTGCATCAGATATTGTTTCTCTTGGAGCCACGACTACAAAAACATCATCTTTGACAGTTTCTCAGTCAATTCAAAATGAAGACATTATTGATGCAGAACTCAGAGATCAAGGTTTTGAAATTACGATGAATAATGATTTCCTTCAAATTCAGGGATTTGTTCCTGATATTGTGGATGGAACAAGAGTTGCAACATATATTTTGAGAAGAGATCCAACAGAAACATCTGTTGGTGGTTCTCGATTGACACTCACGCTGGAAGTTAAAGCTATTTCTAGTGCACAATTTACTGTTTTTGGAACAGCAAATAACAAAAATCTTATTCGAACCTTTGTCAAGATTAAGGGTGTTCAATCTGGTGCAGTCAAAGAATTTGAAGTTCAGATAAACAAGAACACATGATAGGTAAATAAATGGCAGTTTTTAAAGAATTAACACCTAACGACATCAAGACAGCTCGTTCTTTTTTAAATCAGCTTATTGATGTTACGCAAGAAGACATTAGTGGTTCGGCTACAAGGCAAAAGTATCAAGCCTGGGTCACTGGAGGAATAGGGCCAGGCGTCACCTCGTCGTTATTTCAAACAGTTCATGACCAAGACCTAACGCTACAAACAGCAAACGAAGTTTTGGATATGACTGTTGGACTATATTTCTCTGGGTCTACTGTTCAAGACATTAAAACAGGTGAAGATAGTGCAGGAAAATTATTGTTTCCGTCTACCTCTCTTCAAATGAGAGAAAAAATTAATATTTATAAACAGCACTCTTTGATGCTTCTTGGTGATGTAGATGGAAGATTTGCATCACCTTTTGGATCAGCCACGTCATCTGATCTTATCAATGAGGCATTGTTTATTGATTTTAAGCGTCTTTTCTTTAGAGATGGAATAAAAAGAGAAACATTTGCTATGCAATTTTATCAGACATCATCTAATAATGGTTCTGGTCCTTCTGCAACAACAACAAACAATGTAATTATAACTTCCGAAAATGGAGCTAAAATCTTTACAGATGCTGGGGCTGCTGCAAATCAAGAAGTATCTTTTGGAGGAAAAGTTTCTAATGTTGTTGATTCAGGTGATACTAATAGAAATGTAGGACTTTTATTCAATGATCAGGGAATTTTGGTCTTAGATTTGGCAAAGGTTATTTCTGGTTCGGAATTTGTTACAGGAGTTATTCATGCAATGAGTCCTGCCGCTGTTTCTGCACATGCTGATACCGCAGCTGGTTATACGCTAATTGGAGATCAAGACGCAGGTGGAAACCCAAATGCAAAATTCATCCCAGACTTCTTGACATCAGCTTCTTTGGATAATATTATCGATCACTTCGCGTCAACAAGATTTAGTTCTGGAACTCTTACATCAATGACTTTCCAGAATCAAACTATTATTAATTCTACATTGGTTTTTGCAAGAGCAACAGCTGACGAATTCAACTATAGTTCTAATCAGACTTTTGTTGATTCTTCAAATAAGATTGTTGTTATTGATGAAGGGCAAGAAGATGTTCAGCAGACATTTACATTTATTACGTCTGTAGGACTATACGATGCAAACAATAATCTTTTGGCAGTTGCTAAATTATCAAGGCCTGTCGAGAAGAACCCAGAGAAAGATGTTACTTTCCGTATTCGATTGGACTTCTAAGGAAAATATGAAATTAAGTCAAATTGTAAATAATATTAAATTAAGATTTCAGTCAATAAAACAAAATCCAAAAAATTACTTTTTGGATTTTGGAGATTTTCAAGTTTATATTGATAGTTTCTCCTACGACTTAGATCAGGTGGATTGCAATTTCTGTGGATATCCTGTTTGTGATTATGTCAAAAGTAGTGCAACAATTTGTGTAAAAGGAATTACTACAACTGAAGTATTAGAGCATATGAAAAGTTTTGCCTATGGAGAAACTGGTGATTATTTGAGAACAATTGTTGTTGAACCAACGGGAACAATTCTTGAAGGTGCTTTTATTAGAGATTTTAGTGTAAGATATCTAAATGACTTGGACAAAACAATGAAATTTGATATGACAATTATTGCAAATAATATAATTGAAAGAATTTAATTAAATCACCATACTAAAAGATGTCACTTGTTAGAATTACAGAAGACGATGTTGAAACATTCACCATTGTTACAAATCCTAAAAAAACATACGCAAGCGGAGTTTTTACTGGGATCACGGGAACACTTAATCTGTTTGCAAGACGCTCAGATATTGAAAAGGAAACTCGTCCTCTTTCTTCGTTTGTTAAATCGTTTTTTAATGACGAAAGTGTTGAAGACTTAAGAAGAAGAATACTAGAAAAAGCAATAACTTCAACCAATGTCAATTCTGAAGTCAATGCATATCTTTCTGGAGTTAATAATGAACTTACTTCTTCTAGAAAGCATAAAAAGCTCAATATTTTTAGATTTGAGCCTTCTTTTCAGTTTACTAAAAACACTCTAAAAAAAAGGTCTATTCAAGAATTATATCCATATTATCGCCATGAATACCCAGATGCTCATTGGGCATACACCAATTATCATAGCTTGAATTTTTTCACAGCATCTGGTATTCCTTCTGATTCTGTTTTATTATATCCAAACTCATCTTCTGTTCCATCTCTATCTTCTGTTTCTGGGACTTATTCTCTTCCTGGTGAATTTACATTTGAATTTTATATTAATCCAAGATATTCAACAGATGAGCCAACAAGTGACTTTAAGGCAGGGACAATATTTCACTTGTCTTCTTCTTATGCTGTATCTTTGGTTACAGGCTCTTCAAAGGATAGCAAAGGCTATGCCGATGGATACAGAATTCAACTTCAATTAAGTCATAGCGCAGATGTTTCTCCATCATTAGCCACTGTTGGGGCAAGTTATCCTGGTGATCTTGTTTTTCAATCACGTGATAATTCTCTTAAGAAAAATCATTGGCATCATGTAGCAATTCGCTGGGGTACAAATCAAATAAATGATGGAAGTGGATCTTTTTTCATTGATGGTGTTGAGCAAGGATCTTTTGTGGTTCCTTCTTCAACAATAGCACCAGCCCCATACGGCGCTCCATATAGCAACCCAGATGTTTTATGTATTGGAAATTACTATGAAGGATTCAATACGGGTTCTTCGGCCCAATCAGTTTTCTTCAATACAAATCCATCAACACGTGATGGTTTGGTGAATCTTTCTCCAAGCCTAACTCAGCACGCACCAGATGAATATTCTTTTACTCATCCATTAAATGCAGAAGTCCATGATTTAAGAATATATAATCAATTTAGATTAGCAAGTAATATTATTTCTGATACAAAAAATGGGCCAAGTACTCTTGATGATTTGGTATTTTATCTTGGTCCTTTTTTCACAAAAGAAAGTCCAGTAAGAACTGTTTTGAATCAACAAGGCGGTGTTCTACAAACACCATTTTTTGGAATTGATGGATATACAGATGATCCGTTCAATGTGGCAATGTCATTTGGTGTTGGTGGTCATTATTTGAATTTAGAAAATTTTCTTAGAGATTTAGTAACAGGAAATTATCCAAGACAGTTTCAACTAACAGCATCTCAGATTACAGATACAGTTGTTCCCAAAGAAGCAAATGAATTTTTATACCAAACAGGATCAGTTAGAAAAAGAAATGTTACAGTTCTTCCTTGTGATAATGGTTTGTTTATTCCAAACTTTGATCTTTTGAAAAGTGGAACATTCAGTAATACTCCTTCTACTGGATCTTCAATGGGCAAGTTTGTAAATGATTTTGGTCACCTTGATTTGACTTTAATTTCGTTGAACAATCTTGTTACGACATCTAGTTTGAGACCAGGGTTGGTTTATCAGTCAGGTTCTATTTTTGATGGCATTGCTGGCGCTACACCTGAAGATCCTGGCGTAGATCCAGGAGAAGTTCTAACCATTTACCAAAGAACAAGAGACTCTTCTTCAAATGAAGTAGCATTTTTTGAATTGAGTAATATTTTCTTTGGAAACAGAATAAATCCTGGTAGTTTCAAAATTGTTGATTCTAAAATTACTGGTACATCAGAAAAGGTGTCAATTACACTAAGGGACAACGGTTATGGAAATGTGTATCGTGCAGATTGCTTAACAGAGCATGCAACATGGAATAGTGTTGGTAATATTTTTTATAATGAAGGAATTGTAGTTGTAAAAAGTCCAAATATTCCGTTCTTTGGAAAAGAACAGTGGGAGATGGAGTTTGAGGGAGAGCAGACAGTTCATGTAATGATGATATCTGCTGAAGCAGCAGCTGGACTTGTTAACTCGTCTAGTCATCCAAACTTTTTACCAGTATCAGCATCCTTAAATGCAAACGATCCAGACAAGAATTTTGTATATATTACAAACGTTAATTGGTTAGACGATAATCTGAATGTTATTATGAAAACCAATCTTAGCCAACCGATTAAGAAAAGAACGAATGACAAATTCTTAATCAAAGGTAAAATGGATTTTTAATTGTTATTTAAAGTTTAAGAATGTCATATTTGCGCGAATATATTAGGTATTGTTTGTTTGAAGAAGGAAACCATGCATATGGTCAATATCCAGTTTCATACAATCCAGAAGAAGTATTATATGAATCTAATAATATGAAAATTGGTTTTGATGATCTTGTTCATGAAAACATGGATTTGGCTTATTTTCATAAAAATTTTGATAATGAATTAGATGGTGCTGCGTGGATAGGTGATAATGGCATTAAGTTTGAATTTGTTGTTATAACGAATGAATATAGTCTAAATCATGTATTTGAAAATCTTGTTAGAGACTGTATGGAAGAATATGCAACATTGAGATCATGTAATCATAAATTGCAATTAGAGATCAAAGTTGAAGACGAAGAGACCGAAAAACATTTGTCTGATGTTTATGGTCTTTCTGTTTTAAGTCAAAATGAAAATATAGCCATTATGGGCTTTGCTGAATAATTAAATCATATGAACGACAATTGGCTATCACTTCTAACAGAACAGGAAGAAGATGATCCTTTGAAGGATTATGCACTTTACATTGATGCAGGGCGTCACAGTTCTGATTTCATTCTGTACAAACCAAAATATTACGCCCAGAGAATGAAAAAAGAAATTCTCAAAGCAAAACAACAATTTGACAGAATTCGTTTCAAGGGAAACGAATATGGTGAATTTGATGACTTTTATGCATTTTCTAATGTAAAAGACATATTCAAAGATCCTGGTGGCATTGTTGGCTTTATGAGCATTAATAATGGTAGAATTATTGGAATGAGAGGATCTTGCAATAGAGCTAATGAAATTCGTGCAATTTCTGCTAGACCAGGATTTGGTAGATTGATGTTTATGATTGCATTGGCTAAAGAAAGTCCAATTATGTCAAATAGAGATGAGGTATCCTCAAAGGCTTATGATTATTGGGATATGTTTAATGCAGATTCCAATATCAAAAAAGATAGCTTTGACAATGAGCTTAGATTGTCTCAAAAGGAGCCATCAGATTGCAATGTTTATGGAGATCATGTTCTTGATCAAAGTTATAAAACACCAACAGATATTGGCGTCGAAGCCCAGCCCTTAATTAATCGTCATAAAATATTTCTTGAACAAATGAGGCATTACTTTGAAAAGGGTGGTGTAGATTACATTTTGTCTCGTGTTAAGGACTATATTGCAGATGCTGGGACTTATTTTCATGATGAACAAAAAGGTGATCGTAGCTGGTATCAAAGCTATGATGAAGAATAGTGTTCTTATAATATAGAAATTTATTTTTCTAAATTTTTGTTTAAAATCATAAATAGATTATAGGTTATTTATGATTCTTGGATTTGATATTAGCACAAGCATGACTGGGTTTACTATTATGGATTTGGACGGAAATCTAATAGAACTTGGTCATTATGAACTTAAAAAAGTAAAAGGAACAATTTGGGACAAAGTAGATGCAATGAAGAAAAACATTTGTGAGCTTCGTGACAAGTATGATATTACACATGTTTTTATTGAAGAGCCATTGTCAAAATTTTCTAGAGGAAAATCTTCTTCTGCTACGATATCATTATTGATGAGATTCAATGGAATTGTTTCTTATATAATTCATGATTATTTGGGTATAGATCCAGTTTATTATCCACCAAGCTCTGCTCGTAAAATTTGTGGATTAAAGATGCTTTCTAAAAATGCATGTAAAAAACAGAAGATTCAATGGAAACCACAAAAAGAACAAGCATTTGATCAAATGAATGCCCAATCTCCGTTCAATGGAACTTATGAGTGGCCGTTAAAAAGAACTGGTAAATTAAAAGATTTTTGTTATGATGAGATGGATAGCTTTGTCATTGCTAGAGCAGGATTTCTGGAAATGACATCTAATTAACATAAGGACATTAAAATGGAATCAAATTGGGATAAAACAGTTGTTTATTTAAAATCTAAAATAAAAGGATTTAAAATTAAAGAAAAAGATGGAGTTTGGCATCAATTATTGATTGATAAAATTTTGTTCTTTATGCCATTTATGAAGTTTTGGTCAGCATTGTATCCAATGGTTTGGAAGCCAGCTGATAGATTTAATGATTATCGAGTATTACAACATGAAGGTGTTCATCTTTTAGATGCTCAGTCTTTTTATGGACTTTTGCCAGCATGGCCTATTTTGAAATGGTTTAATACAACCATGTTTGCATTTTGCTATGGAGCACCTCAGATATTTTTCCTTTTGGTTTTGCATGTTTTTGTAAGTACTCCATTGTGGCTTTTGTGTCTTTTATTTCTTCTTCCTCTTCCATCTCCTGGTCGAATGTTAGCTGAAATGCGTGCTTACAGAAGGTCAAGAGAATTGGGAAGAGACGTAGAAACTATAATCCCAGCTTTTACAACTGGAAAATATTTCTTTATGTGGCCTTTTGAAAGTCATGTTAGAAAGATGCTATTGAAAGATTCTCCATACAAAGAAGAGATGGATAAAGTTTTAGAATAAAATGAAGATTTGGTTGCAAGAGATGTTTGGGGCTTCAGAGCCTCAATATATGATGGGGGTTGCTTTTGAGACTTACACATACGACGAAAATAAAGATATGAAAGTAAAACGTCGTGGGTGGGAAGTTCCTTATATGCATGCCGATCCGCATGATATTGATGCATATGCAACAAAATATCAAATACCAGGAAGACGACAAAATGATGCTCGCAAAGTCTGGGAGAGCGAAGAGCCTTTCAAAGATGGAATGACAGGAGAAGAAACGTATTATATTCTTTATGTTAAACATCCTGATGGTTCTGATATTTCATTAAATGAATTTGAAGAAATTAATGAAATACTAAATGATGTTAGTGATGAAGGCATGGGGATTAAAACTATTCCTAGACCTCTTGTCTTGCGGTGGTAATCAAAACACGATTGAATTTTGTAAATTTGTCGACATGGGAGAAGTTCATGCATCGGCCGAAAAGCTTGATTTTATTGAAAGAGCATTTGGTAAAGCTGAAATTTATTCAAAAGGAAATATTCAAGTCAAGTGTCCAAAATGCTTGAAACAACATCAAAGAATGGGCCTTCCTCTTAGGAAACGAAAACTTGCAATCAATATTCTCATGGGAGATATTTTTCATTGTTGGGTTTGCGGATATCGGGGAAGGTTGACAATGGCGTTACGAGATTATTGTTCCTCTGGCTTGCTCATAGAATATTTGAAACGATTTGCAGACCAAAAAACGCTGACCGCTGTTGCTGATTCCAAATCTAAGAAAAAAGAAATCAGGCTTCCTCCTGACTTTAAATTTTTGGCATTTCATCAAAATAGCAAAAATTTCAATATTAAAAGAGCGTTAAATTATGCAAAAAAACGTGGATTGACTGAAAGAGATTTGTGGTATTTTAAGGTTGGAATATCTGATGATTGGCCATGGGTAAATCGTTTACTTTTTCCATCGTTTGACAAAGAAGGAAATTTCAACTATATGGTTGGAAGATCTTATGTAAAAAATGCAAAATACGCTTATTGGGATACTCCTATTGATGCTACATCTATTGTTTTCAATGAATCAAACATTGATTGGAAAAGTGAAGTTACAATAACAGAAGGAATCTTAGACTTGGTAAAGTGTAATGACAATGCAGTTCCTCTGTTGGGATCTGATTTAAAAGCTTATAGTGCATTGTTTGGTATGATTATCAAACACAATACTCCTGTTTTATTAGCAATGGATCAGGATATGGCATATAAAAAAATGCCAGGAATTGTTGACCTATTTTTAAAAACAGGCATTAAGTTGCGAGTTCTACCAATGGGTGAATATGGTGATGTAGGAGATATGACAAAAGAAGAGTTTTCTTCAAGAAGAGATCAAGCCCCTCTTTGGAATAGAATGTCATTGCTTGCACACAAAATTAATGAAATTACAGCAGGACCAGTATTATGAAAATAGCTCATTTTGCAGATATCCATTTTAGACCATTTGATAGACATGATGAATATCGTCAAGCATTTCAAGAATTCTTTGACAATTCATCAAGTTACAATTTGGATGCAATAGTAATTGCAGGAGATATTCTGCACGAAAAAACACAAAGAATAACACCAGAAGTTATAGAAATGCTTACTTGGTTATTTACAGAGTTTGCCAAGGTTGCAGATACATACATTATTCTTGGAAATCATGATGGAAATTTAAAAAATCTTCATCGTCGTGATGCTATTTCTCCTATTGTAAAAGCATTAGATAATCCAAAAATCCACTTATATATTAAATCTGGACGTTATCCCCTTAATGATGATATCAATTTTTGTGTGTTTTCACCATTTGATGAAAAAGGATGGGAGCATGTAAAACCAGAAGATAAAAAAATAAACATTTGTTTATTTCATGGATCTGTTCAAGGGTGTACTACAGATAATGATTTTGAATTAGATGGTGAAGTTGAGCCATCATTTTTTGATGGATATGATTTCACATTCTTGGGAGATATTCACAAACACCAATATATGGATTCAGAAAAAAGAATAGCGTATCCAGGATCTACGCTTCAACAAAATTTTGGTGAAAGCATTAATAATCATGGATTTCTTCTTTGGAACATTAAAGATAAAGATAATTTTGATGTTGAGCATGTTGAGTTGGAAAACAAAAAACCATTTGTAACACTAAGGTGGAGAACAGACGTTGATAAACAAAAGCTTCAAAGACTAATGTTTGAAGCAAGCAGATACCCAGATAATTCAAGGTTTAGAATTTATAGTGAAAACAAAATTCCACAACAAGATAAAAAGAAGATTGAAAATGAATTAAAGTCTCGAAAGAAAGCTTCTCTTATTGTTTACAAGAATGAGAAAACAGGAACTGGGATTATTGATGATGAAATGAATCGCCAGTTACGAAGAGATTTAAGGGATCCTTCAACAATATTCACATTACTTCAAAATTTTTTAGGAAAAAATTGTTTCAATCAAAATCAATGGAACATTATCAATGATACAATTGTTCACTATTCTGAAGAATTAGTTGCTTCTGAGGCCAATATTGTAAGGGGAAGAACATGGATTCCCAGAAGAATAGAGTTTGATAATATCATGCAATTTGGAGAAGGAAATGTTATTGATTTTGATGATTGCAATGGTGTTGTTGGAATATTCGCTCCAAATTTTAGTGGAAAGTCAACATCTGTTGCTGCTATGGTGTATGCATTATTTGGTCGAGTAGATAGAGAAATTAATCAAAATCATTATCACGGAATGGTTAATGATAGACGAAATAAATGTTCTGCAAAATTTGATTTTACTGTTTCTGGACAAAATTATCGAGTTCATAGAACAACTGAAAAAGTAGAGAAAAAAGATGGTCGTTATGGTACTACAAATAAAATTTGGTTTTATCAAATGACAGAAGATTGGGAGGAAGAAAAGCCGCTCAATGGAGAAAAACCTTCAGATACAGAAAAAGAAATACGAAAGATTGTTGGAACATTAGAGGATTTCAAACTTACAGCTTTATCTAATCAGAGAAATGTTGAAGCTTTTATGCGTGAGCGTGTGACAGTTAGAAAACAGCATCTTGCGAGATTTAGAGATCTTCAGCCTCTTGAGTATCTTCACTCTTACGCAAACAAGGATTGGGCTGAGCAAAAAACAATTCTCAAGTCTCTTGTTCCTCTTGACTGGGATAGAGAGATTAATAATCTTGAATCAGAAAAAGAAGTTCTTGCAAATGAAATTGAACATCATGAATCAATGCTTGAAATTTTGAGAGATGGCCTCTCAAGTCTAAAGAATGAGCTAGTAAACAAAGGTGGTGATTCAATCATTACTCAAGAAGAACTTGATACACAAGCTGATTTAGTAGAAAAACTTGAATCCGACAAAGAAAAGACGGAGATTCAAATTAAGGCAATATTAGAAAGAAAAGATGATCTTCAAGAACAGCTTAATGTCGTTATTGACAAAAAGAAGAATATCGATGTAGAAAAAATAAAAAGAAAGCTTGAAAAGAAAAATGAGCTTGAAAAGCAAATTTCTGGACTTAAAGAAAAGTTAAAAGCGGCTATAAAGACCCTTGAACAAAAAGAAAAAACAGTAAAGAAGCTTGATCTTGTTCCTTGTGGTGATCAGTTTCCAACATGTCGATACATTAAGGATGCACATGAAGAAAAAGGAAACATTAAACCTCAAAAAGAATTAATTGAATCAATTGAAACAGATATTCAAAAATGTGAAATTTTGATTGTTGATGAAGAAGATTATTCAAAACTTTTAAAAGAACATTCGGATCTAGAAAAAAAAGAAATATCATTAATTAAAAAAATATCATCTGTTTCTGTTGAAGCTTACAATGAAAGACTTGACAATATTGAAACGAAGTTGTCAAATGCAATACAGAAGCTTAAAGAAATGGAAATGAATGTTTCCGATGATGATTCTGTCAATGATCTTAGAGAAAAAATTGAAAAAATCAAAATTGAAATTAAAGATATTGATAAAAAAAGAATCAATGATGCAACGCGCATTGGTAAAATAGATGGAGAAATAGAATCATTACGTTCTGATGAAATCAAGTATGAGGCTGTAAGTGATAAATGTGCAATATTTGAACAACTTACATTTGCGTTTGGTAAAAAAGGAATACCAAATCAAATTCTCAGAACAGATCTTCCTGCAATTAATGCAGAAATTAAAGAAGTTCTTGCAGATATTGATGATGTTGATTCCGTAGAATTCGAACTAGAAGAAGAGAGCGATAAATTAGACATCTATGTTGAAAGCAATGATACAAGGATTCCTATAGAACTTTGTTCTGGAGCCCAGCTTGTTATTGCATCTGTTGCTTTGCGTGTTGGTTTGATGCGTGCTTCTAACCTTCCAAAGCCTGACATGTTTATTTTAGATGAGCCATTTGAGGGAACGGATGCTAGTAGAATTGATAGTGTCGTCAAAATGATTGAATCATTGAAGAAATGGTTTAAGAAAGTATTCTTGATTTCTCATATTGAATCAATTAAGGAAACAGCTGACATTTTGATTGATGTATCAAAAAAGGGAAAGGACTCTTATGTTTATCACGTATAGTTAAGTTATATGGATAATGAAGAACAGCTTAGAGAGCTAATTCGTGAATCTCTTATTGATGAAGGGGTCATGGATTGGCTCTTTTCGCGTTGGAGAAAAGGTGGCTCTTGGAAGGGAAACAAACTTGCTGGTAAAGAAGTTGGAATAATTGGTCAATTTATTGAAGAATTGGAAAGAATTTATAAAGCCGTTGGTCAATTACAAAATGCTTATCCTAGAAAGTCTAAACTTATTAGAGGAAACCTTCTTAGAGCAGTTCGTGATTTAGAAGATCTTTTGATTTCTATTGAAAGAGGAAGATCTGAAAAAGATATAGATGAAAGGTATCCTGTTGAATAACTGTGAGATATAATCTCATTGTGAATTGGAAAAAAATATCTAAAGGAAGAATCCAGCTTGAAAGGGCTGGATTTTCTATTATCAAGCCAGAAAGTGGAAATGAGCCTGTTCCTTTGTTTTGTCCTGTTTGTAATGAAGTTATGAAAGATGCACAAGATGCTCAGTACTATCGCAAATGGAATGCTTGTTATAATTGTGGAACAATGTATGCTGAGCCTAATCCCATTAAATGGGACACAGGATGGCGCCCAGACCTTTTAAACACTAGAGAATAGTTATTTTACAGAGCACGCCATGAATTCAGAAGAATACAACATTTTAGGTAACATTATTAATACAACATGGGGAGTTGGTTCAACAAATCACTCTAAAGGTTCAACAATGTCTATTAAAGGACATTTACTTGGAGAAGACAAGCTTGTACTGTCATTTACTTCAATTATTACTTTTGGAGAACCTCATGAAAGAAGAAGAGAATTTGAAAGAATGAACAAAGATTCTGCTTCAATTCTTGAAGGTTGTATTCAGAGAATTAAAACAAAATTCAGAGAAGAAGCTGGTAGAACATTAAAAACAGAAAATCTGAATGACGAAGAAGATTGGCAATTAATCTCTACGGGACAATATAGTGGTCGTAGAGATGCGTATTATTATCGCAAAGTCGTGCTCCAGTTAGGATAACGACATCTTATGGCAAACATCAAACAATATCACACAAAAGAGATTTTGAAGTGTGGTAAAGAACCAGTTTATTTTTTCAATAAGTACGTAAAAATTCAGCATCCAATTAAAGGTGCTATTCCTTTTAAAACATTTGATTTTCAAGATGATTGTGTAAAAGATTTCTTGAAGCACAGGTTTTCTATTGTTTTAAAGGCTAGACAGCTTGGATTGTCTACTGTAACAGCAGCTTATGCTTTGTGGATGGTTCTCTTTAGAGAGAACGTAAACGTTCTTGTTATTGCAACCAAACTTTCTACTGCAAAAAACTTTATTAATAAATGCAAATACATGTTGAAGAATCTTCCTCCGTGGCTTGTTCTTTGCAATATTGACAAACAAACAGCTCAAGAAATTGGAACATCTCGTGGATCTACACTAAAAGCCATTCCAACATCTGAAGATGCTGGTCGTTCTGAAGCTTTGTCATTGCTGATTGTTGATGAGGCTGCTTTCGTTCGTGACTTTGATGAATTGTGGAAAGGACTTTATCCAACATTGTCTACTGGAGGTCGAGCAGTTTTGCTTTCAACTCCAAATGGTACAGGTAATCAATTCTTCAAAATTTATGAAAAAGCTGATAAAGGTGAAAATGAATTTCATCCAATTAAGCTTCCGTGGCAAGTTCACCCTGAGCGTGATGAGGAATGGTTTAAAAGTGTAACTGCAAACATGAGCGTTAAAGATATCGCTCAAGAGCACGAATGTGACTTTCAGGCTTCTGGTGACACTTATCTTGATCCAAGTATCATTGAAAGAATTAGGCAAGAAGTTGTTCCACCCTTAAAGCGTGTTGGGGAAGATAGAAATGTTTGGATTTGGCATGATCCGAAAAAAGATCACAAATACTTGATGTCAGCTGATACAGCAAGAGGTGATGGAAAAGATTATTCTACATTTCATATTATTGATGCTACTGATGGAAATATTGCAGCAGAATATCAAGGAAAGCTTCCTCCTGATAGATTTGCAGATTTAATTAATGAATTTGGATTATTATACAATAAAGCATTGGTTTGTCCTGAAAATAACAGTGTTGGATATGCAACAGTACAAAGACTTTGTTTTCTTCATTATCCCAGAATTTACAATAATAAAGAAAAAACTTTAGATATTTGGGGAGCTGGGAATGATGGCAATTTGCAAAAACCGTCAGGAGATCTTGGAATATTTACTAGTGGTGGAAAGAGAAATGTTCTTCTAACAAAAATGGAAGAATATCTTCGAAATGAAAGTATAGATTTATATTCTTCAAGACTTCATAATGAATTGAAAACATTTGTTTGGGTAACCAATAACAAAGTTGAAGCTGAAAAAGATAGTAATGATGATCTTGTTATGGCATTGGCAATTGGTTTATGGTTGCTCGATACTGCTGATTTTACAAAGTACTCTGAAGAACATAGTAAGGCTCTTATTGATGCAATGACTCAGTCTTCATCTAGATTGGATGACATTATTGATTCAAAGATACGTCGTAAACAAAATGATTACAGTGTTTTGATGCCTGTTGCAGGGAATGCAGAAGGATTTGCACGTATGAGTGGAAAAACAACTCGTGCACAAGTTATTAATGATAAATGGAATTGGTTGATAAGCTAATCTGTTTTAGTTCTCATAATAAATCAAATACAGGTCTGATGATTGAAAAGAAACAACAAAAAAAGTCAAAAAGACTATCCCAGATTGTTCAAGAAAATAAACATTTTGATCGAGCAATTGAGGCTTATATTGATCAATTAAGAAAAAAAAGAGATTGGAGTAATCTTGAAAAAAAGCTTAAACAATGCAAGGATGAAGGATGGTCAAAAGAAAAGCTTAGAAAAATCTTTCAATGGGAAAGACAAGCTTGTGAGCTTCATAATAAATCCTTAGATCGAGCAATGGAGACAATTCGCCATATGGCTGATGAAATTACGGATGGACAATTTGAAGAATTGGGAATTTGGATAAAAAAAAGCTCACATTCAAAAGAAGTTTGGGCTAAAAATATAGTTTCAATTAATGATTCTCTAGCATTGATTAAAGCAAAAGTTATGCATTTAGCATACATGGCTAGGTCTCCAATGCCAGTTAATATTGGAGATATGATAAAAAACAAAGAATAGTAAGTTATATGGATATTTATTCATATGATTTCTATTCAGAAGAGTAAGCTTCGTAAGGTAATTCGTGAGTCTTACATCAAAAGTCTTGTCGAAAGCAAGAATTATGATCGTGAGATTGTATCACGAATTCTTGCGCTTAAAGACACGCTTATGAAGCGAAATTTTATATGTAATACACAATATACATCACCAGATCCAAGTAAGCGTCACAGGGATTTTGGTTATTGTAATATAAGAGTTGATACGACCTTGGGGAGAGGAAAGTCTATGAGTCCTAGAGCTATAAGTCGTATGGTTTCAAGAATATGTGAAAAGATGGGACTTAACAAATACTTTTCAATGGTGGAGCATGGATATGATGGAAAGTATTGTGATTGTGGTCTTAGGTTAAAGCCAAAATATGTTGGAAAATATATGGGACCGCAACAATTGCAATAAAAAACTTATAATTGAGCAACCTTTGATTCAATAAGGAAGCATATGGCGAGTAAGAGACAGAATTTATTTTCAAGATTAACAAGGCTTTTTAAAGCCGGTCCCATTGTAAAAAGAAAAGTTCGTGGATTTGATAGTGCATCCGTTCAGTCTTCAGCATTGGATGTTTTTAGAAAGAGCACTGCAACAGTTTATGGAAACAGCTTGAATGCATATGGACAATATGACAGATTGTCAAGGTATGCAGATTTCAGTGAAATGGAGTATACACCAGAGATTGCAAGTGCTTTGGACATTTATGCTGATGAAACTGTAGCTAAAGATGAAAAAGGCCATAGTCTTCACATTTATTCAGAAAACCCAAAAATCAAAAGGCTCTTAGAAGAGCTTTTTTATGATACATTGAATTTTGAATTTGCGGCACGAGCTTGGGTTAGAAACCTTTGCAAGTACGGAGACTTCTTTATTCTCAATGATGTTTCACCAAAGTATGGTGTAATCAATGCTCATCCTATTCCTGTTAATGAAATTGAAAGAGAAGAAGGATTTGATCCTGAAAACCCATTTGCTGTTAGGTTCCGTTGGGTAACCGAAGGAAATCAAGTTCTTGAAAATTGGCAAGTTACTCATTTTAGATTATTGGGAAATGATACTTTCTTACCCTATGGATCGTCAGTGCTTGAAAGTGCACGTCGTATTTGGAGGCAACTTGTCATGGCCGAAGATGCAATGCTTGTTTATCGTGTTATTCGATCACCAGAACGTCGTGTTTTTTATATTGATGTAGCAAATGCCCCTCCAAATGATGTTCCAAATATTATTGAAAATGCAAGAGCAACATTGAAGAGTCAAGAGGTTGTTGATAAAGATGCTGGTCGTGTTGATTTACGTTATAACCCTTGGGCGGTTGACATTGATTATTTCATTCCTGTTCGTGGAACTGAGGCTGGAACACGTGTTGATACATTGCCTGGTGGTGCTAATACAACAGCCATTGATGATGTTGAATATATTCAAAGAAAACTATTTGCAGCCCTTAAAGTTCCAAAAGCATATCTTGGGTTTGAAGAAGCATTAAGTTCAAAAGCTAACTTGGCTCAAGAAGACATTAGGTTTGCTCGTTCAATTCAACAAATTCAACAAGTTGTTATTTCTGAATTGAATAAAATTGCAGCTATTCACCTTGCAGCACATGGTTATGATGGTGAAGATTTAATTAATTTTAGGCTTCAACTTTCAAATCCATCAACAATGGCTCAGCAACAAAAGCTTGAGATATTGAGAAGTAAGTTTGAAATTGCTGGTACACGCCCGGAAGGAATGCTTTCTGATAACTTTGTTTACAAAGAGATCTTTGGATTGACTGATGAGTACATTCAGAACATGGAAGAAGATCAAATCAAGGAACTTATTAGAAGGGCTCAAATGGAGCAAATGGGTGCAGCGGCGGCTGAAGGCGGAGAAGGTGGCTTCGGAGGCGGCGGTGGAGGCCTTGGAGGAGGCCTCGGAGGCCTCGAATTGCCTGATGAAGGTGGGGATGAAGGTGGTGGAGAAGGAGAGCCTGGCGGCGGCGAAGAAGAACCACCAGCAGGTGAAGAAGATCTATTTGCCAGTGAAAAACCTTCTTATCGTCCACTTATTACTGATGACGAAGATGAAATTATTGAATTTGATCTTGATGAAAATGAAGATGAATACAAGCCTGTTCATCAGCAAAATCAAGCAACAAGATATCGTCATAATAACTTAAGGCCAAGTAGGCGAAAAATGAGAGGATCGAAAGGATTAAATGTTCCAAACCCAGGAGATGCATTAAAGCATGATGATCCACATTATCATGATGTTGGAATGAAAAGAGCGTTTAGTGCTGTTAAATCTGTTCACAAGGGAGGAAATTTGAAATTAGCAGATTCGTTCCAAAGACACTTGGATATGATTGAGGATTCTGAAATTAAAAGAACAAGATTATCATCTGAGACACGTAGAACAATAGATTCTCTTTCAAAACAAATACCTATAAACAGGAACACATTAATAGATTCTGTTCCTGTTAAATCTCAAGGCTTAATTATTGAAGCTGACGAAGGGGATGATGAATGACAAGACACAATAAAAAGAGAAATACAGGATTGCTCTACGAATTTCTTGTCCGAACCATAAGTGATGCAATCATTGAGGGCGACGATAACAGAAGGAATATAGCTCTTTCTGTAGTTAGAAAACACTTTAAGCCAGGAACAGAATTACATAAGGAATTTCGTTTATTCCATTCTTTAGCTGCAACAACAATTAAAAGCCCTTCTGTGGCAGATTCAATTCTTGAAGCAGCTAAAAAAGCTTCATCGCTTTGTAATATGAATAAGTTGGATCATGAAAAATCTCTTCTTATTAGAAACATTAATCACAAGCTTAACGATGAAGGTTTTTATAATAGAAGAATTCCTGAATACAAAATATATGCAACCATTCAAACATTGCTCAATGAGTGGAGATATGGTGATTTCAACGATATTGTCAAAATTGCACAATTTGAAGAGCAATTGAAAGAATGGCTTTTGCAAGATAAAGCTGTTGTAACGTTAGATGAAGAAATGAAGATATCTTCAGATCCTTTGGTTGAAAAGTTGATGCTTAAAAAGATCAATGAAAGATACAAAGATAATCTTACAGAACAACAGGCTGACATAATTCGTGCTTATATCTTTGCTAAAGATGAAGAAACTTTGTCTGTACTAAGTGAAAATTTTGACAAAATTAAATCTACAGCTTTGCAGAGTATCGATTATTACCTCAATGAAAATGTTGGGAAGGACAAATATCTTGATGACAAATTGAAAAAAGCAAAAGACCTTATATTGAATGAAAACGTTGAAGACATTGACGATAAAAAGGTTGAAAGATTTTTGGATATTTCAAAGCTAACAGAAGAGCTGAAGGATTAAAATTATGACACAGGTATTAACTGAATGGACAGAGTTTAAAGGTGAAATTCTAAAAGAAGAAGGCTCTTATGAAAATGGAAAGCCTAAATTGGTTATGAAAGGTATCCTTCAAAGATCTGATACCATTAATCAAAATGGAAGAATTTATCCTAAAAAGATTTTAGAAAAAGAGCTTCGAAATTATCAGAAGCTTATTAGAGACAGAAGAGCACTTGGAGCGCTCGATCATACAGATAGTTCTATTATTGAACTAAAAACCGTTTCTCATCTTGTTACTGAGGCTTGGATGGACGGTGATGTTGTTTACGGTAAGGTAGAGATTCTGCCAACAGATTATGGAGACACACTAAGAAACCTTGTTGAGGCAGGTGTTACTGTTGGAATATCTTCAAGAGGTGTTGGATCTACCAGACCAGACTCACGTGGAAATCAGGTTGTTCAAGAAGACTTTCAGCTTATTTGCTGGGATTTTGTTTCTGAACCAAGTACTCCTGGTGCTTTCATGATGAAGGAAGCTCGTGATCTCACAAATAAAGATGTTAGAGATCTGAGAGAGTTTTTCAATAAAAGTGACAGAATTGATCGAGTTGTTAATGATATTCTTGATTGGAGTATCGATGAGATCAGTGTTTCTGTGAATGGAGATAATAAATAATGGCTGGATCAGGTTGGCCTTTACCGGGCGTAAATAGCGTACCAGAATATATGGTCTCAGGTGCACCTTGGGTGACTAGTTCTCTTGATGTTACAGGCATTAGAAAACTTGAATTTCCAAACGTTACGAGATTTTTTAAAGTCAGCAATACAGGAGGATCAACTGTATCTGTTGGATTTACTTCTGCTGGAGCTGATGGAACACATGGGTTTACTGTTCAAACAGGAACGATAGAACATTTTGAATTACGAGTTAGAGAAATTTTTCTTTCTGGCTCTGGTGGAACCGTAGATGTTCTTGGTGGATTGACTGCAATTCCAAGAAGATTTTATCAACCATTAACAGGGGCAAATCCACCACCAAGCGGAACTTGGTACTTACCAGGGATTGAATAATTGATATGAAAAAATCTGAATTTAGAGAATTTGTAAAAGAAATGTTTATTGACCTCATCCAATCAGATGGTGAGGTTAGAGACATAGTTCTTGAATTCGTTCAAGAAAATTCGGGATTGATTGTCGAATCCCAACAACAGATTAGTGTACCAAAAGAACCTGCCGACCCAGATTTATATGATAAATTAGTTCTTCTTGCTTCAGGTCAAGAAAAAAGACTTATTCATGAAGGAAGAAAGCTTGAAGCTCCGAATTATGGAGTTGGCTTTAAGTCTGGTAATAAAATTAAAGAATGGGCAAGTAAAGCATATTCTAAAGCTGGTGGAGAATGGATATCTGGAATGCGTCAATCAAGTCCAGAAAACATTGCAGCATTGACGTCTATGTTTAGTGATGGCGGTAGTTCTGGAATGCAAGGAACTCGTTTAGCAGGAATGGCTCAGGCTGGTAATAGTATTCAATTAAAAAATGCTATAAGATCTAGTGTTGATACAAGACTTCTTGATGAAAACTTTAATCCAACAAATGTTGATATGACAGACATTCTGGCTGATACAGCAAGAACAACGCTTCAAGGTTTCCCATCCTCCCACCCAGAAGAAGGTAGTGGGGGAGGATTGAGTGCTGCCGCAAGCATGAATGCAAAAGAAGGGTTTGCAGGAACACCTGAACAAGCATTTGGAGTTGTTGCTAATGAAGCAATGGCTGGAAGCTGGGCACACTTGGCATTTAGTGGAATGGATCCTAGTGGAGAATAACAATCAGCAGTATATTTATTGATACAGCATTTTTGCTAAGGAGTTTTAAAGATGGCTAAAGAAATTGATATGAAAGAACTTCGAAACCTTGTTATGGAAGAAGTAGCACAGGTTGAAAAGGATCTTAAGAAAGTTAAAGCGAAAGAAGTTACACCTGATGAGTATGCGGATACGCTTGAAAAACCAGTTGATTGGGAATCCAAATTAGGCATTAGTCCATCAACCAAAGGTGGAAAAGCAATGCTTGAAGCGATTAAGCAAGAAGAAAAAAAAGCTCTTCGTCTTGTGAAGGCTCTTCGTAAAAAGAGAGCTTCTCTTATGGAAGAAATGGAAAAAGACGCAATTGCGGCTGAAAACCAAAGACTTCGTGAAGCAATTAAGAGAGTTAAGTCTGAAAAGTAATTCAAATTTCTTGGGTTAGATTCTATTTACTTTTAGGAGGAATTATATAATGGCTACAAATAGCGTAGAAAATCCGACACAAAGAGACTTGGGAAGCAGTGATACAGCAGCTTTGGCGCAGCAATTCCCTGCAACGCCACAAGATTTTGAACCGGATACATTTACAAAGGACCTTCTAGATGGAGTTGTAACTGAAAACCCAATGGTTGGAACATTTAGTATGGATTATTCGGATGCACCAAGTATTCTCGATCCAGCAATTCAGGGAGATCCTGGAATTGTTGAATATGTTCCAAACCCAACACCACCGGGCCCAGGTGACGTAAATCCAGCTAATAAAGGTCCAGCACCAACAACAAACTTCCCACCACCAAGTTCTGGTTTTGGAAGCACAGCTTCACCAATTGATACAGCAGCAAAAATTGCTGATCAGAAATTTGATGAACTAATACCTGGAAGATCATTCCAGAATTAATAATATATTTATATTATATAAAGCCCGAGACTTCGGGCTTTTTTATTATCTTTTCGTTTTCTAGATTTACATAGAAGTAGTTATTGTTATATGAAGTTCTATCATGGCACCACAAATATATCTAATGCATTAGATATATTGAAAAATGGTTTTTCATTAAAAAATTCAGGATATAGGCAAATAGCACTATATGGTAAAACTGATGAAATTCCCGGTGTTTATTTGACAGATAATTCATTGAAGGCAGAATGGTATGCATCATCAGATTTAGCAGTCCCTGGTATGGGAGATGGTGTTGTTATAGAAGTTTTGATAAATGGTGAAATTTTACCAGAAAAAGAATGGTGGAAACTTTTACGAACTCATAAAAAAGAAAAGGCTTTATATATTTTAAAAGAAAAAGGTTTTATTGGATTTCAAGAAAATTATGAAGAGTTTGTAATATTAGATCCAAAAAATGTAAAACCAACAGGTGGGTATGTAAAAAAACCATGGGGAAAAGAATCAATAAATAATTTATTGGAAGAACATGGGGCAACAGCTCCATTGAACAACTATCCTGGCAATTATTTGAGTACGCCAAAACCAGATGGCAATAAAGGTCGTGGTTATGGAAAGTTGGATGGTGATGCCAAATACACACCTATATCAGCAGATGGTTTTCCATATGATTTACATGTTCCACCTGAGGGAGAAAATCCTGAAGATGAATTTGAAGATCCTTTGATGCAAAAAAAGTTTGCTGGGAATATTGGATCATATGCTGGATCAAAACCAGATTATGTTTCTCGTTCAAAAGATCCTTTTAGTTTTTTTGACGACAATACTGTTGGATTGACAGGATTATCTGAAGAGATATTGAGAGAATATATAAAATTAATTATTGAACCCATTATTGGAGAAAGCAGCATGATAAGGCTGCGACCGAGATCAAGTGAACCAGATGGGGCTACAACCCAGTGGGGCACCAAAATTCCTGGTGGAACTCAATTTGGATGGAGTTCTGCTTATCCTTTTCCACAAAAAAAAGATCAATATGAACCTGTTTTTTCATTAAGTGATTTAATGACGAAACATGAAGACAAGTGGGATAGAACGCATGGAGAGCTTGAACCGGAACCAGAAGAAGATTGGAAAAAAGAGTATGGAGAAGAACAACATGCTAAAAAATATCCTCTTTTCTGGGAATAAACAAATATGTAAATAAAGCACCTTAGTTTTTTCAGTATAGGCGTTATATTTATTTAGGAATAAAGACAGGCTATTATTATATGTCAGGTTCGATTCATAAAGAGGCATTAGCAGATGCCAAGAGGCTCCGAGAGGTTGCTGAAAACAATGCAAAGAAGGCAATTCTTGAACAATTAGCACCAACAGTCAAAGAAATGATTGAAAGAGAGCTATTGGGAGAATCTACGTCTGGAATGGAAGAAGATATTCTTATCTCACCAGATGAAGACGATAGAAAAAAAGAAGACGAGGAATGTGTATCAGAATCTAAAAATTCTGAAGATGTACAACTTACAACCGAGTCTGTTCAAGCATTGGCAAAAATGGCAGGAGCAAAGGCTGAACATTATGGAGTTAAGTCTTTAAGGATTTCAAATAAACTTGAAAAACTTCATGAAGCCAAAGTTAACGAAGCAACTTATGCAGAAAAGCTTCGTCAAATTAAAACAGAAATTGAGAAGACCTATACAGATCTTCAAGAAGATATTAAAAAGAATATCGTACCAAATGAAACTTCCGATCTCATTTCTAAGAGCTTGGGAGAATCATGGGAAATAACAAATAAGTTGTTATTTCCTGTAAGGGTTCGACTAATTAATGAAAGTAATAAGAAACTTTCTAAAAAAGTTAGACAGTTTAAACTTATTGCTGAAGAATATGGTCTCACAAAAGAGGCCAAAAAGAATTTTGGTAAAGAGTGTGTTAAATTAACAAAAGAAGTTAAGGCACTCTTTAATTCTGTGACCGAGCTAAACGAAATTGTTGAGGGAAGTAAGGTCGAACAAGTCCAAGAAAAGATACAAGGACTCTTTAAGGAGATTTACACAATGGCTAAAAAGTTTAGTTCACTAAATGAAGAAGAGCTTAAGATTGTCATCAGCGGATTAGACACTTCTGACCCAGAGGGATCCCCTCTTACAGCAATGGTTGAGCCAGCTGATATGGATGATGACCTTGGAGGCGATGAGCTTGAAGGAGACGACGAGCTTGGCGGCGACGAGATGGGAATGGAAGACGACATGGATATGGATGAAATGGGCATGTATGAATTAGATCTTGATGAAGCAGATGAGGCTATGGATGAGCTTTTGGGTCGTTCTTATAAGCCAGGCGGTGGCCGTGGTCGTACTGGACGTTCTGGAGCACGTACTCATCTCTCACCAGAAGAAAGAGCAGCACAAGAAAAGCGCGGAGCATCTTTGGCGGCAAAAGAAAAGGAATCACAATCAGACGAAGCTATGGACGAACTTTTAGGACGTCAATACAAGCCAGGTGGTGGTCGCGGCCGAACTGGACGTTCTGGAGCACGTACACACCTTTCTCCAGAAGAAAGAGCAGCTCAAGAAAAAAGAGGAGCAGCACTAGCTGCAAAAGAAAAGGAATCACAAATGGATGAAGATGAAATGCTTGAAATTAGTGAAGCAATGCTTAAGCAGGAGCTATTGCGACTCAAAAAGCGCAGAGCTGCAATGAATGAAGCAATGAAAGCTATGCAGCACAGCCCAGGTGGTGGACCAGGAGCACTTGATAACTTCGGTGGAGCTGGACGTGAACTTGGTGGCGGTGTTGAAGGAGATTGTTTTGAAGATTACGATAGTAATGATCTAAACGATCTTGACCCAGTGGGAACAGGATACCCAGTAAACGAAAGCGAAGAGTCTGAAGCAGCTATGGACGAATACGTCAGAGATGCATCTAAGACATATCGCAGAGAATTAACTCGTCAAAAGCAAAAGAAAGAAAAAGACGAGAAAAAAGATAAGAAGGTTGATGAATCTGTAATCAACACTGAACTTGTTGAAACACTTAAGGCTTACGAAGGTGCGTTCAATAAAATGCGCACCGATTCCAAGAAATTGGAAGAAGAACTTCGCAAGAGCAATCTTTCAAATGCGAAGTTAGTATACGCAACAAAACTCATGCAAAACGAGAATTTGTCCGAAAAGAGGAGACGTGTAGTGCTCGAACAATTGGATAAAGCACAAAGTGTGAGAGAAGTCAAAAAATTATTTACCGCTCTAACAGAAGCACTTTCTGGAAAGAAAGGCGACGAGCAGGAACAACTCACTGAAAGCAAGAGAAGCCGCAATATTCTTGGTGGATCAAGTAAAGCTACTAAGGCTGGATCTTCAATGCTTACCGAATCAGAACAAAAAGAATTTACTCGTTGGGGTGAGTTGGCAGGATTTTCAAACGAGTAATCACTATTTATTTTAGCGAAAGACTATTACAGGAGATTATAACATGAGCTTTTCTCTAGACACATTAACAGAAGACGTAAGAGCAAGACACCTTGGTGTTGAGTCACGCCGTCTTACCGAGAAGTGGTCACGTACCGGACTTCTTCGTGGAATGACAGGATACGACCGCGAGAACATGGCTCGTTTGCTTGAAAACCAAGCAGCCGAGATTCTTAGAGAGTCATCCAGCCTTTCCACTGGTGCAGCAGCACTTACATCAAGTGGACAGGTTAGAGGTTTCTCTAACGTAGCATTCCCAATCGTTAGAAGAGTTTTCGGCGGACTTGTGGCAAACGAACTTGTTTCCATTCAGCCAATGAGCCTTCCAGCTGGATTGCTTTTCTACCTTGATTACACTTATGGTAACAACGTTGGTGGCGAAGCCTCCGCAACTGATACCGTATATGCATCAGGAGATTCAATCTACAACAACCCAGTAGGTGCAGGAGTTCGTTCCGGATCACTTGCCACTGGTGGTCAGTACGACCTTGTTGGAACAGGATTCACAAAGGTTCACACAGGTTCCTTGACTGTTTCCGGATCCAACGTAAGCGTCGGTGCTTTCACAGGAGCAGCAAACGCATGGGCAACTGGCGGAATCGTTGATACAGTTAGCGATTTCACTGGAACCAACGCTAAGCTTGTCTCTTTCGACCCTCAAATCGAAGAAGCACTTGACCTTGGAACAAGAGATTACGTCTACTTCTTCCTACCAGTTACTTCCTTAACAACAGCTATCCCAACAGGTGATGTAAGCCGCGTCAAGCAGATTGCTATTACCGACATGGGTACCAACAACGGAGCTATTGCTTGGGGAGAAACCTTCCAAGGTGGACGAGGTGTTCTTAACCTTCGTCGCTGGAACGAGCGTGGTGATTGGGACGGTTCTGTATGGACACCAGATGCACTTGGTGGAACACACGTTAAGTTTGTTCTTGCTTTGAGCAACGGTGGAGCAGTACCAACAATCGGTACTTCTGACATTCATGTCTCAATGGCAATGAGTGACTCTCTCGACGTTGGTGGAACAGATGGTGATACTCTTACCATCCCAGCATTCGAATCTGACTTCAACGTAACGGCTAGCCCAGCTATCCCAGAAATTGATATCAAGATCGAGCAAATCAGCGTTGTAGCTTGCACCCGTAAGTTGAGAGCACGTTGGTCCCCAGAGCTTGCTCAGGATCTTAACGCGTTCCACAGCTTGGATGCAGAAGTTGAACTTACCAAGATTCTTTCTGAGCAGGTTGCTTTGGATATCGACCGTGAAATCCTTAACGATCTTCTTACTGAAGGAAACGGCGCAAACTTCTTCTGGAGCCGCGCACCAGGTAAGTTCGTAAACAAGAGAACAGGAAGCGAAGTTCAGTTGACCTCAACTCTCGCAACCGGTCCTCAGTTTACAGGAACTGTCCGTGAATGGTACGAGACCTTGGTTGAAACCATCATCGACGTTGCTAACGAAATCCACAAGAAAACACTTCGTGGATCCGCTAACTTCATCGTTTGTGGACCAGATGTTGCTACAATCCTTGAGCAGAGCGCTCTTTACAAAGCCTCTTACAAGATTGACGGTAACGGACAAGTCAGCAACCCAATGACCGTTGGTGCAGAAACCGTAGGAACTGTTGCAAACAGATTCACTGTTTACAAAGACCCATACTTCCCACGTCCAAAGATTCTTGTTGGATTCAAGGGTGGAAACTACTTGGAGACCGGATACGTCTACGCTCCATACGTACCACTTATCGTAACTCCAACAATCTTCGCTCAGGAAGACTTCACACCACGTAAGGGTGTAATGACCCGTTACGGTAAGAAAATGGTTAGAAGTGACTTTTATGGAACGGTGACCGTTTTAGATCTCAATATCATATAATAATCAGTTGAGACCATAAGAGAGAAGGGAAGCCTAAGCTTCCCTTTTTTCGTTTAATATATATTAAAATATGGTCATGAATAAAATCAGTTCTGACCATGGTATAATAAAGCGTGACAGATTTTATGAATTTAGAAGAAGCAACAAACAAAGTAAAAAGTCATCATCTATTTTCGCCAGGAGATATTGTACAAGCATGGCATTATCATTATGGAACATTGGTTGATCCAATTTCCTATCCTTTAGACAGGAATAGTGAAAATACTGGACCTGATTTTAGTAAATGGAATGATATTGAATATAAGGTCAATGAGGCCTATAAGGGTCGAAGAATAAAGATATTTGGTAATCAAGCATTTCGCGTCATTCGTCAGGTTGGAGATCCTTATATAACTCAGGATCATATGGCGGATGTTCTTGTGGCATCTTATATTTTAGAAGATTTTAGAACCGGATTATTTTATAGCGTTTTTAGTTCTGCTCGTTTAGTTTTGGCAAAAAATCATAAAGATTTTGTTGAGAATCATTCTTTTGACATGAGCCATATGGTAAAGAATAAAAAGTAAATGCTAAAGAATGAAATATGTGTATGAAACTTTTAGAACGAACAAACAGAATAATAGGAATGAATGATCAATTAGGAACTAGTATTCAAGTTCCATTTGTTGCTGAGTTTCATGATTATCAGGAGATATGTGATCTTACTGATGCGTTAAATAAGTTGTCTTATAGAAAAAGAATTAAAGCAGAAGAGTTAGAAATAAAAAATTCTGATTATTATTATTCTGCCATTTTTTTATAGAACCAAGGAAGACCCAGAATATAAAAGGTTAAAAGAAAAATATGGACATTTTTAAGAAATCAAAAATTATTTTATCAATTAATTTGAAATTGAGAGAAAAATATGGAACAAGTGGCAAGAAAGTATATGTGACATTATCTCCTGATCAAAATAAAGTTCAGTATCATTATCGATACAATGGAGAAATTAAGTCAAATATTCTGAATATTTTTAGTTTTGATAAAATTGTTGACATGAAACCATATTGTGGATTAGATCCAATTGATGAGATTGTTATCATTATGACAGATCAAATTGCTCTTAATTTACCAAAAAATTTGTTTTCTAATTTGAAATGGATTACAAATCGTAATATTAAGTGGTATCCAGTTTCTGATTATTCATCTAAAGAAGACAAGAAAGAATTGAAACAATATGGCATATGATGAAAATTTTTATAATGAATATAATGAATACCTAAAAGAATATGGTGTTCGAAAAATTCATGATAAAATGTTTGCATTTTTTGATTTTTTTGCAATTCCACACAGCCATTACTCGACATATAATGTCATTGATCTTGGATGTGGACAAAGTTGTGAATATGGAAGATCCAAATTAAATGGATATTATGGATTTGATTTGAATGCAAAAGAAACTAAAACTGAATCTTGTTATTATGGAATTCTAAATCAAACTTATAAGCTTGATTATAGAGAAAATTTACAAGAAATAATTGATATTTCTAATGAAAAGAAAATTAGAAAATTTGTTTCATTGTTTTCATCTGAAATAACATCTTCGTCTGAAAATAATAGATTACTATATGAAAGATTGTTTTCTAGTATTCCAACACTAGAATATGGTATGGTTTCTGGGTTTTACTATAGTGACCAAAAGAAGAAATTGGTTATCGAAGAAGCTGGTGATGTTATTTCTTGGCAAACAATAGACTCTGTTGAAGATTCTGTTTCTGAACTTTATGACGAAACAAGAATTTATACTAGGTGTCCTAGTAAAATGTTTGGAGATAGCGTTGTAGAAGTTTGGAAATTCTTTGAAAGAAAAAGCAATGGCTAATATATCAAATAAAAATAAATTAATTAAAAAATTAAAAACATCAAAAAATGTTCCTTCATGGAAATTGATGCCAAGTGTTGAAGATTTTGATAATCCTGCAAGAAAAATGAGAGATCTTGAAGACGAGATAAGAGAGCAGTCTTTTTTGGGACTAACACCATACCCAGAAGATTATGGTTTTGAGGAGGATTATTATGAGGAATATTAGAAAAACATATTATTGGAGTCGTGTTCCTGGTAAGTTCGTAAATAAAGAAACAGGACAAGAAGAAAAGAAAGAATTCAATGGAACAGTTGCTCAGTGGTATGAGGGGTTAGTTCATATTGTTAATGATATTATTGGACAAAATGATAATGTAATTCTAAAAGCAAGTGAAAATATAGCAACAATATTGCTATTAGGAAATCTAAATCAAAATTTATACAACAAACTAATTCAATCAAAAAAGCAAGACATTCTTCCATCAAAAGAAGATTGTAAAATTTTTATTGAAATTAACAATAATGTTTATATTGTAGAGATTTTAGATCTTCATTTTATTTAGATCTTATTTCGACCAACAGGAATAACGGCTTCCCCATCTTCGTAAAGAAGTCTTTCCATTTCGTCCCAGCTTATTTTTGTATCGCCATTGTTTGCCCAAGACGTTCCCCATGAG
>Ga0129342_1000092_pt1 | contig 31131 bp, 19 predicted proteins | sample CPBDNA_5_FD_94426 | JGI IMG/M metagenome (GOLD analysis project Ga0129342, IMG submission 94426) | Freshwater to marine salinity gradient microbial communities from Chesapeake Bay, USA - CPBay_Sum_15_0.2_DNA | ecosystem: Environmental > Aquatic > Marine > Coastal | place: USA: Chesapeake Bay...
CAAGGAAAACGATGACATTTCTATCATCCACACTGCTGTGCTGAGTGATAGCGAATGGGTCGATCAATTTGTTGTCTGCCAATACCAAATCACAGAATATCACGAGAGTGGTAATGTTCTCTCCTCTGAGAGTAAAGTTATCGAGACCTTTGATAACTGGTTGGATGCATACTACTGTGGTGTAGTTTGTGTCAACAATCTGAACATGGAAATGGATCTGGTTGCTATGTAATCATGTCCCTGATTAAGCAACACCTTTACAACCTTTCACGCAATTCTGAACCCATGCGCTACATTGATCCCGAGCGTCGTATTGATCTCATGACTGCATATTGCAATGAGATGCTAGAACAAATGTCTGTAAATGATATTATGGAGTATGCATTTAACATGATGTATGACGGAGTTAGCAATATCAGCGATGATGAATGTTTGGAGGAAATTGTAGATCTCCTGCACTGTGGTGATAAGAAAGAGGCAGCAGAGTTTGCTCGCCAGTATATCACTGACGATGAGGCAATGAATTACTTCAAACCAAATGTTACTGATGCCACTGATGCTGACTGGCAAGATTTCTGGGAGAGTGAAGAGAAATAAGGTCAGGGGTGGACAGTTGCCCAAAGTGTCCACCAAACCCCCCACAGACCCCCTAGAGGTGCCATACTATGTTCATCAGGGGAGACGCGAGGGCAGCAATGCCTCAGACCCCTTCCACACTGTAGGGGGGATCGGTGCCCCACTCACTAACCCTCTCAAACTGCCTCTCATGCGTAAGATCGAACAACAAATGTGTGCCGCTGTTCAGTCTAACATTGACTGGAAATCTGGTAACACTTCTGTTCACTTCAACCCTGAAACTGGTGTCTCTATTGTTCGCCTTCACGGCAACAAAATTGCAGAGATTGATGATACCAGCATGACAATCTTCGATGGTGGTTGGCAGTCTGTCACCACAAAGTCTCGTCTCAATGCACTTTGCGATGAGTTTTGTGTCGCTGGTGAAGGTGTCTTTCAGAAAGACTTTGCCTGGTATGTTCGTAAGTTTGTTGGCGCAATCAACGGACAATCTAAGTTCATCACCGAAACTTTCGACAACGGTTACATCTTCGCCTGATTATGTTAAAGACTAATGTTGTTCGTGTCATCGGTCAAACTGTGAACGATAATGACACCAAACTCACAAGACTAGAGAAGTTTGAAGTATTCTGTCGCGTCTGTGATGGATTACTTCGAGACGGTAAAATCTCTAAAGCACAACATCACTCCTGGACCAACATTTTCTGATCATGACTAACAAAATGTATCAGCGCAACATTGACATCATTGCCGATCATTACATGAGTCGAGTTATGCATTTCTGTGACAATGATGATGTCGCTACCTGTAATGCATTGTATTCTGAGTTTATCGTTGATGGGCAAGATCCCGAAGACGGTGAATACGAATGGACCTTTCTTCCTGCTCTGTTTAACTAATTCATTTTGATCATGTCTCGTCTTTCCATTGACAAACTTGCCGAAGGTATTGTGTTCTACGCGGGCACATGTGCTGAGATTTATGTAGAGATCCCCGATCGTCGGGTGTCATCATTCATCGCTAAATATGAGCAGGATGTGAATATCATTATCGAGCGCCAAGTTCATGATGGTTTCATCTTCAAGATTTATGGTTCAGGTGAGAAGGAAGTTCGCCTAGTTTGTGATATAATGTCTGAGGACATCGATGTTATCGATCTGCGTATTCTCTCACTGGAGGACAACTAGTCATGGCAAAAGTAGACTGGATTTTTGATGATCAAGTCGATGCTATTATGGATGCCATTCCTGATAGGTATTGGATGGTACAGCATCGGAATGATCACATCGAAGACGATGCCCCCGAGTATTCCAATGCACCGCTAATTCTGTCTACATGGTGACACAAATGATTGTCTATCATGACAAAAACATGTATAATGAAGTGGTGAAGTTTTTCTCATGGCAGGAACAACAAGAAAAAGAGATCTCCTCAGTCTGGTTACATTCAAAGCACCAAAGGGGTACAACTATTCCATTGAAGATCACAACGCACAGTATTACTCTGTCTGGTTAAATCATCATGCCGTTTATTCTTACACTACAGAGAAAGTAAGAACAATCTGGGGGTTTATTCGTAAGAAAGATCATAAGATCGTCCGCCCAGTTAATGCAACAAAACCAGGAAAAGTTGTTGATGATCTTTCTACCTGCACTGCTTACTCTGCAATGGAAAAACCTACCTATCCCCTACAGCAATTCTTTATCTAATGCCAACAGAATCGATCTACAAAGTAGAACTATCTCATGCACAGTTAAGTCTACTCCAAGGGGTGCTGCTACAGTATCAAAAAGCATGGGACAGTAAGGGTGAACTCCCCCCACATGTTAACGACTTAATCTCATCCACTCGCCACCAGTTGTTATGTTGTTCAAAGAAGGAATGACCGTCCAATGGGATAAGATCTCAGGAACAGTTGATTTCATCTCCGAGCAGTACATTACCATCTGTGTATCAGTTAAGGAGCAACCTGATAGTGAACATGCGCGGCACAAGTCTAATCGCTGTTGTGTACTGTGTTTTCCACAAGATTGGGACAATGTTATCATCTTAGGTAACAAGTGATTGTTATAGTCTTATGAGTGAGTTTTCCACAGAATATAACAAACCTGTGGAAATTGCGGAAAACAATTAAATACCTAAAAAAACATATATGCGTGTTCGTTAATGCTTACTGTAAGTGCTCTGTAAGGGTCTCTGAGTGGTCTGAATGTGTCTCTGAGTATGATGTACGGAAGTCTTATAAATGTGCTCTCACGATGTTGACTAAGCGAGCGTACCATAAGACTCTGAGTTTGTCAAGATTACCCATCGCACAGTACACAAAACCACACAGAATCACTTCGAGTCTTATAAGATCTCACACACAGTTGACACCATCGGCAGTCCCATGCTATACTGTGAGGGTAACACACAGGACAGCAATCTTATGCCAGCAGTCTTATAAGAACTCACCGCAGTCTTATGCACTCTGAGTAACACTGAGGGGGACCTACATGCAGTGCTCTGAGTATCACTGAGACACACTGATTCTTATGCTCTGAGTATCACTGAGCGACAGTGTATTTGGGGTCTTATGTTATATCGTCTGCGGGCGATGCGGTTTTAAATTCAATGGGTCCTTATAAGCTATAAACGACCCAGATCGACTTCGTTATATCTCTCTCATAAAAAAAATTCTGAATATATAAAAGCGGTTGCAAAGATCGCTTGTGGAAAAAAAATTCGGAAAAGTAAAAATCCCTCTGAGGATCGACCCTATAACAGATGAGTATATTCTGAGTGTCCCTGAGTCCTTCTGCAACCATCTAGACTGGTATGAGGGCACAGAGATCATCGTGTCATTAGATGTTGATGGAATTTACTTAGAGGAGGAACGAGATGACTGATACAATCTATCATGTATATGATAAGAATAACAAAGTCCTCGCTCATACACTCAGCAGGGTCTCCCTTGCGGAGAAACTTCTGAATGATGAGATTGATCTTGTGAACCAGGAAGTCATTGCATGTGAATATAACAAAAAAGAGGAGGCATCGTATTGAAATACCCTGCAATATGTGACGAGAATTTTTATCCAAATCCCTTGGAGATTACTCATTGGGCAATGAACCTCCATATGGAACCATGTCCTCAGGGGAACTGGCCAGGTGTTAGAAGTCTGAGCACTGACTCGTTAGACGAGCAGTTTCATCACTGGTTCTGTAACAGGGTGTTCTCGTATTTCTACGACCTTGAGAAGGTTCAGGTAGAGGCAGATGTAAAGTCTTATTTTCAGATTATTCAGCCATACTCTGAGACCTCTGAGTATAAGAATCGTGGTTGGATTCATACAGACGGCGGTCCACTCGGAGGTAAGGATGGATGTCAGTATGCAGGTATTATATACTTGAGTCCTGATCCCGATCCTAGCGCGGGCACTTCGATCTACCGCCAAAGCTCGGAAAGTCTACACTTAGATATCTCTGAGAAAAATCGTCTTTATCTCGGTGAAGATATAAGTGACGAAGAGTATGATAATGCTATGAAGAGACATCTGTCACAATTTACCGAAGTGACTCGGTATTATAATGTGTACAATCGACTCATAGGATTTGACTCTACACAATATCATGCTGCTACAGGTTTTAACCCTGGCGGCACAGGACCTCGATTAACTCAGGTCTTTTTCATGTCGAATATCAAGGTGCTTGACTCGACTACATAGTACTGTTAGAATGATGAAGCGTAACTAATCATTATGGCTAAAGGATTTACTGTTAAAGCAAAACAACCTGTTAAACAGGAACAAGAATGGGATTACGATAAAGCACGGGAGATGCTTCGTGGCAAGGCAATTGTCTTCTGTATGCCAGGTCGCGGATGCTCCTTTACCTTTCTGAAGAATTTCGTACAACTCTGTTTCGATCTGGTACAAATGGGTGCCTCGATTCAGATCTCTCAAGACTACAGCAGCATGGTGAACTTTGCTCGTTGTAAGTGTCTTGGTGCAAATGTACTCCGTGGACCTGACCAGATTCCCTGGGATGGCAAACTGAAGTATGACTACCAGTTGTGGATTGACTCGGATATTGTCTTCAACACCGAGAAGCTCCTGCAGCTGGTTCTGATGGAAAAGGATATCGCTGCTGGTTGGTACATGACTGAAGACGGTCGTACTACCTCTGTAGCACACTGGTTGGATGAAGGAGACTTCCGTAACAACGGTGGTGTCATGAACCATGAGACTGGTGAAACCATGACGAAGCGTAATAAGCCCTTCACGGTCGATTACACTGGTTTCGGATGGGTTCTGATTAAGCATGGCGTCTTCGAGAACGAGGGTATGAAGTATCCCTGGTTTGCTCCTAAGATGCAAGTCTTCGAGTCTGGCGAAGTTCAGGATATGTGTGGAGAGGATGTAAGTTTCTGCCTCGACGCTATCGAAGCTGGCTTTGACATCTGGTGCGATCCTCGTATTAGAGTCGGTCACGAGAAGACAAGGGTTATCTGATGACTCAGGCAGTATATACAATCCTTATCGATGGTAAGGAAGCATTTACTGACCTCACAGAAGACGAATTCTGTGATAAAATGATGGACCTCGCTCAAGAGTTTTACGAGAGCGGGGTTCCTCACCCAGACACTGTATCTCATAAAGTATTGAAGTCTTATGGCAAAGATTAAGCAATCTCTTCTTGGTAAGAAACTCATTGAGTCCAAACCGAAAAAAACTCGGCAGGGACAAGGACAGCATACAAAATACGCTGCTACCAGTCGTAACTCGGCTCGTAAGCGTTATCGCGGACAAGGAAACGGATGATTGAAGGAGATCTTCGGCAGTGGATTAAAGAAATCTCTACAAAGAGACCCGAACTTAGCGGTTTTGCAATCTGTCCTTTTGCTGAAGGTGCTTCTTACAAGATAATTAAGTCAAAAATCGGCGGCGTTGCTCCCATTGAGGGATGCGATGTCGCTATTTTTGTTGTAGAGGACCATCTTACATCCCAAGAATTACGATCCTGGCGCGAAAAACTCGATAAAACCTACCCAGAATACGAATTTTTGGAAGATGGAATGGATGAACCCACTTTTTTACTCGGGTTTCAGACAAATTTTGGCGGCGCAAACCTCATGTTAGTCCAAAAAAGAGACCATCTTCAGAAAATGAGGGCAATTTTAGAGAAAACTGACTACTATTCTATGTGGGATCCAGAGGTTCTAAATAAAATTAAGGGATAGCAACCCCTTTAAAAGTTCTCAAACGAACTTTTGGAGGGCAAAATGTCTAATCATCCTGTTCCCGACCATAATCGCGATATGATGCGGGAAGATTTTGGTACAGAATATCTGATCAGCGACCCCAACTCGGATAAAATCTTAAGAGAAGTTGTTGGGGATCATAAGCACGACCTAAAAAGACAGACTTTACTCCATGAAGAGATTCGTAACGATGCGGATTACGACGATTGGGAGTATGGTACTGAACCAAGTTACGGAAAAGACTATAAATAATGGCGTTATGTACTGCCAATTTTGATGGCGAAGAGATCTAAGCGAGATTTTAAGGACATCTCCCTCTCATTTAAGCCTCATCCCGTCACAGGTGATGTAATGGCGATCAAAAATGAGAAGGCGATTCAGCGTTCTGTGCGAAATCTTGTGCAAACGGGTCTCACTGAGCGATTTTATAGCAATTTGGGCACTGATATTTTTGGAAGTCTGTTCGGATTTGTCGATTATGCCACTGGAGGCGTAATTGCACAACAAGTTCTTGATGTGTTAAACACTGCTGAACCCAGAATAGACAAAGTAAATGTAAATGTGGACCCCAGACCTGATGATAATGAGTTTGAGGTCCGTGTTTCTTACACAATTTCGGGAGAAAGTCCAGTAGCTCAAAATTATTCGTTCATCGTAGAGGCAACAAGGTAAAAAAATGCCCGTAAGTAACTTTACAAACCTAGATTTTAACCAAATTAGAGAGCAGATTAAGTCTTACTTAAGAGCTAACTCTGATTTTGAGTCTTTTGACTATGAAGGTTCTAACATGTCGATTCTTATCGACATTTTGGCGTATAATACTTACATTTCGGCATTCAATGCCAACATGGTCGCCAACGAAACCTTCCTGGATTCGGCAGCACTAAGAGAAAATGTTGTTTCTCTCGCAAGAAACATTGGTTATGTACCAAGATCGCGTAAATCTGCAAAAGCGATCATTGATTTTGACTTTAAATTCGATGGAAACAGTAATAGTGTTACTCTGAAGAAGGGATTACTCGTTGTAGGTAAGCAAGCTAACACTTCTTACACATTTTCTATCCCAGATGACATCACTGTAACCAGTCCTATCGATGGTGGATCCTCTACATTAGCAAATCCACCACGAACTGCAAAGTTTAGAAATATTTCCGTCTACCAAGGCACCCTTTTAAAGAAGACTTATACTGTTAATGGCAGTTTAGACCAAAGATTTATCCTCGACAACTCATTTGTTGACTCTGAGAGCATTAGAGTCTTTGTCAGGAAGTCTGGATCATCGTCTGGACTGGAATATTCTCGTGTAGACAATATTGCATCTGTCACAGGTGGGTCAAATATCTACCTCATCCAAGAAGTTAAGGATGAGAGATACGAATTACTCTTCGGTGATGGTCTTTTTGGTAAAAAGTTAGATAATGGTGATACCATCGAAGTCAGTTACATTGTAACTGATGGAAAGGATGGAAATGATGGCAAATTCTTCTCGTTCTCTGGAACGCCCGTCAGTGACGCTGGAACGCCTCTTGCCTCTTCAGTGACTCCTACCATCACAACGATCCAAACTGCCCGTGGAGGGGCAGATATCGAGCCCGTAGAGTCAATTAAGTACATCGCTCCAAGAATTTACTCATCTCAGTACAGAGCAGTTACTTCTAGAGACTATGAAGGCATTATTGCAAGCATTTTCCCAGAAGCAGAGTCAGTATCTGTTGTTGGTGGTGAAGAATTAGATCCTCCAGAGTTCGGAACAGTTGTAATTAGCGTAAAACCCAGAAATGGTACATTTTTGTCCGACTTTTCCAAAGAACAGATTTTAGCGGGTCTTAAAAAGTACTCGATTGCGGGAATTAACCAAAGAATCGTTGACCTGAAGGTCCTCTACCTAGAATTGGATGTTTATGCGTACTATAACTCTACATTGAGCAGTGATGTTGAGGGATTGAAGTCTCAAATCACAAATGTTTTATCAGAATACGGAAAATCTACTAATTTGAACGCATTTGGAGGAAGATTCCGCTATTCAGAAGCACAATGTATCGTAGATCGCGCAAATAAGGCTATTATGTCTAATATTATGCGCGTAACGATGCGGAGAGACTTAAAACCCATCTACAATGCGTTCTCTCAGTATGAATTATGCTTTGGAAACGCTTTCCATGTTAATCCTAAAGGAAAAAATATTAAGAGCACAGGATTCCGCGTCAAAGATAACAATGATCTATTGTATTTCACAGATATTCCAAATGATGACTTAGAAACTGGAAATCTTGCCGTAATTAGACCATCTTCTGTTGATGGTACAGAACCAACAGTTATTATCTCTAGTGCAGGAACTATCGATTATAAAAAAGGTGAAATTTTAATCAATACAATCTATTTTACAGAATCTGAATTATCTTCAGGTATTATTGAAATTCAAGCGTATCCAGAATCCAATGATATCATCGGATTGAAGGATTTGTACTTACAATTAGATATGTCAAATAGCAAGATAAATATCGTAAGAGACACTATTTCCTCTGGCGAACAAATCTCTGGAATTGGATATAATGTCACCTCTAGCTACTCTAATGGTTCTATTATTAGACAGAAAGGATGATCGAAACATATAGCCCACTTTCAGCAAGAGTAAAAACATACCAGGTAGTAGGTGATCAACCTCCAGAGTTTGCTGTTACTGAAAATCCGCTTTTGGCGGATTTTTTGAAGCAATATTACATCTCTCAGGAATACCAAGGTGGTCCTGTAGATATTGCTGAAAATATTGATCAATATATCCGAATTGATAACTTAACTCAAGAAGTTATTGGCGGAAATGTTTCGCTGGCGTCTAGTATTAGTGCTTCTGACGATACTATCAATATTACTCCCAATACAAAGGGATATCCTCAAAGATGGGGTCTTTTAAAGATCGGTAATGAGATTATTACATATACCGACAAGACTGAGACATCTTTTACGGGATGCGTAAGAGGATTTACTGGAATTACCTCTTATGATAACAAACAACCAACAGTAGAGAGCACTGTTGCAGGATCTCATGAATCTGGAACTTCTGTACAAAATTTAAGCGTACTTTTCCTTCAGAAGTTCTATGACAAGTTAAAGGGGATGTATGCGCCTGGTTTGGAAGGCGTAGACCTCTCTCCCACTCTGGATGTTAATAATTTCATCAAAGAAGCTAGAAGTTTATACGAATCAAAGGGTACTGACCAATCCTTCAAAATTCTATTCAAAGCACTTTTTGGATTAGAACCAAAAATCAATGATCTGGAGCAATTCCTGATCAAACCCTCATATGCAAATTATTTGCGTAGAGAAGAGTTTTCAGTAGAGTTAATTTCTGGAGATCCATTCAAAGCAGTTGGTAGAACTCTCTTCCAAGACGCTGATCCCAATAATCCACTAATCCAAGCAGCTAGTGGTCCTATTTCAGAAGTTTCTAGCATTAGAGACAATTTTTATAAAATTTCAGTATTTGTTGGTTACGACGAAAACGACTTAATTACTGGTCAATTTAGAATTCCTGGAACAACCAAGAATATCGGTCAAATTGGACTAGGAGCTTCTGTTGTCACAGTAGATTCTACAATCGGATTCCCTCAAGAGGGCGCGATTGAGATTGGGAGAGCAACTGATACATTCTATCAGCAACTGAATTATACTAGCAAAACGGTTAATCAATTTATCGGAGTAACTACTACAACGATTGACATTCCATCAGCATCTGATGTCTTTGCTCCAAACACTGTTTATAGTTTTGAAGATAATGCTGGTAAAAATAAGGTTGTAATGCGTATTACGGGAGTTTTATCTAACTTCCGTACTAATGATGCTTTGTTTGGTCTGAAGAATGATTCCCAGATCAAAGTAAAGCAATTGGGGAGATATATTATTAATCCTCAAGTTTCAAAGTCTTACAGACAAATCTTCTTTAATTCCTGGATCTATAATACTAGCACGAGATTCCAAATTGAAACTCTTAGTGGATCCACATTTACTCTTGCTGGTTCTATCGATAAATCCAGTCTAAAAGTTGGTGACGAAATTGAATTGTTACTTAGAAATACGAATACGGTTGTAGCACCCTCGCTGAAAGTTCAGACGGTCAATACGACACAGAATTCTATTACGGTAACTGGAACCTTTACGACATCAGGAACACTTTCTTACGATATTAGAAGAAAATTAAAAAGGGCACAAAGTACATCCGCGCCTATTACTGGTGGACAACTTCAGATCACATCTGATATCACAAATGCTTACATCGTAGAAGCTGAAGACTCTGCTAGCGAAAAAGAAGAGGCATTTATTGCGTCTAACTCTTTACCATCGTACCCTATTGCCACTAATAAAATTCGCGCTACTCTTACGAATGCAAGTGCAAGTGCGTTCCAAGGATATAATAGTTTAACCAATAAATTTACAATTCTGTCCTTCCCCTCCCCAGTTCCATTTGTTACTGGAGATGAAATTGTATATCTTCCAACACCAGGAACGCAAGTTATAAATGAACTGACTAGAGCAACTTATTTTGTTGAAGTACAGGCATTAAAAAACCAGATTAAATTATACCCATCTAGATCCTTTATCGCAACCTCAGATGCGATTGAGTTTACAAAACCAAGCAATCTAACTGGCACACATGATTTTGTAAGAGCAGATCAGGGTTCTAGAAGCATCTTCCCATCAAGAACTCTGAAAAGGTTTATTCTTGAGCAAGATTTAAAGAGTGGAAAAGAGCAGCAGACTACCTCAGAAAGAACTCGTGATGGTCAAACTGGTATTCTTATCAATGGTGTAGAAATTGTAAACTACAAATCGGATAAGGTCGTTTACTATGGACCATTAACTGATTTGCAGGTTGTCAATAATGGTACAGGTTATGATGTATTAAATGCTCCTGTAATTGAAATTGAGGGTGACTTAGTAGGTGCTAGAGCAAAAGCAAATGTGATTATTGAAGGTAATCTTGTCGATATTCTGGTAGATCCCGATGACTCCGACATTAAGAAGATTTCTTCAATTATCGTTAGTGGAGGAAATGGTTCTGGCGCTATTGTAGAGGCAGACACAAATCTTCAATTTAATGAACTTCTTTTTAATGCCGCCACTACTGCAAGTGGTGGAAATATTTCTCCAGGAATTAGTCAATTTGTTTTAACTACATCGCATGGATATAAAGATGGTGATCGTATCGTTTATGACAACAATGGTAGTTCAAACATCGGCATTGCTACTACTGGATCTGCTAGTGATGATTTAACGCTGGTTAATGGCGAGTCATATTATATTCGTACACAGACTGATAAGATTTTCTATCTACACAGAAATAAAGCAGATGCTATTAGTGGTATCAATACAGTAGGTATCTCGACAGCTGCTTCTGGTTCCAACTCAGGCATTCATATCTTTAGGGATTATGAACCAAAGAGAAAATTATCCAGAATTGTTATTGTAGATCCTGGAACTAAGTATTCTAACAGAATGGTTACCGTTGGACCATCTGGAATTAGTACTATTAGAGATTATGTCGAATTTAAAGATCATGGATTCTCTGATGGAGAGGTTGTTCATTATGGTATTACTTCTACTGGTGCCACGATCAGCGGTTTAAGTACATCTAAGCAATATCAGATTTTAACTCTTAATAAAGATCAGTTTAGGGTCTGTGAATCTGGGTTTAGTACAGAAAGAACACCAGATACTACAAATTTTGATAATGGTGAATATGTTCGCTTCGATAGTAGTGGAACCGATTACCAGACATTCTTCTATCCTCCCGTAACTGTCGATGTCAATGTAATTACTGACTCTGATGTTCAGAAACAATTTACCGCCACTCCAATTGTTCGTGGAGAAATTGTTGACACGATGATGTATGATCCAGGACAAAGTTATGGATCTACAATTATTAATTTTGAAAATAATCCGAAAGTTTCCCTTAAAAAAGGCGATTTTGCACAAATTGGTCTTGTAATTTCTAACGGAAGAATTATTGATGCCTTTGTTCAGTCTAAAGGTAGTAATTATGCTGGACCACCAGAATTGGAGGTAACTACTTCAAAGACAAATGCTTCTGGAGCTAAATTGAGAGCAATTGTTGAAAATGGTCAAGTTGTCGATGTAGTAATTGTTTCTAAAGGAATTGGATATACACAAGAAACTACTGGTGTTATTGTAAGAGTCCCTGGCGAAGCTGCAACTTTTGAAACAAAGATTAGACCTTTAGTTGCAAACAAATATGTTACGAGTAACACAACAAACGGAGATTTCTTAGGACCCGTAGAGGACGGTCTTGCTATTCAATCTGTGGCATATGGCGCAACAGTCAGAAATGCTTTCGGTGATGATGGATCTAGCCATTCTCCCATCATCGGATGGGCATATGATGGAAATCCGATATATGGTCCTTATGGATTTGACAATCCAGACGACATTCAGTCGTCCTCTAGGAGACTTAGAACCTCTTATGTACTAGATACATCACGAGTTCAAAATAGACCATCTACAAGCGATTTCCCAGCAGGATTCTTTGTTGACGATTATCACTTTGATGGTAGTGGAGATCTGGATATTCATAATGGTAGATTCTGCAAAACTCCTGATTTTGAAGAGGGAGTCTATGCTTACTTTGCCACTGTCAATAATATTTTGACACCAGAGTTTCCTTATTACATTGGGGATACCTATAGAAGTTTTGCTTTGAGCGACAACATTCTTGCTGGAGCAAGAATTCGTCAAAACAGATTTGACTTTGAGAACTCTAACCTGATTAGAAATACCTTCCCATACAATATGTTTGGGGATGGAAAGACTTATGATTTTGTTTACGAACCATATAAGAGACTGCCCCAAATTGCATACCCAGACACAATTGGTAGTGGTGCAATTGAAAATATCAGAGTGTCTTCTCCTGGAACTGGTTATTCCATGAATTCCAAGGTTTATTTTAATGAAGATGGAACAGGTGGATTTGGTGCTATTGCAAAAGTAAATCTTTTAGAGGGACAGGAATTAAACTTTATTGAGACCGAATATCAAAGATATGATAATGTAGTGTTTGAATGGCGTAATGGCAAAGTTCTTGGGCATACTGATGGTACTCATGACATAAGAACTGATGACTTTATTCAGATTTCTGGATTATCTACAACAGTAACTGGTCTCGGTGGATCTAAGAAAGTAAGTTCTCCATTTTATCAGACTCAGTTAGTCAGTGGAGAATTTGTTGGATTTGTCACTGACATTCAAGTTCAATTCGTTCCTGATAATATCAGTGCAGGATCTTCTATTGGTGTTGGAACTGAGTCTGCAAGAATTTTGAATGTTTATAGAAATGATGCTACTCTAAGGATTAGAAGAAGTATCGGTGTTTCTACAAATACATCTGGAGTAGGCGTAACATATTTCTCTGATGATTTCATTGTTCCAGTAAATACACCATATTTTGATTCCGAAGTAAGTGAAAAGTTATACTTTAATCCTACAGAGTCTGTTGGATTTGGCACGACAGTTGGTGGAACAATTCAGAGAGACTATGAGTATCTTGCAAATACTAAAACGAGATCTCTGTTAGTTGGAACAATTTATCTGCAAGATCATAATATTCATACAAATGATGTTCTGTCCTTTAGTTTACCTGCAGGTGGAGCTAACATTTCGTGTGCCACATCCTCTACTTCAGCATCTTACTTCAACTTACCAGCATCTGTATATGCTGTCAGAAAAACCAAGGATACTATTGGTCTGAAGACTACAACAGACTCTGATGAAATTCTATTCATCTCTGGCGGAACTGATCAGTATGACTATCTCTTTGAAACTCAACCTGCAAATCAGGTAACTGGTAGAGTTGAAAAAATTGTCAGTACACTACAAACTGCAGAGGATCACAATTTAGAGACTGGAGACAAAATCACTCTTGAGGTAAGACCTGGAGTTGTTACTGGAATTGGAAGCACAAGTTTTGTTACTGTTAAGAAGATTGACGATTATCTGGTAATTGATCCCATTGATGTGTCTACTTCGGGAATCAATACAACTAATAATACGATCACGGTTTCCAACCATGGTCTTGTGACGGGAGACAAGGTTCTTTACTATGGTGGCAGCAACATTGCAGGTGGATTGACGCAAAGAGAATACTATGTTTATAGGGTAGATGATAATGTAATTTCCCTTACTGAAACTTTATCGCAGACAGTTGGTGTTCCTAGAGTTGTAGGAATTACCAGTATTGGTGGATCTGGTCAGTCTCTGAACAGAATTAACCCAGAACTGCGTGTCGTAAAAAATAATGATCTTAAGTTTGACTTATCTGATCCTTCTCTGGTAGGTCATAAACTTCAGTTCTTCTATGATCAAAACTTCTTTAATGATTTTGTAGGAAGTGGAAAATCTGAAACTTTTGAAGTTATTGGTCTTACAACAACTGCTACTGTCGGTGTTGCATCCACTGTTCCAGAAGATCATCCGATTGTAACATTAACATTCTCTGGCGAGAATGATAGTTTATACTACAACTTGTTTAGTGCAGGTGGTATTACTACAGCAGATACTGGAGTTAGAAATTACAACACCATTAGATATGTTGATAGCAAATACAATGGCACATATAATGTTATTGGCATTGGAAGCACCACATTTGCTGTTAATCTGACAGAAAAACCACAGTCACTTAGATATGATTCTGATGATTGGGATGTATGCAAATACACGACAAATTCTCCAACTGCGACTGGGGGAATTGCAAATGTTCTTTTACAAGATGGCGGATATCAGTATAATGTTCTTCCTGGAATTTCTAGTGTTCAGGGAGAGGGAATCAATGCTATTTTGGTCCCAGAATCTAATAATGTAAACAGGTTAGAGAGAGTTACTGCGCCAAATGATGTTTTTGGATATCCTTCCGATAATACACTTAAACCAGACGCTTTCATTCCAAGAATTCTTGAGGTTGAAAACTTTGGAACTATTGTTAATGCTAGAGTATCAAATGGAGGCAAATTCTACATTAACGCTCCTGCACTTGTCCTCTATGATAAGAGCACTGGAGAAATTGTAGATAGCGGATTGTTTACCTGCGAATTAAGTGATTCTGCAGTAAATACAGTTTCTATTCCTGTTCCTCCTGTAGGACTAACACAAAATGATTATGGTCTTGCACCAATTAGAAATAGCAATGGAATTAGCATTCTTAGTGTTGAGTCTGACGCTGGATTCTTAACCTGCCGTATTGTTACCCCAATTCTCGGATATACTGATGAACCAATTAGTGTTGGTGATAAAGTATTTGTAGAAGGAATTGAGTTCAATAATGATGGTAGTGGTTTTAACTCGGGAGACTATAAATTTGAACCATTCACTGTCTCAGACTATAATGATGCGACAAACCCAAGACAGGTTACATTCAATCTCAATGGTATCACTACAAATACTGGAACGGGTGCAACTGTCTCCCTTGGGTATGGTCAGATTGTCGCTGCTGGATCTCTTGCCGAGTTTGAAGTAACTAAAGGAAATTCGATATTCATCGATAATGAACCATTTAAGAAAAATAATAATCCAAATGCTGACATATTCTTAGATTTCTCTGATACAAATACTGCAAAGATTATCGTAAGTGGCGCAGAACCAATTAATGTTGGTGATGAGTTAACTGGTAAACTGAGTGGTTCTAAAGCAAAGGTTGTCGGTATTACCGAATTTGATGGTAGATTTGATATTTCTGCATCCGTAAGAACTCTTGTTGGATGGAGAGACAACATTGGATTTATCAATGATACTAATCAGGTTATTCCCGATAACGATTATTATCAAAATCTGTCATACGCTATCGAGAGCACTAAGACTTTTGAAGAGTTAATTACCTATGTAAACGACATCGTTCACCCATCTGGTCTGAAGAACTTTGCAAATACTCAGATTATTTCTGAAGGAAAACCTGGTGATACACTTATCCCAGCAGAAGATGCTGGTGGTTTGGTTCTGGACTTCCTCTCAGATCCGCTTAGAGTAGATGCTATCTACAACTTTGACCTTGGTAGAGATTTTGCTGCTGTTGGTAATGTTTCTAAGTTCATCGAACTCAGAAACACAAGACTTTCTGACTATGTTCTGAATAAGAACAACAGGGTATTGAATATTGATGACATCTCTCCCGAATTTGTAAGTAACGAATCTAATGATTTGAGTGATTATAGAATTGTTGCGACATATCCTTCAGGAAGATTTTTCCAGAGATTCTTAACTCAATCTGTGTATAGAGATGAGAATCCACTTAAAGATCATTACCAACTTAATGAGTTTATCTCGGTAACCTTGGGAGAGGATACTTACTTCTTACAGAAGTTTGAGATCTACAATAATAACCAGATTGGGTTGTCTACTGGATATGTCGTCTTCGATACCGAATATAATCAGGCTACTTCTAAAACAGAACTGTTTGCAAGACCAAATGAACCATTTGATACTGACTATGAGATTAAGTCACTTCAATTTAATTTCTCAGACAGTCTTGGCATTGGATCGACATCTATCGGACATACTGAGTTAATTAGTACCGTTACTAGAGTCGCCGCGGCCAGTTCTCTTGGCGTAACAACTAGTGTATCTGTTCTGGACATGGATGTTGCCACTACTGATGCAGCATTTGTTCAAATGATCGGTATTGGATCTGATCAAATTGACTTCTATGAATATGCAGTAATGCATAATGGAACTGATACTTACCTCACCGAATTAGCAGCATTTAATACTAGACAAAACCTATCTGGTTTGTCTAACCCAAGGTTTATCGGAACCGTTACATCTGGTATTTCTAGTGGTGTATTGAGTCTTAACTTTGAAAATGGTTCTCAGGCAGATGTTGACATTAAGTGTAAGGTTACTGCATACCAAAATAATGATGTAGGTGTTGCGACAGATCTTTACAGATATAAGATTCCATTTACTCCTGACGGAACAGAAAGAAGTGGTAGATTACAAGTTACTCATTCTTCGACAGTTGGTATTCAGACTATGGTCGGAATTACTAGCTTCACTGATCTCTCTGCTAAGTCTACTGTTTGGATTAGTGCTGGATCCACGCAATCTATTCATCAGGTTTACTTATTGACTGATCCTGCAAAACAGGAAAACTTTGTCGGTGAGTTTGCATTGGCAGCGATTGGTAGCACTAATGGTATTGGTACATTTGGTGCAGATTATAAAGCAGATGGATCTATTACTATTGAATTCTATCCAGATGCCGAATATAGCACTGGTATTGTTAGCCTTACATCTTATAATGAACTTCTTTATAAGATCCTTGATCCCAATGGATCTATTGAAGGTATTGGCGATCTAACATACGGTTCTGTTATTGAGAATGTCTCGCAGAACCTGTATCTTGGTATTAATAACAGAGATAAGAAATCTTTTGAACTTAAGTATAAGGGAACTCCAATCTATGCTCGTGAGACTAATATCGCTAACCCATCTGAACTTGACAGAGAATTAGGTCAATTTAACTTTAAGCACTTCTTCTCTCCTGGAGAGCAGTTGTCTTATAACCCAGATTCTAACCTTGTTGGTATTGCTGGTTCTGCTCTTGTATATTATACGGGTGTTGGTACAGCATATCTTCCAGAGACTGTCTATGCTATTAAGAATAATAACAATCAATTCCAAATTGCTCTTAATGAGTCTGATGCTCTTCAAGGTATTGCGGTAACATTTGTTGATGGCTCTGGTCAGGGTAACAAGCATAGATTCACGATGAGAAAGCGTGATTCTAAGTCTATTATCGCTATTAGTGGTCTTGTACAAAAACCAATATCTTACACATCCATTAACTACACTCTGGATGTTCCTGTTGCTGGTTTTGCTACTGCCTTTGTTCTCAGTGGTATTTCATCTATTCAGTCTGGAGACCTTCTAAAAATTGAAGATGAGTACTCGATTGTTAGAACTGTTGGTTTTGGTACAACATCCCTTGGACCTATTGTTGGCATTGGCACATGGACTCTGGTAGAGGTTGAGAGAGGTGCTGTTGGTACTGCTAAGACAGATCATGCTTCTGGAGAGACTGCTAGATTATTCAGAGGATCTTTCCAAATTCTCGATAGCAACATTCACTTTACTCAAGCACCTTTAGGTGGTGACATTGGTCTAATCAATGACGAGAATTTACCATTTGCTAGAGCTACTTTCTCTGGAAGAACATTCCTTAGAAATGACTACACAACTAACCAGTTGTTCGACGACTTCTCGGAAAGTTTTGATGGACTGGAAACCACATATCCATTAACATCTATCGGCGTTGCAGTAACTGGTATTGGTTCCACTGGTGGTAATGGTGTTCTGTTTATTAACAATATCTTCCAAGCACCATTTAGCGAAAACAATACTAATTCTAACTTCAAGATCACTGAAGCAGCTGGAATTAGTAGTGTACAATTCACTGGTATTAGTTCCTTTGGATTTACTGATCCGATTATTGACACAGGAGATATTAACGAAAACCAGTTGCCTAGAGGCGGTATCATTGTTTCTCTGGCATCCACTCCAGGTAGAGGTTATGCTCCATTTGTGGGTGCAAAAGTTAGAGCAGAGGTTGATGCCTTTGGCGCTATTCAGAATGTTATCGGTATTCCTACAACAGGAACTGCTCTTGGCATTGTAACTGCAACTTATAATAACATTACTGGTATCTTATCTGTTAGAACAAGTCCTGCACATGGTCTTACTATTAGTGACCAGATAAAACTGGTTGGTCTTGAATTCACCTGTCCTGGAGGATCAGGTATTACTACTACTATCTTCCCAGATTATGACCAGTCTACTGATATAACAAGAATTGTTTCTTCAACAGAGTTCTGGACAAATGTAGGACCTAGCACGATTGTCCATGAATATGTCGGACAAGGTAGTGCATTCCCATGGTATGACCTGACATTTGGATCTGGTTATAAGACCACTCTAGGAACGATTTCTATCGGTGTCACAGACACTGTTGGTAGTGGTGCTACTGTTACTGCTACAGTAGGTGCTGGAGGGTCTCTAGTCTTCTCTGTAGACCATGCTGGTAGTCTTTATACCTCTGATACTATTCTTACCGCTCCAGACGCAAATGGAAAGGATCTTTCTATTGTGGGTAATTATAGAGAGGGTATTGGCAGCACAACAATAAGTGGTGTGGGATGCTCCATCACCGTGAATTTATTAGGGATTAGTACAAACTATGTTGGACTTTCTTCTGGACCAGAATTTCAACTATTTGAAGTACAAGACTTTACACTCACTAAACCTGGTTATGGATTTAAAATTGGTGATAAGTTCAATTTAGTAGGACTTTCTACTGATCCTAACGCAGGAAGTTTGTTTATTCCCTTTGAAGTTGAAGTCATCGATATCTTTAATGATGAAATTGCTGCATGGCAGTTTGGTAATATTGACTATATCGATAATATTAAACCACTTCAAGATGGATTTAGAACTAGATATCCTCTGTACTATCAAGGTCAACTAGTAAGTTTTGAAATTGATAACAATGATGCTGATTCTAGAGAGATTGATCTTGGTCCAGTTCTCCTGGTATTCGTCAATGGTGTTATTCAAGATCCAGATGTACACTATGTCTTTAAGGGCGGTACATCTATTCAATTCACCACAGCACCCACTACTGGAGACGATGTATTCATCTTCTTCTATAGAGGAACAATTGGAGATGATAGCTTCTTGTTTGATATCAATGAGGTTATTAAAGAAGGCGATACTTTAGAACTCTTTAAGAGTCCTGAAGTAGAAGCAAATATACTCAGCAAAGACACCTCAAATTATGATCAAAGTGAAAAGAGAATTGTACAGACAATCACAACCGCATCTGTTGTAGAAACTCCATTCTATCAAGGTGCAGGTGTCAATAATGACGATTACAAACCTCTGCGTTGGGAAAAACAAAAGGCAGATAAGGTATTTGGTGGTCTGCTAGTATCTAAAGCAAGAGATTCTCTGGAACCACAAATCAATCCTGTTGCTAACATTATTGGTGTTGTAACTACAGGGGACGGATCTATTAATGTTGATAGCACCGCTTTGTTCAGAGACATCGATGGTTTACTTACTGACGACTTCAACTTATTCGCAATTGCCCCTGTTGGATTTGGAACTACCGCTGCTAGAGGTGTAAACTTTGAATTGCTGAATGATGTTCCTCCATTGAACACTGCAATTCAAGGATACATTGGTCTTGTTACTGGTATCACAACATCTGCTGGCATTGGCACAGATCTTGGACTTGTTCTTCAGTTAGATACTAACGAACTTGTCAATGACTTTAATGCTTCGTATGTACAAAACTTGGCAGACGGTCAACCCATTAAACTGTATGCTTCTGGCATCAATACCGCTGGTGTTATCACCAGTATTGACACTCATGACAGTGATGTAGTCGCCATTAGTACATACAATGTTGACAATATTTACTATGCACACTCCGTCTCTTGGGACGGAAGTTCTAGAACTGGTGTTATTACATGTAACATTCATTCTGGACAAGATGTTTCTGGTCTAGTTGGTGTTGGATCAACATTACATCCCGCCGCTCTTATTACCTGGGGCAAATTCTCTTCATTTGCTAGAGATCCTGTAAACCCAGTCTCTCTCAATGTTAAGGGTATTAATTTTGATCCCGAATTGAATAACTATCCTTTAGTTCAGAGAAGAAATGTTGGTCTCAGAAACACTGGAGCACTTGATAAAACATTATAAATACAAAAAAACCGCCCTCTTAAAGTTGTAATAATGCCTGCTATTATAACAGATCAATTTAGAATTATTAACGCGAATAATTTTGTAGAGGATGTAACCGCTGGTACAAACTCGTACTACACTTTTTTGAGTCTAGCGAATCCTACTGCCGCTGGGTTTGGGCGGACAGACACTTGGAACAGTACGACTGTTCAACCACCATCGCCAGAAGATAGCATTAATTATACAAACCACTTGTATGATACGATGCTATTTGGCAGAAAAGTCTTTCCTGGCGATGTTAGGAGACTGATCAGAAAAAATGCATGGACTAAGGGTACATCATATGATATGTACCGACATGACTATAGTGTATTAAACAGATCTTTAGTATCAAACTCAAGTAGATTATATTCGGCAAACTACTATGTAATTAACTCTGATTTCAGAGTTTATGTTTGTATTGATAATGGATCTGCGGGAATTTCTTCTTCAGCAAATGCATCTCTGGATGAACCAACATTCACTGACTTAGAACCAGCAGCGGCAGGCGTTTCTGGTGATGGATATCTGTGGAAATATTTGTTTACGGTTCCTCCTGCTGATATTGTAAAGTTTGACTCCACTGAATATATCGCGGTTCCTAACAACTGGGCAACTAGTGTTTCTAATGACATTAAAGTTGTCAGAGATAATGGAGACTCTGAAGTTAATGATAACCAGATTAAAGTGGTATCTATTGATGAGGCAGGTGAGGGATACAGTTTCCTATCGAGTCCAATTGAGGTAGATATTGTTGGTGATGGAACTGGAGCTAAAGTTAGAATTCTAACAAATACAAATGGTCAGATTATTTCTGCCCAGGTAACCAATGGTGGTAAGGGATATAGTTTTGCTAGAGTTGATCTTTCCTCCATCAATGCCTCTGCATCTAAGTTTGCAAAACTAACTCCTATTATTCCACCATCTAGAGGTCATGGTTATGATCTGTATAAAGAACTAGGAACTGATAAGGTTCTGATCTATACAAGATTTGACTCATCTTCTTATGACTTTGCTGATGATACCGTATTCTCGCAGGTTGGGGTGATTAAGAACCCAAGTCCTGTTGGAGCTTCTTCTACAATTTTCTTACAGACATCTGAATTTTCTGCCCTTAAGGGTATTAAGTTCACTGGAAACACATCACAGACTCTTGAGATTGGAACAAAGATTGAGCAAAATATTTCTGGTGTTGGTACGGCTAGAGGTTATGTTGCTTCTTATGACATCAACACTAGAGTAATTAAATACTATCAAGACAGAAGTTTGTTCTTTAATCAATCTGTCTATGATCAAACTGATAGCACTAATGTCGCTCTTCAGTCACCAGTTCTTGCTTTCCAGTCAACTGGTGATGCGATTACTGGTCCTGGATTCAGTGTCAATGTTGACCAGACATTTAGTGGCATCTCGACCACGACTCCTGCTGGAAAGGTTGTAGACCTTGGTGTACAATTCACAAATGGTCTTGCAGATATGGAGATAAATAAGAGGAGCGGTGAAATTATCTACATTGACAACAGACCCTCAATTACGAGGAATGAGAGACAAAAGGAAGACATCAAAATCGTATTAGAGTTCTAAGAAGATGCCACAACAGACTAACCTGAACATCAGTCCTTATTATGACGATTATGATAGGGACAGTAATTACTACAGAGTCTTATTTAAACCTGGTTTCCCAGTTCAGGCTAGAGAACTGACTACTTTGCAGTCTATGCTGCAAAACCAGGTAGAGCAATTTGGTAGTCATATTTTTAAAGAAGGGTCTGTAGTTATTCCTGGCGGAGTTACTTATGATGGAGATTACTTTGCCGTTAGATTAGACTCTACTCATCTCGGCATTGACATCGAACTCTATCTTAAGCAGTTAGTTGGTAAAAGAATTAAAGGTCAAAATTCTGGAATAACTGCTAAAGTAATTAACTACATCACTGGATCAAAATCGATTAGTTCTGATCCTACGATTTATGTAAAATATTTGGTTCCTGGACCAAGTAACGAGTTTTCATTCTTCCAAGATAATGAACTTCTTGTTCTTCAGGACTCCATTACATATGGAAACACAACAATTAACTCTGGTTCTACTTTCGCATCCACTTTAGTTAGTGATGCGTGTTTTGCTGGTTCTGCGATTTCTATCTCCTCTGGTGTATATTTTGTTCGTGGAACATTTGCAAATGTAAACAAACAGACCCTGATTCTCGATCAGTATAATAACAAACCATTTTACAGAGTTGGTTTGAAGGTTGTAGAGACTCTTGTAAATGCAAAGGACGATCCTAGTCTCTATGATAATGCTAAGGGTTTCTCTAATTTCGCTGCTCCTGGTGCAGATAGATTAAAGATTGACCTCGTTCTGACAAAGAAAGAACTGGGGGATTATGATGATACTGACTTTGTAGAACTTGTAAGAATTAGAGCTGGTGTTATTGAGAAAGAGATCAAGTCTTCTCAGTACAATTTAATTAGAGACTATCTTGCAAAGAGAACTTATGATGAATCTGGTAACTATACTGTAAAACCATTCAGATTGAATGTTTCGGAAAGTCTGAATGATAGAGCAGGAAATAACGGAATCTTCTTCGATACTGCCAATACATATCAGGGTAATGTTCCTTCGGACGATCTTGCATGTATTAAAGTATCTTCTGGTAGTGCATATATTAAAGGTTATGAGTATGACCTTCCTGGTGCTATCTTAGATGTCGAAAAACCAAGAACAACCTCCGACTTAATTACTGAGAATCTCCCATATACAATGGGAAATAGAATTAGAGTTAATGCGGTTTCTGGTATCAGCACATTTAGAAACTCTATTGACCTATTAGCAGGTAATCAGGTTGGTGTTGCTAGTGAAAAAATTGGCGATGCGAAGGTATATAACTTTGGTCTGGTAGATGCAAGGTATCAAAATAATAGCACAGAATGGGATTTGTTCCTCTATGATGTGCAAACTTATACTAAGTTAGATATTAATGAGTATGTCTCTTCGTCAGAGGTTATTGAGTCTACCTATGTTGTCGGGAAAGACAGCGGTGCGAGTGGGTATACTATTGCTGCTGGTGCGGGTAGCAGCACCCTTACTCTTACTCAGACATCTGGCAGGTTCTTACCAGGAGAACAACTCATCTTCGACGGTAGAGAAGCAAATCTCTCAAGAACAGTAGAAAGAATTACTGCTTTTGGTTTTGATGACATTGACGCTTTCCAGCAAAGCAATACATTCTATGCTAAGAAAGCACTGACTGATAGAATTCCTTTTGGATTTACTGCATCTGACAATATCACTATTACAACTGCTGGTGCCGTATCATGTGCTGGCAGAACCTTTGAAAGATTCAAACCTGGTGATGTCATTCGCTATAATGATCCCACAAAGAATCTTATCACCCAGAATGTAGTTCAATCAGTCGCCGCAGACGGTGTGACAATGACTGTTGTCGGCATGAACACCATCACTAACCTCTTTGAGGGTGGTCGTCCTGTTGGATCTGCATATACTGGAACTTTCAGAGTTGGTAGTCAAATTACCGACGATTCCAATCCTGGTCTTTACCTGGATCTTCCCACAAAACATGTATCTAATGTTGACTTCACTGACTCAACATTACTTTTAACAGAACAGATCACTAACGAAACTACAGACAGTGATGGAGTCCTTGTAGTAAATACAAGTTCCCTCAGTCTGACTGATGTATCTTTCGTAGCATTTGATCAGGAAAGATATCAAGTTCAATACTCTGACGGAACCATTGCTCCCATCGATGGTTCGCAGGTTACTACGACTGCTAATACCGTTACTATTAACAACCTCACTGCAAGTCAGTCTGGAATCAAAGTTAATGTAACAGTACAGAAGACAAATGTAAAGAACAAAGTAAAAGAATTTAAGAGATCTGAGATCGTAAAGATCCTATATTCTAGTGACACTGGATCTGGTCTTACCGAGAATGACACCAAAAATGATGGTCTTCTTCACACTCCTTACTATGGTCTTAGAGTTCAAGATCAACAGGTCTGCCTAAACTATCCAGATGTTGTAAACATTGTAGCGGTTTATGAGTCTTTAGATAATAATGATCCAATTTTCGATAAATTGGTATTTACATCTACAGATAGTATTTTTACCGACGCTATTATCGGTGAAGAGATTGTTGGAGAAAATTCCAACGCTGTAGCAAGAATTGTATCGATCGATCCAATTGGATTTACTATTAGCGTTGTCTACAAGACATCCACTAAGTTCCAAATTCTCGAAACATTGAGATTTAAGGAGTCCAATGCTACTGCTACACTACAAAATGTAAGTCCTGGTAAGTATAAGAATCTTACTAATTCATTCATTCTTGGTCAGGGTCAGAAAGAGCAGTATGCTGATTACTCTAGACTAAAGAGAATTAATCGTGGGTATGTGCCATCTAAGAGACTTCTCGTTGTATTAGATCGTTATGCGGTTCCTTCTACTGATACTGGTGATGTATTCACCGTAAACAGTTACAATCAAGAACTCTATAAGAACAGAATTCCTAAAATTGGACCCAGATCTAAGAGAGCAGTTGATGTACTAGATTTTAGACCTAGAGTTTCGCAATTTGTACCCTCTGCTGCAACATACTCCCCATTCTATTATAAGAATAGAACATTTACTGGTCTTCCAAGCAGACTTGTCTCTCCTGACGAATCCATGCAATTTGGATATCAGCGTTACTATGGTAGGGTAGATAAGATCGTTATTCGCCAAGATGGTGTAATCCAAGTCAACAAAGGAACTCCATCTAGACTGCCAAAAGCTCCTAGTGATGATCCCGAAACCATGACCCTCGCTGTCATGGCGTTCCCACCATATCTCTATGATACTGATGATGTCGGTATCTTTATGATTGATAATAAGAGATACACGATGCGAGACATCGGTAGAATTGAGGATAGGGTAGAAAATCTGGAGCAGGTAACTAACCTGTCGTTCTTAGAGCAAAGGGCAGAGACGATCCAAGTTAGAGATGCTGATGGATTAGATAGATTTAAGACAGGATTCTTTGCAGATCCTCTTAAGAACAGAAACTTTATTCAGGTATCATCTCCAGTAGATGTTAATACTGATGCAGGTCAAATTACACCTCTTTCCAATTTAGAGTCCGTTGATCTCCAGGTTGTTCCTGCTACGAATCTGACTCCATCCCAATTAGACTATAGTCAGGACTTTGCTCTTTTAGATTCCAATACCAGAAAGACTGGTAGAATGGTAACCCTTGATTATGAAGAAGAGTCTTATGCTGAACAACTTTTTGCTACAAGAGTTGAAAACTTAAATCCATACTTAGTGTGGAATTATGAAGGCAATGTCAGACTGACTCCCACCAGCGATAATTGGATTAATACTGAAACAACTGAGACTATCAGTACACAAGAAATTCCAATTACTATTTTTGATACTAGAGTAACTACAAATACTATTGATGGTGGATTTGGTCAGGATGAACTAAACTCTACCACAACTGAAACTTCTAGCACTAGAAGAGACGATATTGAGTCTAGAAATACTTACATTAGAGAAGAAACATTTGATCCATTCATCAGATCTAGAAACATTCAGTTTAATGTAAGTAATCTGAGACCAAGATCCGAATATTTTGTCTTCTTTGACAATGTAGGATCTGTTGATGTGATTCCTAAAATAATGCCCATCGCTAATGTTACTGGTGCTTTCCAAGTCGGTGAGACAATCAGAACCTCTAACACTAGTGTTGTAATGAGATTTAGATTGTGTAGACCTGATCATAAGGAAGGTCCATTTGATGCACCTACAAAAACTTTTGAAATTAACCCTATCACTAACGCAGACACTGCTCCTCCACAAGCATACAGTCAGGGTTCTACTCTTCTGAACATCGATACTGAGGCACTCAGTCAACAGGCACAAGGTGATTTCTTCGGATTCTTAGAACCAGGAACAGTCGTATTTGGTGAAACTAGTGGCGCTCAAGCTACTATTGGATCCTACAGTCTGTTCTCCGATAATTATGGTGATTTGATTGGTTCTATCTGGGTTAGAAATCCAAATGAAACTCCAACACCTCTTGCAAGATTTAGATCTGGTGAGAGAGAAGTTAAAGTAACTTCGAGTTCTACGAATTCCTCTGGTCTGTTAGGAAGCACTTCAATTAGTTCTGGCACCGCGACATACACTGCGACAGGAACTACCAGACAAATTCAAACTGATATTAGTATTACAACACTTGCTACAACTACAGTAGTAAGAGATGTCAATATTACATTGACTAATAGGAGACCACCACCACCTCCACCACCACCACCACCAGTTATCATCAATAATACAGTTGTTATTGATAGAACTCAGACTGTTGTTCAACAGGTTCCTGCTCCTCAACCTCGTGGTTTTGGGGGCGGTAGAGGGGGCGGTGGAGACCCACTGGCACAAACATTTAAGACTGATGTATATGGTGCTTATGTAACATCCATTGATATCTTCTTTGCTAGTGTCGATGTCAATGCCACTGACACTGCATTTATCGAACTTAGACCAGTTGAGCTTGGAACTCCTACTGGATACATGGTTTCGCCAGATGCTAGAGTTGATCTTAGAGCAAGAGACATCACAGTTTCTGATGATGCATCTGTTGCTACTAGATTTACATTTAGATCTCCAATCTATCTGGAACCAGAGAAAGAATATTGCTTTGTTCTCGGTTCTGCCGTAGATACTTATGAGGCATGGATAGCACGAATGGGCGATGCCACCGTTAATACACAGAGTCTACCCAATGCTGTTGGTACGGTTTATAATCAACAATTTGCTGTTGGATCTCTGTTTAAGTCTCAAAATGCGACAACATGGACACCATGTCAGTTTGAAGACCTTACATTCAGAGTTAACAGAGCAAAATTTGTTACGACTCCTGGTGTAATTACTCTACAAAATCCACCACTCAATGCTACCAACAATTTGTTACCTGCATTGAATAACAATCCTATCGAAGTTCTTCCTAAGAAAGCATCGATTGGTTTCACTACTACACAAAATGCTGGTTTGATCGGAACAGTATTTGTTCCTGGTAGAAAGGTTGGTGATGCTACAGAGACATTTAGATATGCAACTATCGAAGATAAGGGTGGTCCCGCAACTGGAGTACCTGGCATCAATACAGGTGGTCTTAACTATGGTAATCCAACTGGTGCTGTTCAGACATTTAACATCACTGGTAGAGGAAGCGGTCTTACTCTGAATGTAACTGTTGGTAGTGGTATTTCTGCAATTTCGGCAGTATCTATTGCATCTTCTGGTAGCGGTTACAAAGTTGGTGATGTTGTTGGTCTTGTTACTGCTGATATGGGTGGTAGTGGACTTGGTGCCAGAATTGGTATTAATACTATTGCTGGTGTAGATACTCTGTATCTGACTGACATCCAAGCAGAAGAATTCACCACTGGTGGTGACCTTACTTATACCCATACCTCTGGTTCTGTTATTGATACCACTCTGGATCTTCTTAGTTACAATGCAACTGGATCTTTTTACACTGGCGAATATGCGAGAGTCTCGTCTTACAACCACGGCATGTATGGTCTTGGTAACAAGGTAGAGATTGCTAATGTTTCTCCAGATGGACTGCCTACAGAGGTCTCAACAGAGATTACTGCGAATACGACTACAATCGCTGTTGCTAGCACCGCTGGGTTCTCTCAGTTTGAAGGTGTAACAGTTAGTGCTGCTAACACTGCATTTGCTATCATTAACAATGAGATTATTTCTTATACCAGCGTTGGAGTTAATACTCTTGGTGGTATTGTAAGAGGCACAAACAACACTGCTGCGATTAACCACGCTAATGGATCCACAATTCAAAAGTATGAAATTAGCGGAGTATCCCTGACCAAGATCAACACTACTCACAATGTTGAGAGCTTGGGTAAACAGATGGATAGTTACCTCATTAAGATTGATAGAGAAGGTAGAGCGACTGATAACACATCACTGAACTATCCTCAACTTTCATTCTCTTCAAATGCTCATGTTGGTGCGACTGGCGTTGTAGCGTCTAAGAACCTCCAATATAATGCTCTAAGACCTTTGATTGATATTACTGCTAACGGACTGACTGATAGCGTTACCTTTGCTGTCAGAACTGTTTCTGGAACCAGTGTCGATGGATCTGAGACATCATTCGTTGATCTTGGATATGAGAACTTTACTCTCAATGAGCAAACCGCTCTCGAAAATACAAGAATGGTTTGCTCTGAAGTAAATGAAACTGAAAATCTTGGAAGTCTCTTCAGAAACAAGTCTATTTCTGCAAGACTGACTTTAGACAACGGTGGAGATTTCTACAACTCTCCAATGCTCTGCCTAGATACTATGTCGATGCAACTGTATTCCTACAGACTGAACGATCCCATCGATAACTATGCTACCGACGCTAGAGCGAAGGCAGTTGTTAGAGATCCTCATGCATCGTACTATCTGTCTAAACTGATCAATCTGAAGCAACCTGCAACCTCCCTGAGAGTTGTATTCGATGCATTCAGACCTCCCAGTGCAGACTTCCGTGTTCTATACAGTGTCGTCAGACCAGACTCTAGTGAAGAAGAACCCACATTTGAACTCTTCCCTGGTTACAATAATATGATTGATACTGATGGCGATGGATTTGGCGACATTCCCATCGATTCTAAGAACAATGATGGTCTTCCCGACAAGTTCGTTCAATCTGATGCATCGTTTAGAGAGTATCAGTATACAATCAACGATATTGAACCATTCACTTCTTTCTTAATTAAGATTGTTTTGAGTGGTACAAACCAGGCAAGACCTCCTGTAATTAAAAACATCAGAGCAGTAGCACTCGCATAATGGACAACAATTTAATTAAGGTAGCAGAACATGAAGGACTCTACCGTGATCCACAAACAGGAGCTATCGTTAACTGCGATAGCTCCGCTTATCATGCTTACATAGCAGCAAGAAATAAAAAGAGATCCGAGAGAGCAGAAATAGATGAGATGAAGAAAGACATCTCGGATATCAAAAGTTTACTATCACAAATTGCGAATAAATTATGACTAGGAATCCCCACAGCGAATTTCTAAGATATCACTATGGCGACGAAATAGCTGATGCTACTCTTCAAGATAATGATACCGAAAAATTAAAATTAATGATTGAAGATTTGAATGGAAAGGTAGATAATCTTACTAATCTTACCCTTGCACTGCTACAGGAAATAAGGCGACTAAATACCTTATAGGATAATCGACTGTAAAAGATGGCAGTTTATGTTGCTAACTTGCAGATTGAGACGGGTGTAGATTTTCAACATTTATTTTCCCTAGGTGACAACGATAACAACACTGTTCTGAATCTTTCAAATTTTAGTGTAGACTCTCAGTTTAGAAAGTGGGCTGGCAGCAGTACCGCTGTGTCTTTTGCATCTACAGTATCAAGTCCATTGGACGGGGAGATTACTATTTCTCTTGGTTCAACCGTCACAACTGACATTAAACCAGGTCGCTATGTATATGATGTTGTTTTGACAGACAACACTGGAACAAAATACAAAGTTGTTGAAGGAATGGTTCTAGTCAGAGCAGGAGTCACAAGGTAATGCCATCTTTAAGAGTAGGTACTGGTAGCCAGGTCAAGGTTATTGCCAGTGGAGCACTTGGTGGAGGCGGTGGTGGAAAGTTAGTTCTACTTTCCGATGTAGACACATCCGCCTTAACTAACGGTAGTTTCCTGGTCTATAACTCTGCGACCGCCAAATTCGTAGCCCAAACTCAATTACCCGCCGCCTTAATCGATGGAGGTGAATTCTAATGGCCGCTATTATTCTTTTAAAAAGGACTAGAGGCACTTCACCTCCTAATGTCGCGCCAGTAGGAACAGGCGTAAGTTTTGGTGAGTTAATTTACACCTACGATGAGACTAATGTAGGTGCTGGTAAGTCATATAAAAAACTGTATATTGGTCATCCTGGTGGACCAACTTTCTCCCCAATCCCCATTGGTGGCGAATACTATACAAGTCTATTCCCAGAAAATCCTTCGACCTTTGGCACTCCAGAGGCATCTAAGGTTCTTGTTTTAGACTCTCAGGCAAGAGCGACTAAACTGAATGTTGCTCAGGATTTTACTGTCGGTGCTGGAGCGACTGTTGCAGGTAGCTTAAATGTTGGCGGAAACCTCAACATTACTGGCGACCTTGTTTATGATGAGGCAAATGCTCGTAACTGGAATATCAGTGGCATTGCTACTGCTTATGATCTTAATGTTACGAATGAAGCAGACATCAACCTGTCTCGTACACAAGTTGGTGTTGTTACCAACTTCTTTGGTGTTAATGTCACTCTAGATAATGACATTACCAGTGCTAGAGGTAACTTTGTTGAAGTCAATGTAAGTCATGCCACTACGACTAAGAACCTTACGGTTACTGGCATTGCTACGATTGAAGACAATATTGACTTCAGAACCCAGTTAATCAAAATTGGTCGCGAAGCAGGTGAACCTGAAACTGA
>Ga0129342_1000093_pt1 | contig 31084 bp, 17 predicted proteins | sample CPBDNA_5_FD_94426 | JGI IMG/M metagenome (GOLD analysis project Ga0129342, IMG submission 94426) | Freshwater to marine salinity gradient microbial communities from Chesapeake Bay, USA - CPBay_Sum_15_0.2_DNA | ecosystem: Environmental > Aquatic > Marine > Coastal | place: USA: Chesapeake Bay...
AATCATGTCTAAGTCTGTGATGCTTTCCCTTCTGGGTCGTGCTAACACTGGTGACGAACTTCTGCAGATCCTTGATACTCTTGTCAGTGATGAAAGTATCAACGAACCCACTGCAGATCCGATTGAGTTCTGATAACATAGTGGGGGCACGGTGGTTGACACTTTGCCCCCTTATGTGTTAAAATTCAATATACCGTGAAGACAGCGTTTTGCGGCGTTGGTTTATATCGGCGCGGCGGCGTGATATAAAAAACGCTAACTACCCTAACCTACAGAGGTGACAATTCGCGTTCGATATATAATACTAAAAAAAATTTTCCGCAGTACAAAAAAATTTCCGGAGGAAAAAAAATGCCCCCAAAGGAAAAATTATTCCATATCTATGCAAAGGATAGATGTCTTTTTCATAATGTTAAAGAAGAAGAGTTTAATGTAACATGGAACACCCTCAAAGGAATGATTGGTCTTATGAAGACTGATTATACCGTTGAGGATTTATCGTATGAGGTGGTAGAGAAACCCCTACTGAATACGGAAGAAGTTTCATATTGACACTGACTACATACTACGATAGAATTGAACTTGAAGGTAATTCAATCTTATGGCTAAAGGATTTACAGTAAAAACCGCATCACCCAAGAAAACAAATCAAGCTGAATGGGATATTGATGCTATTAAAGAAAGGATGCGAGGAAAGAGCATTGTTTTCTGTCTTCCAGGACGGGGGTGTTCTTACACGTTTCTGAAGAACTTTGTACAACTGTGCTTTGATATGGTACAGAATGGTATGAGTATTCAGATTTCCCAAGACTATTCTTCAATGGTGAACTTTGCACGTTGTAAGTGTCTTGGTGCAAATGTACTTCGTGGTCCGAATCAAATTCCCTGGGATGGGAAGTTGACTTATGATTATCAATTGTGGATTGATAATGATATTGTTTTTGACACTACCAAGTTCTGGCAACTTTGTGATCTAGCTCTGTCTGCTGATGGTGAAGAGCGTGAGATTACTGCTGGGTGGTATGCTACAGAGGATGGACACACAACTTCTGTCGCACACTGGTTGGAAGAAGATGATTTCCGCAAGAATGGTGGAGTGATGAATCACGAAACCACTGAAACCATGTCAAAGCGTAAGAAACCATTTACGGTAGACTATACAGGTTTTGGATGGGTGCTGATTAAGAAAGGTGTCTTTGAGAACCTTGAGTATCCTTGGTTTGCTCCTAAGATGCAAGTCTTTGAATCTGGCAATGTGCAGGATATGTGTGGTGAGGATGTCTCATTCTGCTTAGATGCAAAGGATGCTGGATTTGAGATCTGGTGTGATCCTCGTATTCGTGTTGGACATGAAAAAACTCGAATCATCTAAGAGATTTAATGTTCTTTATGCGGGGAGGAAGATATACTCTTCCCTCTCGCACGAAGAATGTTTAGAGGTTTTACAAGATCTTGCAGATCAGTACTATGAAAGTCCTTCAGAAGGTAAGGACAGTTTTGATGCTAATTTAATTGAAATGGAGGAAATCTAATGGCTAAAAGTGGTGGAAATAAGACTGAGTTTCAATCGGGTCCTCCTAAAAAAACTCGTCAAGGACGCTCGGCTCGAACTCTTCTCTCAGCAACTTCTCGCAATGGTAAGAAAAAGAAATATCGGGGTCAGGGTAAATAATAAAATAGAATAGAATAATTTAAAAAATGAGTTGTTTAATTACAAATTTACCTGCACGAAAAGTATGGGTACGCAAAGAATACCTACGCGATCTAAAAGATGGTCATGGTGAATTTGTAGAAGGCGTCTGGGTGTCGGCAAAGTCGATGCCTGGACGTGCTTTTTATTTTGAGACATACTTACCCGAGTATGCTGCGATGTTTGATAAGTTACCGATTAGTGCCTTCTTGTCTCGTCCACAAACACCTGATCCAGACTTAGATTTACCTAATCTTCAGTTTTGGAATTGTATGGATTATGGGGTTACAGCGATTCATAAACAGTTTATTGGTTCAATGGACTGGGAAGTACGTACAAGGCATTTTGGGACCCTTAGAGGGACGTATGAGTGCACCTTGGACAACTATCATGAGGGTACTGATACCATTGATTATTCTACAAGTGAGATCCCTGAAGAACATAAATCATTTAACCTGATTGAACTTGAAAATGGACAGTTTGCACTGTATCCAAATAACAGATGTCGCATCTATGACAATAGTTTGACCCCCGAAACTCCAAAAATCCCAGACTTCAAAGTCTCTACGGAGTATTATCAGGTTGAAAATGGCACAGATTGGGGTCGATTGGGCGATACTGATGAATATTTTTGGGAAACACTTACTGAAAAAGCACAAAAACTAGAACAACCACCATTTTCTGCAGGTGGTGGACACTTTTCTCATGGTTATAGTCCATATTTGGGCGAATCACGGGATAGCAACCCCGAAAAAAGTTCTGATTTAACCGATCAGGAGTAAAAATGAACGACTTTTTGGACAATCTAGCAAATCACCAACACCAAAAGATGTTACGTGAAATCGCAAATGATGACCTTACACCCAAAAAACACGATTTTCATGTTCAAAACGACCTTCATGAAAAAATTCGTAATGATGATGACTATGATGACTGGGAATATGGCACAGAACCAATTCCTTTGAACGAATTTTAGTCAAAAATACCCCATAAATAAGATAGAATTATAGAATTTACGGTTATCCATGCCTTTAGAGCGAGTTAGTCGCAGTTTCAAAGATGTCAGCATGTCGTTTCAAAGTAATCCTTTGAATGATGATCTTGTTGCACTAAAAAATGAAACTGCTATTGCTCGCTCTATTCGTAATATTGTTCTTACATCACCTGGAGAAAAATTTTTCCAACCAAATTTCGGATCAAGGATATCAGAATCTCTTTTTGAAAACCTGGATGATATATCTGCACTGACAATACAGGATGAAATAAGAGATTCTATCCGAAAATTTGAACCTAGGGTGTTATTATTAGATGTAACTGTAAATCCTAATTTTGATGCTAATCAGTTTGACGTTATCATTGTATATGAAATTATTGGTTCGGACATACAAGCACAACAACTAGAATTCGTTTTGCAACCAACAAGATAAATGCCTCTTTTAAATTTCACTAGTCTGGACTTTGACCAGATTAAAACCACCTTAAGAGAAGTTCTAAAAAAGAACAATAATTTCACAGATTATGACTTTGAGGGGTCAAATCTGTCAACGATTATTGACTTGTTGGCATATAACACATATATCTCCTCATATAATGCAAATATGATCTCAAATGAGGTCTTTATTGATAGTGCAACTCTGAGAGAAAATGTAGTTGCACTTGCTAGAAATATTGGATATCTTCCAAGATCAAGAAGAGGATCCACATGTAATGTTAATTTTTTCGTAGACCTTTCTACATCAAATATAAATCCATCTTCAGTTACATTAAAAGCAGGTCCTGTCGTAGCGACAGCAAATCAATTTGGAAATCAATCATACGTTTTTAATATCCTTGAAGATCTGACTGTTCCTGTTGTTGATGGAATAGCAGATTTTAATACTTTAGAAGTAATTGAAGGAATACGTATACAACAGTCCTTTACATATTCCTCAAGGAATCCAAATCAACGCTTTATTTTGGAAAATTCTGGGATTGATATCAGTACGTTAGTTGTAAGCGTAAAACCAACTGATACTTCTACAGTAAGAGTAAATTATACTCAAAACACGAGTTTATTTGATCAAAACACGGATAATGTTGTAACTGGTTCTTCCACAATATATTTTGTCCAAGAAGTAGAAGATGAGCAATATGAATTAATTTTTGGTGATGGAATATTTGGCAAAGCACTTGAAGATGGAAATGTTATAGACATTTCTTATTTGGTTTGTTCTGGTGAAGATGCAAATAGAATCAGCAACTTTACATTTAGTGGAAGACTTGTTTATTTAAGTAATTCAGTAGAAGTTAACATTACAAGTGGAATATCTCTTGTAACAGCAGATCTACCATCAAGTGGCGGTGAAGCAATTGAAAGTGTATCTTCGATTAAAAAATATGCACCTCAAGTTTATGGAACTCAAGATCGTGCAATAACTGCAAACGATTATGAGGTATTAATTCCAAATAAAATCTACACGGAAGCAGAGTCCATTTCTGTTTTTGGTGGAGAGGAGTTAGTTCCACCGCAATACGGAAAAGTTTTTATTAGTATTAAACCAAGAAACGGAGATTTTGTTTCTCAAGCGATTAAAGAAAATATCAAAAGAGATTTAAGAAAATACTCAGTAACCGGAATAGTCCCAGAGATATTGGATTTGAAATACTTATATGTTATTACTAGCAGTAAAGTATATTATAATACAAAATTAACCACTGATGTTGCTGGGGTTTCATCAACAATTCAATCCAATATCAATAATTACGCAGATTCTGCTGAATTAAATAAGTATGGGACTAGATTTAAATATAGTAAGTTTTTGAGTTTGATTGACAATAGTCACCCAGCAATAACTTCAAATATTACATCAGTTCAAATGAGAAGGGATTTGAGGTTGGCAACTAATACATTTGCAGAATATGCAATTGATTTTGGCAATCATCTTCATGTCCAATCGTTAAGTGGATACAACATAAAATCCAGTGCTTTTAGGGTGATAGATATAACAGATGATGTTTATCTTTTTGACGAACCTATCGATAGAAAAACCGGAACAATATCACTTTACTCTTTACAAGCATCAGGTTCTACAACACCAGTTGTTAGAAGAAGAAATGTAGGAGCGATTGATTATGTTAAAGGGAGAATTACACTAAACCCAATTAACATTGTATCAGGTAAATCTAAAGATAGGCAACAGATTATGGAGATATTCGCCGTTCCACATTCAAATGACGTTATTGGATTGCAAGATTTGTACCTGCAATTAGATAACAGTTCAGTTGAAATGATTGTAGATGAAATATCTTCTGGGGCAGATCCATCAGGGTCTACATACAAAGCAACAGCAAGTTATTATGATGTTAACAACAACCCATATTAATAAAATATTGTAAGAAAAAGAAATGGCGAAAAAAAGAGTTCAGATCAAACATCTTTTAGAAAATCAGTTACCATCTTATGTTAGAGATGAGTTTCCACTGATTGCACAGTTTTTAAGAACTTATTATACTGGATTGGAGTTTCAGGGAGGTCCTTTAGACCTTATTGAAAACATTGATTCGTATATTAAACTGAACTCAAACGCAAATAATATAAAAGAAACAACTCTGACTTTTGATGCAGATGAAAGTCAGGGATACTTAGATGTAAGTAATACGCAAGGATTCCCAGATAACGCTGGCATTTTGCAAATTGATGATGAAATTATCATCTACCAAGCAAAAATTGGAACTAGATTTTTAGGGTGCACTAGAGGATTTGTTGGGATAACGTCATTTGAAAATCCAAATAACCCAGAAGAAGCAGTATTTTCATCATCAGATGCAGATTCTCACTCTGCAGGGGCAACTGTAAAGAATTTAAGCGTACTATTTTTAGAAGAATTTTTAAAAAAAGTAAAAACTCAGTTTTTACCAGGACTTCAGTCGCAACAGTTAGATGATCAATTAAATCAAGCACAATTTATAAGACAGTCAAAAGACTTTTATTCCAGAAGAGGAACCGAAGATTCTTTTAAAATTTTATTCAAAGCACTTTATAATGATGAAATTGATATTATTAGACCGCAAGACTATTTAATTACTCCATCAAATGCTTCTTATCAATTAACCAGGGACTTGATTGTAGAGTCCGTTGAAGGTGATCCGTACAATCTTGTCAATAAAACTCTCTTCCAAGACGAATTTGAAAATATCACTACCGCATATGCTCCAGTTTCATATGTTGAGAGAGTAGTAGTTGGTGTTTTAACAGATGTTTATTATAAGGTAAGTATTGATTCCTCTTATAATCAATCGGATGGTTCTTCAGAACTTTTGTATGGAGATTTTTCAATTCATGCAAAAACGACAGTTATTGATGAAGTTGGCGTTGGACAAACTTATTTGGATGTCGATTCTACTATTGGGTTCCCACAGTCAGGTACGCTTTCTGTCACATTTTTAGATGGCACAGTTGGAGTAGTTACATATTCCGACAAATCATCCACACAATTCTTAGGAATCACTACAAGCAGTATAACAGGAACTATTAGTGATAAGACAGTTATAGATCAAAATACTTTTGCATATGGATTTGATGATGAGACTGGAGAAAATGACGGAATTAAAATAAAAATTAGATCAGTTCTAAACGAATTACAAAAACCAACATCGGCATATTATCAATTACCAAATTCAAAGATTAAAATTAAATCTTTGGGTAAAGTATCTTCTGATACTAAAGCAAATCATTGGTTCTTTAATACAGCACAATTCTATGATGTAAATAGTCTTACTTTAGAGGATTCATCAAATAATACATACAAACTAACTACTAAAGATGACAATATTCTTAGAATTGGAGATCCTTTAGAACTGACCGATAGATTTACAGTCAAAGTATCTACGGATTTGTTTGTTGTTGATGTCTTTGACTCTAAAACTTGCTTAATAAGAGGATCTGGAGTAGGAGATCCTGCAAGTATTGTTAAAGTATCAAAAAGAATTTCTAAAGTCGATTCAAATTTTTACACAAATCTAACAAATTACCCAGCAAATGTACAAAATACTTATGTTGATGGTGATAAAGTCTTAGTTGCAACAAACTCATTACCTTTCTTCTCAGATACTAAATTAAATCCAAAGAATCAAAAAATAACTCTTTCTGGCACATTTTCTCTTGGACAAGAAACTTTACAGATAACATCTGGTATTGATCACAATTACTACACTGGAGATATTGTATACTATACGCCAGAAAAAAATACTATAGTATATACTGATGCTACTGGAAATGAAATAACAGAGTCCACAATAATTAGTTACCTTTTTGATGAAGGGAACTATGTTGTAAAAAGGATAGACTCTAATAATATTAAGTTGGCAAAAAGTGCATCAAACCTTTATGCCGAAAAGTTTGTAAGTATTGTTCCTCCTGGTGGAGCAGATACTGTAGTTGTTGTTGGAAATACGTTAGAAAAAAGTGAATTTAGAGAAAAATCAATTAAACCCCAGAAAAAATACAGAGAAATATCTTCTCCGCTAGATGAAGTATATGATAAAAAAACTCGTTTTGATTATAATGGAATATTAATTAATGGCGTAGAAATTTTAAACTACAAATCAAAAGATTTTGTACATTATGGAAAATTAGATTCTATTGAAATTTCTTCCGGTGGAAGTGGATATGATGTAATTAATCCACCAGTATTAAACATTAGTGACCCTGTAGGAACTGGCGCAACAGGAACCTTTGCGGTAAAGGGAGAATTTAAAGAAATTCGTGTTTTAGATTCTGGTTTCGATTACATTGAAGTTCCCAAAGTAAAGATAACTGGTGGAAATGGGACTGGAGCGACTGCAGATGTAAATCTGGTAACTATTCCCCATCAAGTTTCATTTAACCCAACAGGCGTATCTACCGATATTTCTGGTATAGGAACAGTTGGATTTGGATCAGATGCGTCTACAATTGGATTTACGACTTATCATAAATTTAGAAATGGTGAAAGAATTGTATATAAAACTTTTGGCGAAAGATCTATTCTTGGTCTATCAACCGATGCAATATATCATGTTTCTGTTCAAAGTCCATACATTGTAAAATTACATAAAACTTTAGATGATTCTATTTTAGGTATTAACACCGTAGTTCTAACAAGTCCTGGTTCTGGAGTTCACCAACTCAAATCTTTGAATGGAAAATCTATAGTTGGATCTGTAAAACTAACGAATCCAGGATCTGGTTATGAAAATAAAGAGAGAATTTGTTCACCAACAGGTATCAGTACAGCATTAAATACTGTAACCATCAGTAATCATGGATATAAAACTGGAGAAATTGTAAAATATTCTTTTGATGGAACTTCCATATCTGGTTTATCAACTACATCAGAATATTATGTAACTTCAATTGATGAAAATACCTTTAAATTATCTTTGGTTGGAGTAGGAACAACTTCCAAAGATTTTTATATTAAAACTAATCAATATGAAACTTTCTCAACAACTGGAGTAGGAACACATCGATTTAATTACCCACCAATATCAGTTGAAGTTGTAGGAAAAGTTGGGATCGCTTCTACTGGAAGCAGCAATTTCAAATCCATTCTCCAACCAATAGTAAGAGGAGAAATAACTTCAGTTCAATTAACAGAATCTGGTGTTGGATATGGATCATCAGAAATTATTAATTTTAAAAGAGAACCAGAAGTAACAGCAAGAAGTGGTTATGGTGCTCAATTAGAAGCGATTGTTTCTGAAAGTGGAAGAATTATTGATGTAATTGTCAATAGGGGTGGGCAAGAGTATAATTCTCCACCAGAATTGATAGTATCTGGAATTGGTAGTGGGGCAAATTTAGTTCCCAAAATATCCAATGGATCTATAACTGGTGTTGAAATTAACAAATCTGGTGTTGGATATGGTGTTTCTACAACAACTATTGAAGTAAAAGAATCTGGTTCTAATGCTAGGTTTATTTCAAATGTTCAAAGATGGACTATTAACAATTTTGGAAAAAACTTACAAAACATCAATAATGACGATGTTTTCATATCTAAGGCTCCATCAGATGATTTGGAGTTACAATGTTCTTATGTTTATGCTCCAAGATCATTAAGAAAAATTATCTATTCGATAGATCAAGATGGAAATCCACTTTATGGACAAAAAGATTTAAAAATTGTCAGTGGACAAGAAACAAACAATACAACTCACTCATCTATAATTGGATGGTCATATGATGGATATCCAATTTATGGACCTTACGCATATTCCACAAAATCTGGTGGAAGTATAACTCAAATGAAATCTGGTTATTCGTTGAGTTTAAAGACGAATAGACCACCAACAAATATTTTCCCAGAAGAATTTTTCGTTGAAGATTTTGAATGGAATGAATCTACTGATGAATCTGTTTTAGATGAGCACAATGGTAGATTCTGCGTAACGCCAGACTATCCAAACGGAACTTATGCATATTTTGCAACATTTGATTTATCACCTGCATCAGATGGAATATTTAAAAATTACAAAAGACCAAGTTTTCCATATTTGATTGGAGATTATTTTAAGTCAAAACCAAATGAACTGAATTATGCTTCTAATTTTAACCAAGATCAATATGATTTAAATTCAACAAATTGGAGAAGAAACACTTACCCATATGCACTAACAAAGACTAATAGTGGATATGATTATTTGCAAAAGTCATATGACTTTGTAGATCAAGATTCTATAATCAAAACAACAGAAAAAGGATATGTCGATTCTGTTGGAATTGTCACTGGCGGATCAAATTATAAAGTAAATGATAGAATTGTTTTTGAAAAAGAAAACAATTCCGAATTTTTCTCAGCATCTAGGGTTTCTAAAATCTTAGGATCAAGTCCAACCACAATAAGTGTGGCAAGAACCGAAATATCAAATGTTGAGTTTTACCCTGCTAATGGAAATGGACAATTCTTGGCAATTGGAACTGCTATTCATGGATTCAAAGGAAATGATCTGGTAACAATTTCTGGTCTTTCCACAACATCATCATTTGTTGAAGGATCGTATAATGTAGGTATCAATACAAACTACCTTACAGTATCTAAAGGAATCAATACTGATGGTGCCACTGGAATTGTTACTTATATTTCGGTTTCAGGTAATTTAACTTTCCCAAGAATTCAAGAGAATGATATTTTAGGTATAGGAACTGGATCTGAATTAGAATATGTCAAAGTTCTCAATATTGATAGATTTTCATCAAGGTTAAGAGTTATAAGGGCTCAAAATGGTGTAGTCGGAGTAAGTCACTCACTTTCTACCGCTATACAGGAATTCCCAAAAAGATTTACTGTAAATGTTGGATATAAAACAACATTTAATGATAAAGTAAATCGAGAGTATTACTTTAATCCCATAGAGTCTCTTGGAATTAGTGCCGTATCTGGTGTTGGAATAGGAACTACAATATCTTTCTCAAATCCAGGGGCAGGAATTAGTGAAATATTTGTTCCAGCACAATCCATGTACTTGCCAAATCACAGATTGGTAACTGGGGATGAGGTTACGTATAGAATTAACTCTGGAGATCCTATTGGCGTATCCACAGTTAGTGCTGGATCATCATTCAATCTTGCAAATAACTCCACTTTATTTGTCACAAAACTAAGTGAAGATCTTATTGGATTATCAACAGTAAAAGTTGGACTTGGGACTACAGGAACATATGTTGGGGCTGCAAGCACAACTTCTGGTCAAGGTCTATTGTATTTTATTGGAGTTGGAACTGGTGTCTATCATAGTTTAGTAACAAATTATGATAAAATTGTAAAGGGAACTGTTGACAGAAACTTAGTTACAGTCTCAACCGCATCAACACATGGATTACTTAGAAATGATACTGTTTTTGTTGAAGTAGGTCCATCAATTTCTACATCAGTGACCGTAAAGTATAACGGACACAATAGAAAAATGGTTATTGATAGTTTGGATTTTGTTTCTGGTGGAATCACAACTTCTGCAAACACAATAACATTAAATGAGCATGGATTAGTTACTGGACAGAAAGTAATTCATACATCATCTTCTCCAGCGACTGGATTATCAAACAATGAAGAATATTATGTCTATGTTGTAGATAAGAATACGATTAAAGTTTGTGATACTAAGTATGAAACCACTAAACTTTATCCAAATTTTGTAAATATTGAGTCTCAATCTTCTGGCAGTATTTTACCGATCAATCCACCGTTAAAATTCTACAGAAATTCTACAGTTACATTTGATGTAAGTGATTCTTCTTTATCATACATTCAAAATACAACCAATTATCCAGCATTTTCACTCAGATTCTATTCTGATTTAGAATTTAAAAATGAGTACTTTACAAATGGAACTTCTAATAGTTTTGAAGTAACAAAGTCGGGTATTGTAGGAACCTCTGGTGCGACAATAACATTAAGTATAAACTCAGATTCTCCAAATACTCTTTATTATAGATTAGAAGCAATAAATCTTCCAGGAAATCCAAAAGAAAATTTGGATATTGTTGTTGACGATGAAGTAGAATCTTCAAATCAAATTGCTATTGTTAATAGCCTATACAATGGAACTCACACTGTAGCTGGAATAACTACAAATAGTTTTGATTACACATTAAAAGAATATCCAGAATCAAATTCTTATTCATACACAACATCCACAATATCATACACAACCAACTCCAAGAATGCATATGGTCCAATTGCTGAAATTGAATTTTCTGACAGAACTCTTGGATATTCAAGGTTGCCAGGAATAAGTACAATTTCTACTCTCTCTGGAACTGGAGCAGTTTTAGATCCATCAAGTAAAACTATTGGAAGAGTTACAAAAACAAAATTGAATAACATTGGATTTAATTATCCATCAGATTTTACATTATCACCAGAAGCAAAACTTCCACAAATTTTAGAACTATCAACTTTCTATAAATTTAAGAGTATTGGCATAACCTCTTTTGGTAGAGGATATACAACAGCACCATCTCTAGTTGTCCTTGATGGAGACACTAAGGAAAAGATTAATGATATTGAGTTGCAATATATAATCGGATCCTCTGAAGTTAAAATTAGGAAGAATACGCAAAGTTTGAGCGATAGTTCTCCCATAATCCTTCCAGTAGGAAATCCAAATGGAATTAGAGTTTCTAATTTGGAATATGATTCCTTTACCGAAACGGTAAAGGCAACAATGAAAGAGTCATATAGTGAGAATTTCCCAATTTCTGTTGGAGACAGAATTCTAGTAGAAAATTCAAGTGTTGGTGTGGGATCTACCACAAAAGGATTCAACTCCGATGAATATAATTATGCATTATTTACCGTAACAGCAACTCACCCAAATCTTGGTGGAAATATTGGAGTTGTTACATATAGTTTTGCAAATTACCTTGAAGATAATGAGTATCTTGGAACTTTTAATTCTGTTAATTCTTCAGCAATCTTAGTTCCTGAGAAATATTTCCCACAATTTACATACGAGTTGGAATCAAATTCGTTCCAAAAAGGAAATTTAATTACTTCTAATGGATCTGAAGGAACAATTTTTGATTGGGATGAAAATAATCAAGCATTAACAGTTGAGAGTTCTGATGATTTTGTTGTTGGAAACTTAGTTGAAGAATTGGTAACTGGATCAATAGCGAGAATTAACAAAATATATTCCACAAACTCCGAATATGTCCTAGATTATTTCTCAATATTTGATAATGGTTGGAGATATGATAGTGGATTCTTAAATGATCTCAATCAAAAAATCCAAGATAATGACTACTACCAAAACTTCTCATATTCAATTAGATCAAGAATTCCATTCGAAGACTGGAATGATGTTGTCAGTTCTCTTTTACACACCGCAGGACTTAAGAAATTCGGTGACTTGCAAGTAGAGTCTAAACTCCTTCCAGTAGATGAAGAGTCATTAACGATTAAACCAACAGATGCAACAACAGTTCAGGTTGACTATGTTAGTGAGTATGACTTAAATTGCGTTCCAAATTATGATCTTGTATCTGAAAATTATTTAAAAGCAACTCAAACTATAGATTTTTCAGATGAAATTACATTCAATACTAGACTTATAACCGATTATTCAGAATCAATTGGTAATAGAGTCTTAACGATTGATGACGTAAGTTCTACATTTAACAGCAATCCAGGAACTTTTGCTTATAGCAACATTTATAGACAACCTTTGGGTGATGGCGTTGCTACCAAGTTTATAGTTTATTCAAAGGATAGACTTTATACAGGAGAGAGACAACTTGCTTTAGTTACTGTTTTAAATGATGTTGCTAATGGAAGATCAGTTTTAAACCAATATGCATTTGTTGATACTGTACTTGATTTGGGATCTTTTGATTATACGATTGAAGGATCTGAAGGTGTTCTACAGTATTATCCAAATAAGTTCACTCTTAATAACTATAACCTTACAGTTTTAGCATATAACTTAGATAGACTTGGATTAAATGATGAAACTGTAGGAGTCGGTTCCACTACCATTGGAGTTTCTACAAATACTTCCTTCCCAGGAGCTCTTGTAAGCGTAGCAACTACTAATGTAGTAATTTCTGGTGTCACTACAACAGAAGTAATGACGATAGCAGGAATAGGAACCTCAACTTCTGGCGTTAGATCCGCAAAAATTCTTGTAAGTGTAGAAGCAGACGATCAAGAAGAGTATGATGAAATTAGCATCATACATGATGGATCTGATGTAAGGGTATCTGAGTATGGTCAGTTAACAACCCATTCCCTTGATGAATTCTCATCTTCTGGTTTGGGTACATATGGATTTACCATGTCAAATTCTGACGTGGTATTTAAATATACACCAGAAGCTGGATTTACAACTACAAGAGTAAACGTTATTTCTGTAGGACTCTCTTCAGAGGGATATCAGGGTAGTGGAACATATGACTTTAAGCATTCACGTCTTATAGCACAGACTGTTGGGATTGGATCAACCAATGCTCCTGTTGCGGTTGGTGTTGGCAGCTACGGTGACGACTATGATGGTGCTTATGGAATAATCCAAGTTTCTGATTTAACAAATAACATTCACCAGTTCTCAGAATTCGTTATGGTTGATAGTGATTCAACTGTGTATTTGAGTGAATTTGGCACATTTGATACAATCGGATCAATCGCAGGATTAGGAACTTTAGGTGCTCAAAGAACAAGTAATAGGTCTGAATTGGTATTTACTCCAAATTCTGACATTGAAGTTCATGTTAAGACCTTTATCAATGCATTAGGCATTGAAGACAATGCAAGTGGACTGTTCGAAAAAGATTTTGGAAATGCATCCATTAAAGATAGTTTTGCAACCTATACAGGAACTCTTGCTTTAATTAAGAGAGATTTCCCATTGACCCATGAGAATTATCAAATTTTTGAAAGAAATTTTGATGGATCAGATTCAACTATCGTTAATTTGACAGATAATACAATTTCAATTCAAAATCACTTCTTTGTCAGTGGACAAGAATTAACATATTCTACAAGACTGGGACTTGGAACTGACTACATTGGAATTGCATCTACTACTTTTGCTGGAATAGGATCAACTGATAGATTACCTGCTGGAGTTTTCTGTATCAAGGTGGACTCTAACAAGATTAGACTCGCAACTTCTGCAGAAAATGCATTGAAGAAAAATCCAGTTTCAATTGGATTTACTTCTGTCGGCATTGGAAATTCCCATACATTCACCGCAAAGGATGCAAATCAAAAAGTACTGGTTTCTATTGATAATGCAATTCAATCTCCAATTGCAGGAACATCAGTAACAACTTCTTTGGCAAGAGCAGCAACAGTTGCTGATGATATTATCTACCTTGTAGGAATTACATCATTCTTTGGTGGCGAATATATTCAAATGGGCGATGAGGTTGTAAAAATATTATCAGTTGGCGTTGGATCCACTAATGCAATCAAGGTCAGTCGTGCTTGGTTAGGAACTACTCTTGCTGGGCATAGCACAGGTGCTCAAGTAACAAAAATTAGAGGAAATTACAACATTATTGGAAATACGATCAACTTCATTGAAGCGCCATATGGAAATACTCCAATTGGTTCAATAACAGATCCACCATCGTTTAGAGACTGGATTGGCATTACATCATCATCATCTTTCAATGGTAGAGTTTTCTTACGCAATGGTATAGTTGGAACTTCAAGTGAAACATATACTAAAAATTATCTGTACGATGACATAACTGAACTATTTGATGGACAAACAAAACAGTTCCCATTAACTGCAAATGACCAAGATGTTGTTGGAATTACAACAAACTTCCCACTTGTTTTAATCAATGGTATTTTACAGGGTCCAGGTGCAAATTATAACTATACCTTATCTGAAGTTGCAGGAATCACTTCTATTACATTTACTGGAACAGCAAGTTCTGTATCCTATGATGTTAATAATGCAAATGTTCCAACTGGTGGCGTTATTGTTTCTGTCGCATCTAGTGCTGGATTTGGACTTCAACCATTAGTTGCTGCTGGAGGAACAGCAATTGTTTCTGCTTCTGGTACAATTCAGTCAATTAGTATTGGAAATAGTGGATCTGGTTATAGAAGTGGTATTCAAACTACTGTTAACGTAGGTGTTGGAACTTCCTCAACAGGAAGACCAAATATTGAGTTTATTGGAACCGCTGCTATAAGTGGTGGACACATTGTTAGTGTCGCAATCACAAATCCTGGAGCAGGGTACACTTCATCCAATCCACCATATGTTGTATTTGATTCTCCACTTTCTTATACTAATTTACCACTTCATTATAGTGCAAGTTCTCCAGGTGTTGGAGGAACACAAGCTAAAGTCGATGTAGTTGTTGGACAAGGATCGAGTGTTATTGAGTTTAGTATATCAAACACTGGATATGGATATGGAGTTGGACAAGTTTTAACAATTGGAGTTGGTGGAACAGTTGGAATACCAACAGATCCAACAAAAACATTTGAAGAATTCAAAATCACAATTGATAGAGTAGATGCTGATGTGTTTACTGCATGGTCAGTTGGACAAATTGATGTACTTGATGATTTTTCAGTTCTTTTTGATGGCGGAAGAACAACTTTCCCAATCACACAGAACGGAAACGCATTATCAATTGTTGCTAAACCGGGATCAAACATATCAATCCAAGATACTCTTTTAATATTCATCAATGATATATTGCAAGTTCCTGGTGATGCGTATACATTCTCTGGCGGAAGTTCCATATCATTTGTAGAGGCTCCAAAAGCTGGAGACAGTCTCAAATTCTTATTCTACAAAGGAACTGGTGGTGTTGATGTTTTAGATATTGATGTTGTTGAAACAATTAAAGTTGGTGACGATTTAACCATAGAAAGCAGTGTTAACTCTTTAGACCAAGATACAAGAACAGTTTCTGAAATTGTTTCTGCTGGAACTGTTAACACCAATGTATACTATGGACCTGGTTTGAGTGGAGACACTACTTTATTGAGACCTGTTAAATGGTGTAGACAAACTGAAGATAGACTTATTAATGGTAAAGTTGTTGATAAGTCCCGTATACTTTATGAACCAAATATTTTCCCAACAGCATATCTAACAAAGTCGGTTGGTATTGGTTCTACTGAAATTTATGTTGACAACTTAAGACCATTCTTTAACCAATTAAATGAAAATGTTGTTTCTGTTGAATTCCAAAAAGATATATTAATATATGATTACAGTAATGAAAGAGTTTCAGCGGCAGCGACTGCTGTTGTATCTGTTGCTGGAACAATATCATCTGTTGTCATATCATCTGGTGGTATTGGTTATACTGCGGCACCACAAGTTACAATAGCAAATCCAGTTGGAGTTGGAACATCACAAAGAGCAACTGCAACGGCTTCAGTATCTGCTGCTGCAACTGTCTCAAGTATATCAGTTTCATCCCCAGGAACTGGATACACATCATCAAATCCACCATTAGTTTTGATTGGACCTCCACCATCAATGTCAAAAGAAAGCAACACGATTGTTTCTTACAGTGGTGATTTTGGTGTTATCACTGGCATTGGATCAACCTCAGTTGGAGTGGCTTCCACTGGAATAGTATTTGATTTGGTTATTGAAGCGACTTCCCCATTGAGAAACAATACATCAATTACCCCACAAACCACCATTAGTGGATTGTCAACTGGTGACTATTTCATTGTTTATAATTCAAACGTTGGTAATGGGGTTACTTCCTTGGATGAAAATCAAAATGTGATTGGTATTGGAACAACATGCTTGGATAACATTTATAGAGTTGCATCAGTTTCAACTGCTAATACATCTGCTATTGGATTTGCATCAACAGACGTTGCTAGAGTTGTTGTTAGTGTTTCTGATTATAATGGATTTAGTGCTGCTGGATTGGCAATAAGCAGTTTCTACGGAAGATTTAGTTGGGGCAAGATTATAATGAGTGAAAGAGTTGGAACCAGTACTTATTCTGCAATAACCACAAATGGTGTTGTTGGAATTCAAACTGGACCATACGTGATAAGAGATAAATCATTAAAGTCTCAAGGCTATGCCTAATAAATAAATAAAAAATCACAAAAAATGTCTGCTATTATAACTGACCAGATTAGAATATTAAATGCGAAGAATTTTGTGGCTGGATTTAACACCACTGCAAATTCTTACTACAGTTTTGTTGGTCTGCCAAATCCTACAGCAATTGACAGTGATTGGGATAATGCTCCACCAGCACCCACAGATAATTTTGATAGCGAGAATAAAACATGGGAAACCATAATCGCTCTTAAAAAAATTACTTCTAGTGATGCCAAACAAGTAGTAAGAAAAAATGTTTGGAGTTCTGGTACTACCTATGATTATTACAGACATGATTATAGTATTACCAACACACCCAAAAATGCCAGTGGAACCTCTTTATACTCAGCAAATTATTTTGTAATTAATAGTGACTATCGAGTTTACATATGTCTTCAAAATGGAACTAACCCAGAAAATGTTAATGGTCAACCATCATTAGATGAACCAACATTTACTGATTTAGAACCAAGATCAGCAGGTACAAGTGGAGATGGATACATTTGGAAATACTTGTACACGATCAAACCATCAGATATTGTTAAGTTTGATACTACAGAATATTTGCCCGTGCCATCTGACTGGGCAACTAGTACAGAAAATGCTTCTGTTAGGGATAATGCTGTTGATGGCAGCATTAAAGTGGTTGTTATAAAAAATAGAGGTGTTGGCGTAGGAACTGCAAACAGAACTTACACAAAAGTTCCCATTAAAGGTGATGGTTCTGGTGCTGAGTGTACAGTAACAATTAATAATGATGCAAAGGTCGGCAGTGTTGTAATTTCAAATCAAGGTTCTGGTTATACTTTTGGAAATGTCGATTTAATTGCTGGAGGAATTCCTTCACCAACAACATATCCAACTCTTGACGTCATTATTTCACCAAAAGGTGGCCATGGAGCAGATATTTACAGAGAATTGGGTGCTACAAACGTATTACTCTATTCTAGGATAGAAAATGATACTGAAAACCCAGATTTTATAACTGGAAATGAAATTGCAAGAATTGGTGTTGTTGAAAATCCTCTTGCATATGGAAGTTCACAAATTTTATCTTTAGATAAAGCAAGTGGTGTTTATGCTTTGAAATTAACGGGAGCTGGATACAGTTCTGCTACATTTACATCAGACTCTGTTATTCAGCAAGTTATTGGAACTGGTCAAACTGCAATGGGAAAAGTTGTTAGTTATGATCAAACTACAGGTGTTTTGAAATATTGGCAAGAGAGAACTTTTGCTGGATTCTCAACAGTTGGAACAGCACAAACAAACCCAACATTTGGGTACACTTTAAACAGATTTACGGCTTCTCCAACTACTGGTGGAAGTTTCACAATCACGGGTGGAAGTGTCAATTTGGGTATCGACACATCATTTACGGGTCTCTCAACCTCCATAAATAATAGGACATATTATCTTGGTCAAACGTTTACTAGCGGTGTATCGACTCCAGAAGTTCAACCATTCTCTGGCAACATTATCTACACTGATAATAGACCATCAATAACCAGATCTTCAAATCAAAAAGAAGACATTAAAATTATATTGCAGTTCTAAAAAACTATGGCTCAACAAACCAACCTCAATGTCTCACCATATTTTGATGATTTTGATCCGAATAACAACTACCATAAAGTCCTCTTTAAACCTGGATATCCAGTTCAAGCAAGGGAACTAACTGGACTGCAATCTATTCTTCAGAATCAAATTGAAAGGTTTGGTCAACACTTCTTTAAAGAAGGTGCTAAGGTTATTCCTGGTAACACTGCATATACAAGGATATACAACGCAATAGAACTTAATAACACTCATTTGGGTGTTCCTGTAGATTACTACATTGATCAACTTTTAAAAAGAAAAATTATCGGATTAACTTCAGGTGTAACTGCAATTATTGACAAAGTTTTAAAATCTGAAGATTCTGATAGGGGTAATTTAACACTTTATATTTCATACACATCATCTGGTGTACAGGATTCGGAGATCACCACATTTTTAGATGGAGAACTCTTATCTGCAGATATTGACATTGTATCTGGTCCATTAAATAATCCATTTATACCAACTGGAGAATCATTTGCGTCTGCAATTGCAGTAAATGCATCTTCGGTTGGATCGGCATTTTCAATATCAAACGGAGTATATTTTATTCGTGGAAATTTTGTAAATGTTTCTGATGAAACTATTATTTTATCACAATATAGTAATACTCCAACTGGTAGAATCGGTCTTAGAGTTTCCGAAGAAGTAGTAAATTCGGATCAGGACGAATCTTTAACAGACAATTCTAAAGGATATAACAACTACGCTGCTCCAGGAGCAGATCGTTTAAAAATTAGTTGTTCTCTTACAATTAAAGCAATTGATGACTTTAATGACTCAAATTTTGTTGAACTCGCCACTGTTAGAAATGGAGTTTTAGAGTCTCAGAAGAAAAACACCCAGTACAACATAATTGCGGATGAATTAGCACGTAGAACATATGCTGAATCTGGCGATTATACAGTAATGCCATTTGATGTCTCTGTTAGAGAATCATTGAATGATGGTATTGGCAACAATGGAATATATGAAGAGGGTCAGTTTACCTCTGGTGGATCTTTAGCAAGTGATGATCTTGCATTATATGAGATTTCTCCAGGCAAAGCATTTGTAAAAGGATATGAAGTAGAAACAATCAATACTACATATCTCGATATTCAAAAACCAAGAACAACAAAAACTTTAGAAAATCAGGGAATCATATACAATACTGGTTCCACTGTAAAGGTAAATAACGTTTTTGGTGCACCAACAACAGGAATAGGAAATACTTATATTGTAAGTTTAAGAGATCAAAGAGTAGGATCTAGTTCACTTAGTGCTCCTGGAAAGGAAATTGGTCTTGCAAGAGTATATGATTTTGCATTGGAAAGTGGGTCATATAGTGCGACAAATGCAGATACAAATCAATGGGATCTTCAGTTATATGATGTACAGACATTTTCTCATATTACACTGAATGAACCAGTAACACTATCAATTCCAACACACATTAAAGGAAAATATAGTGGAGCAACTGCTTTCCTTAGACATGCAGTTTCTGCGGGAACTTCAATAACTGTTTATGAAAAGAGTGGTGAATTTGTAAATAACGAACCATTTATCTTCAATGGTATTGAAAATACAAGAGTTGCCATTGCAATAACTTCTTCTGGTATTACTGATGTGAAGTCTGTTTATGGCGGACCTTCTTTGGGTAATGTTGGTTCTGCATCAACGTTTACTGCAGACACAATTTTAGATACTTTAGTAAACATTGGAATTGCAACAGTAACACCGAATAGTTCAGGTGTAAGTACAATTACAGCGTCTGCAGGATCTGCATTCTTATCTAAAGTAAAAGTAAACAGCGTTTTACAATATTCCGACAGTTCTGTTACTTTCACTGATCCTGTAGCAGTAAGAGTAACTAGTATTGGTTCAACATCGGTAACAGTTGTTGGAGTTCAAACTGTTACTGGAGTTGTAGATGGTGCTCTACCAACATCTACAAACTTGTCAGTAACTGACTTAAAAATTGTTGGAACTAAATTATCGGACTCAACAGGAGACCTTGATTCTGGGGCATTATACACCAGAATGCCAAAACAATTGATATCAAATGTTGATTTAACCAACGCTCAATTGTCAATAAGAAAAACATTTACTGTTAATATATCGGGTAACCAACTTTCAAGTCCAGTCAGTGCTGGAGATAATGAGACATTCTTAGCATTTGATGAAGAAAGATATTCTTTAATTAGATCCGATGGATCAACTGAGGAACTTTCTTCAGATAGATTTAGTTTCTCCGATGGATCTACGGTTTTACAAATAAACAATTTGGGAAGTGATGATACTGGGGCAACTCTTTATGCATCTTTGAGAAAAACAAAACTAAAGGCAAAGGTTAAGAGAAAGAACAGAGTAAACACCCTCATTGTTAATAAGAGTAAACTTGAAGGATCTGGCATAGGATCAACAACACTCAACAATGGACTCACATATGGAACTTATGCATATGGAACTAGAGTTGAAGATGAAAGAATATCTTTAAACAAAGCAGATGCAATTAGAGTTCTTGGAGTTTATGAGTCAACATCAACTTCAGCACCATCTGCTCCAAAAGTAACTTTAGCATCCTTATCTGGTGCAACCGGTAAAACTACGGACTTGATTATTGGAGAATTTGCGGTTGGTCAAACTTCTGGTGCAAGAGTAGTGTATGCTGAGAGACTTTCTGATAGTCAAATCACATACATTCCAAGAAATGACATTAATTTTGTTGAAGGAGAAACCGTTGTTTTCTCAGAATCAAATGTAAGAGGAGTAGTTTCTACTTTAGAAACACCAAGTAAAGCAATAACTGGAAACTTTAAATTTAATAATGGACAAAAATCTTCAATATATGGTCACAGTTATATTACAAGAAGAAGTGATGCACAAGAACCAACAAGACAACTAAAAATTTATTTCTCAAATGCTTATTATGAATCAACAGATGATGGTGATATTACAACCAAAAACTCATACAATACTTTAGATTATGAGTTTGACGTTCAACACGTAAATGGTGAGAGAAATACAGATCTTATTGACATTAGACCTAGAGTTTCTGATTACACAATTTCCGAAGGATCAAGATCTCCATTAGAATTCTTGGGAAGATCTTTTGATGGTAGTGGAAATTCTGCTGCGAATATTTTGGTATCGGATGAGTCAATAAATGTTGATTTCTCATTCTATCTTGGAAGAGTTGATAGAATTTTCTTAACAAAAGATGGAAGATTCCAAGTTCAACAAGGAACTCCTTCAGAAAACTTTGAAAAACCAGTTCCCATTGATGATGCTTTAGAGATTGGAAGTGTAAAATTACCCGCATATTTGTTTGATACAAGGAATGCATCTATATCATTCTTAGATCATAAGAGATATCGCATGTCCGATATCAAACAACTTGAAGATAGAATTAAAAATTTAGAATACTATACAACCCTCTCTTTACTTGAAACAAATACAGAAAGTTTGTTTGTTGCAGATTCTGAGGGTCTGAATAGATTTAAGTCTGGTTTCTTCGTTGATGATTTCACTAATTTGCTTCCACAAGAAACCGATTTAGCAATCAAAAACTCTATTGACATCCAAAATAGAGAATTACGTGCTAGACACTTCACAAATTCTATTGATCTTGTTACGGGTCCTGTAGAAGGAGTAACGACCACAACTGATCTTGCGTTTACAACACCAGAGGGTACAAATGTAAGACGTTCTAGTGATGTTGTTACACTAGACTATACTGAAGTTGAGTGGTTAAAACAAAGTTTTGCCACTAGAACTGAAAGCATTACGCCTTTCTTGGTAAGTTTCTGGCAAGCATCTGTCGATTTAACTCCATCATCGGATACTTGGGTTGATACTGCTAGAATTGAGGCAAAAATTATTGAGACTGAGGGTAATTATGCCCAAGAAATGGCAAACGCCACAAGACAATTTGGAGAACCAGATCCTCAAAACGGATTCTTCCCCATAATGTGGAATTCCTGGGAAACAACTTGGACTGGAAGAGAATCTACAACTAGATCTCTTGGAACAAGATCTGTAACTAGACCTGGTGGTGGAGGACAAACAGTAGTTTCTGGTGGTACAAGACACCAACAAGGACCTGGTGGAAGAAATTTAGTAAGATCTTGGACAGAATCTCGCACAACTAGTATTTTAGAAGATTTTGTAACTGATAACTTTAGAACTGGTACTGACAACAGAACTGGATCGAGAACAATCATTACGGAAAGATTTGATAGAACTTCTGTTGGTGACAGAGTTGTAAGCAGAGATGTTATTAACATCATGCGTTCAAGGAACATTCAGTTTGTTGCCAAGAAAGTAAAACCATTAACTAGAGTTTATTCATTCTTTGATGGTAAAGATGTAACAAGATATTGTGTTCCAAAACTTTTAGAAATTGCAATGGTTTCTGGTACTTTCCAAGTAGGAGAAACTGTAGTTGGAAAAATGAGAGCAACTGGACTCTCTAGTCAAAATGGTGAAGTAGCATCTCCAGAGATTAAATTTAGAGTTGCACAAGCAAATCACAAAGAGGGCCCTTTTAACGCCCCAACCAGTACATTTGTAAACAACCCATATCTGTCTCAGGTATCACCTACGAATACCGAAACATTCTTAGGTACTCCTGGTCAAGTTCAAGTACCTGGTCAAGGTAATGTGTTGCCAGAAACATATTCATCAACTTCAACTATTTTGAATGTTGATACATATGCACTATCGTTGCAAGCACAAGGTGATTATTATGGTTATGTTGCTAGAGACATGATTCTTGTTGGACAAACCAGTGGTGCTCAAGCCACAATTTCAAATCTAAGACTTGTTTCAGATCTTGGTTCAACTCTTATCGGTAGTTTTTATATTCCAAACCCCAATTTTGGTAGCAATCCAAAATTTGAAACAGGAACTAAAACTTTCACTCTGATTGATGAACCAGATAATGATCAGAATGCAGCATCTACAATTGGAGAAAAACAATACTCTGCATCAGGAACACTTGAAACGGTACAGGAGAACATTATCTCGGTCAGAAATGCTGAGATTCAGGTTAGACAAGAGTCTGAAAGTAGAGCAGCGAGAGAATTAATTAATTCCAGCAGATCTACTAATGTAATATCTTCAGTTACTGCTAATACAACAGTTGTTGAGTGGTATGATCCTCTTGCACAATCCTTCCAAGTCTTAGACGAAACTGGAGTCTTCCTCACCAGTTGTGATGTCTTCTTCCAAACGAAGGATGACATGGACATTCCAATGACATTCCAAATTCGCACTATGCAAAATGGAGTGCCAACTCAGAAGATCTTACCTTTCTCAGAAATTGTTTTAGATCCAGATCAAATTAACACTTCTGTTGATGGAACTGTTCCAACAACATTTACCTTTAAGGCACCAGTTTACCTTGAAGGTGGTGGAGAATATGCAATCTGTTTAGCATCTTGGTCAACCAAGTATAGAGTGTTTATCTCTAGAGTTGGAGAATCTGATCTTGTTACAGATGAATTTATCTCAAATCAACCATACTTGGGATCTCTGTTTAAATCACAAAACGCATCAACATGGGATGCAAGTCAATGGGAAGATTTGAAATTTACTCTACGTAGAGCAGAATTTGCGACCAATGGATCTTTTGAAATTTACAATCCAATTCTGGGAGAGGGTAACGGACAAATTCCAGTTCTAAAACCAAATCCAGTTAATCTTAAATCTAAGAAAATTAGAGTTGGAATTGGATCAACGTTACAGGACACATTAGTAATTGGAAATACTTTCTCACAAGAAGGATCAAATGCAACAGGAAATTATGTAGGAAATGCTGGTGTTGCTACTGGCAACATGACTATTATTAATGCGGGTATTGGATACACTCCATCTTCTGGTAATTTGACTTATACTGGCGTTACTTTAACAAATATTACAGGAACTGGTCAGAATCTAACAGCGGATATTACCATTTCGAATGGAGTTGCAGTTGCTGCTACTGTCAATAATTCAGGTTCTGGTTATCTGGTTGGTGATGTTCTTGGTATTACTACTTTGGGTAATACTACTGCTGGAAGAAATGCAAGATTCTCTATTGTTTCTATTGCAAGCACTAATGAATTGGTCTTTGATAATGTTCAGGGCGACTTTGAAGTTGGTGCAGGAAAAACCCTCAAGTTTACAAATAGTTCTGGGATAACTACAACATTGAATGCATCTGTCGGTGGAAATGTAGTTCCTACAACCATTAGAACAGTAGGTGTTAATGACGGTTTACATATTTCTATAAACCATAAGAATCATGGTATGTACCATGAAAATAATAGAGTTACAATATCAAATGTATCAAGTGATATCATACCAACAAAACTGACTTCTCCATATAATTCAGACTCTACTAACGATATTCTTGTATCAGATAGTTCTAATTTTGGAACTTTTGAAAACGTTGGTGTCGGAACAACAACTGCTGGTTACTTATTGATTGGTGATGAGATCATCGAATATACCTCAACATCTTCGGGTGTAATTGGCGGTATTACTAGAGGATCTAATCCCAAAAATTATCTCGCAGGAACCTCAGTCTATAAGTATGAACTTGGTGGAGTATCACTTAAGAGAATTAATAAAACTCACCTTTTAAGTGACGTTACGCTTTCAAATCCAATTTCTTTTGATTCGTATAATGTTAGAATTGACATGAGTTCTGATGGTGTTGATAGAAGTGTTGGAACAAGCTTCCCCAAACTTTATGTAAATGAAACAAAATCTGATGGCGGATTTAAGTGTAAGGCATCTCAAAATATGCCATTCGAAGCAATTGTTCCATCTGTACAAAATGTAACTGTTCCTGGAACAAGTGTAAGTGCAAGAATCAGAACAACCTCTGGTACAAGCCTTGACAATGGATCTGGTCAAACTACACAAACTCCTTTCAATAACGAAGGTTTTGAAGATATTACTATCAATGCAACAAACTACTTGACCTCACCAAGAATTATTGCATCTAGGGTAAATGAACTAAACAATGCAACATTGGACGAATTTGCTGGCGATCGTTCCTTTAATATGTCAATTTCCTTGCAGTCTAACGATCCTCGTTTAAGTCCAATTATTGACACTCAAAGAATGAGTGCAATTCTGATTTCTAACAGAGTTGACAGAGCAGTTACAGATTATATTGAAGATAATAGAGTCAATTCTATTGATGCTGACCCATCAGCATTCCAGTATGTGACTAAAGAAAATATCCTTGAAACTCCTGGAACTAGTATCAAGTTGATTGTTTCTGCACATATCAACCAATATAATGACATTAGAGCTTTTTATGCAATTGGTAATTCTCAAAACTTTGAACCAATTTTTGAAGCATTCCCTGGATATTCTTCCCTGAACGATGGAACTTCTGATAAGTTAGTTCCTGTTTCAGATGCTTCTGAAGGGTTCTTGTCGGACGATTTGACTTTCAAAGAATATGTATTTACTGTTGACGAACTTCCATCATTTAAATCGTATAGAATTAAATTGGTAGCAACTTCCACAAATCAAGCATATGTTCCTAGAATTAAACAATTGAGAACCATTGCACTTGCATAACATGGAAGAGATAAGAGTAAAGGGGAGATCGGATTTAGTCAGAGATCCTCTGACAAATGCCATTATTAATACAAACACAAATGCCTATGAGGAGTATATTTCTCGTAGGCAACTAAAAAAGGAAGAAGTTCAGAAAATAAATGAACTTGAGTCTGAAGTTGCTAGCATAAAGGATGATCTGAGTGAGATCAAATTGTTATTGAGGAAATTAGTAAAATGAACCCAGACAAAATTTCATTAGAAAATTTGACAAAAAGTTTTGAATATTTCAAAATTGCAACTGAAATAGATAATATATGTGATTTAGAATCTCTTAGAAATATCGCTAAATCTTATTGCAAACTTTATTATAAACAGCAGGAAACTTTAGCATTTATAGGAGTGCCAAATGGCGACTAAAAAGTTTACTTTTGATCCAGACTCAGAATCTTCCTATTCTTCAAATCTAGTTATTAACACTGGAGCAGATTTTAATGCAAACTTTGAAGTAGTTAGTGTCGCAAATACTGCTTTTGATTTTTCTGGTGATAATGCAGTTGGAATTGCAACGACAACTGGGTGGACTGGTTCGTCACAGATGGCAAAAAGTGTTTCTGTTGGATCTACATCATACGCAGTAGCAACCTTTTCTGTAGGATTTACAAGTGCTGCTGGAGGAAAGTTTAAGATCTCTCTCGGGTCAACTGATACCAGATCTTTAACAGAAGGTAGATATGTTTATGACGTTCTAGTAAGTTCTGGTGCAACAGTATACAGAATTTTAGATGGAAATATTTTAGTAAAACCAGGTATTTCATCAGCACCATAAATACTCAAAGAGGTACTGTATAAATGGCGCAACCAACTACAAGAACAGAACTAATAAACTATTGCAAGAGGCAATTAGGAGCTCCTGTTCTAGAAATCAATGTTGCGGACGAGCAAGTAGAAGATCTTGTTGATGATGCTTTGCAATATTTCCATGAAAGACATTTTGACGGAGTAACTCAGACGTTTTTAAAATACCAAGTCACTCAGGCAGATATTGATAGGGGAAGATCTCCTGGAGGCGGTACAGTTGCTGGTATTGTCACGACAACTGCATCCGCAACTATAGATGGAGTATCTACTACATTTTCATATAAAGAAAATAGCAATTATTTACAAATTCCACCATCAGTAATTGGTATTAGTAAAATCTATCATTTTGATGGTAGCAACACTACAACAAACAATATGTTTAGTGTTAAATATCAACTATTTTTAAATGATATCTACTACTGGGGATCTACTGAGATTTTAACTTATGCAATGACTAAATCATATCTTTCGGATATTGATTTCTTGTTGACAACAGAAAAGCAAATTAGATTTAACCAAAGACAAGATAGATTATATTTGGATATTGATTGGGGTAGCGTGAGCGTCAATGACTATTTGATCATAGATTGTTATAGACTTTTAGATCCAAATGATTACAGCAGAGTCTGGAATGACTCTTTCCTTAAAAAATATTTGACAATTTTGCTTAAAAAACAGTGGGGGCAAAATCTTATTAAGTTCCAAGGTGTTAAACTTCCTGGTGGAGTAGAACTTAATGGAAGACAAATTTATGATGATGCACAAAAAGAGTTAGATACTCTTATGGAGAAAATGTCCAATACTTACGAACTTCCCCCATTAGACATGATTGGATAAAACCATGCTAAACCCATATTTTCTTCAAGGTTCATCCCAAGAACAGAATTTAGTTCAGAGTCTAATCAACGAACAGTTGAGGATGTATGGTGTCGATGTACATTATCTTCCAAGGAAGTATGTAAATGAAAAGACTATTATAAGAGAAGTTTCTCAGTCAAAATTTGACGATGCCTATCCAATTGAGGCATATGTTGATAGTTTTGATGGATATGGAGATAATCCAACTCTTTTATCAAAGTTTGGAATACAAGCAACAAATGAAATAACTTTGATAATTTCAAAAGAAAGATTTGAAAGTTATATTTCACCACTTATAAAAAATGAAACTAATATCAAATTATCTACAAGACCAAAAGAAGGTGATTTAATTTACTTCCCTCTTGGAGACAGATTATTTGAAATCAAATACGTAGAGCACGAAAAACCATTTTATCAACTACAAAAAAATTATGTTTATGAATTAAAATGCGAACTCTTTAGATATGAAGGAGAAGTCATTGACACTGGAATTGATGAGATTGATGATACATTAGAACCGATAGATGGTGTAGATGGATCAACAATTCTGATAGGACCATCTTTAAGATTAAACCTTGCTGGGGAACCATCCAGGGCAACCGCAACGGTGTCTGTTGTTAATGGCGGCATTCAGTTCTTTACAATAAGCAATAGAGGATCTGGATATACCTATGCACCAAAAATTGGAATTGGATCAGCACCATCTGGAGGGGTAACTGGAATTGCAACGGCAACTTTAATTGGTGGCATCGTTGTATGCACAAACAGTGCAAATCCAGGATCAAAATCTGTACAGAATATCAACGTTGTTAACGCTGGATCTGGTTATACTGTTGCACCAACTATCAAAGTTTCTGGTGGCGGTGGTACTGGTGCAGCTGCTACTGCTGTTATAGAAAATGGTGTTATTGGAATAGTGACTGTAACAAGTGGTGGTTCTGGTTACACTACAACACCGACAATTACGTTCACAGGTGTTTCTACCGTCTCTGCAGCCGCAACAGCGATTCTAACCTCTTCTGGCACCATCTCAGCGATTCATTTAACAAATGCAGGTGCTGGATATACTCAAGCACCAACGATAACAATCGCAGAACCAACGAGTTTGTCCACGGGTAATTTCCAGTTCAATGAAGTTATCACAGGATCAAGAAGTGGAGCAACTGCTAGAGTAAGATCGTGGAACGCTTCGGAAAATATTTTAGACGTATACGAAGTTACAGGAACATTTGTAACTAATGAAAATGTAGTTGGATCAACTTCATCTGCTTCCCATGCAATCAGAAGTGTAAATGATTATCCAGTGGATGATGGTTATGTTGACAACCAAGAGTTTGAATTAGAAGCAGATGCAATATTGGATTTCAGTGAAATAAATCCATTTGGTCAACCCTAAATAGTTTTTAATAGGGAACTAATGTCAAAGTAAAATGTTTGAGTATTTTTATCACGAGATATTGAGGAAAGTTATCATATCATTTGGTACACTTTTCAATGGTGTAACTATTAAGCAAACAGATTCTTCCGATAATGTCGCAAACATTATCAAAGTTCCTCTTGCTTACGGACCAACTCAAAAGTTTTTGGCAAGACTAGAACAGTCCCCAGATTTAAACAAGTCAACTCAAATAACTCTTCCAAGAATGTCATTTGAGTTTACTGGACTGACGTATGATCCTTCACGTAAAGTAACGACGACTCAACAATTTACGGTAAAGGATGCTGATACAAACAGCATTACAAAAAAGGCATACATGCCAGTTCCATATAATATGCAATTTGAACTCAGCATATTATCAAAATTAAATGATGATGCTTTACAAATTATCGAACAAATACTTCCATATTTCCAACCAGCATACAATTTGACCATAAATTTAGTTGGTGAAGGTGTAAATGAGAAAAGAGATGTTCCCATTGTTTTAGAAAACATAACATTCCAAGATGATTATGAGGGTGATTATACCACTAGAAGAGTTTTAACATATACTTTAAGATTTACTGCTAAAACATACTTGTTTGGTCCAGTTACAACGTCTACTTCTGATATCATTCGCTCTGTCAAACTCAGTTACCTTGCTGGAACTGATACGACAAATACGCAGAGAGATCTTACATACTCTGTTGTACCAAGAGCGATTAAAAATTATACAGGATCAATCCTTACCAATTTGGCAAAAGATGTTACTTTAGATGATACCGTTATCGAAGTTGTTGACGGAACACTTGTCACAGCACAAACCTACATTGACATTGATGATGAAGAATTGTATGTAAAATCAATCAGTGGCAACAAACTTACCGTTGAAAGAGGCAAAGACGGAACAACGGTTGAAACCCACGTTAATGGATCTGCAGTCAGACCTATTACCTCAAGCGATAATGATCTCATCCCAATAGATGATGATTTTGGATTTAGTGGATCGATAAGTTAGAGAGATGAAAATGTCTAAAAAATATGACGGGTTAGATGATGCATTTAATGTAGAATCTGATATTGTTTCGGCAGAAGTAGATGCGATAAAAGTATCTCCATCGAAAGGTGAGGATATTCGGAAAGACTATGAGTATACCAGAGGAAATCTATACTCTCTTATTGAAAAGGGACAAGAGGCAATTAATGGTATTTTGGAATTGGCACAAGAAAGTGAAATGCCAAGAGCATATGAAGTTGCAGGACAACTGATTAAAAATGTTGCTGATGCTACTGATAAGTTGATGGAATTGCAAAAGAAACTTAAAGATGTAAATGAAGAGTCTGCAAAAGGACCAACCAACGTCACAAATGCACTGTTTGTTGGTTCTACAGCAGAATTGGCTAAACTCTTAAAGAGTGAACGCAAGGAGGATAATAAATAGAAGGAAAGGGAGAGAAATCCCAAAGTACATAGGTTACTAATAAATGTCTAAGGAAGATTTGCCTTCTATTGAAGATTTTATTGATGAAAATTTACCCTCTGTTGA
>Ga0129342_1000094_pt1 | contig 31082 bp, 26 predicted proteins | sample CPBDNA_5_FD_94426 | JGI IMG/M metagenome (GOLD analysis project Ga0129342, IMG submission 94426) | Freshwater to marine salinity gradient microbial communities from Chesapeake Bay, USA - CPBay_Sum_15_0.2_DNA | ecosystem: Environmental > Aquatic > Marine > Coastal | place: USA: Chesapeake Bay...
AAATATACCAGGTTATTTTTATTCACTTCCAAAAGTAATTGCTTGTGAAAAAATGAAAGAACCCTTCGTTCTACTTGAAAATGATTTTTATTTGTGGGAAATTCCTGAGACGAGTAATTTCTTTAATGCACCTATAATTGTGGAGGATTTTCACGACACACCCATTGAATATTATGACGAAATTGATAGAATGAAATCATTTAATATGGCAACCCGTCCTAGATGGTATCGTTACGCAAGAAAAGGTAAATTTCAGGTACCAACAAAAGGTATTTATGGTGGCACAGATGTTAAATTCATAAATGATCATGCTTTGGAAGTAATGAGACTTGTAGATAATGAAGATAATATTAAAATTTTTCAAAATGAAGAAAATAATAAGTTTTTTAAGAATACCCATAAAATATATGATTTGTGGTATTGTGGTGCAAAATTAGATGGAAGTGATGTAAATACATTTACATTATCCAATTCAGATATAAAGTATACTCATTTGTATGCTGAAAAGAAAAACGATCCTGAAATTTCAATTAAGTTGTACAATCGTGTTCGTAAAGATTTACCTGACTTTATGAAAAAAATTGATGCAGACGGAAACGGAGTTTACGATCCGGTTGAAAACTACGATTATTTCATTGAACCTACTCCTGGTATTAAAAATATTGAAGTTGGAAAAAAGAAACTTACTTTTGTTATGGCATTAATGAATCGTAAGCATCAAATAGAAAAAACTTTAATTAAAAATTTAGAAGATAACTGGGAAGATAGAGATGATGTAGAGTTCGTATTGATGGACGTAAGTAGTAAAGATGGTTTCCGTGAATGGTTGCAAGAACAAGACTTGGATAAGTACACTAAGTCAGGATATTTACGTTGCTTTGAAACGGATGTAATTGATACCTGGCACGCAAGCATTGGTAAAAATACTGCAACTCATCAAGCAAAAGGAAAAATTGTGGTGACACTAGATTGCGACAATTTTACAGGATTCAGAGGTGGACGTTTTGTGATAAAGCACTTTGAGGATAATAATTACAATTGCGTTGTACATCAATTTGATTGGAATCCAAAAAATGGTAACTTCGGTAGAATTGGAATCACAAAGCAAAAGTTTGATGAAATCGGTGGATACGATCAATCTCTTTTGCCTATGGGTTACCAAGACTGGGACATTATCAAAAGAGCAGAAGCAACTGGATGTAAATATGTTAATCCTGTGGATGCTGAGTATAATCGGGCAATTGAAAATGAAGGTGGAAAAGAATTAAGCATGGCAAATCAAACCGACAATCATAAGAAACTTGGTTGGACAGAGATGAACCGAATAAACAAATTAAAATGCCACCACAATTTATACAGAAAAAAATATATTGCAAACGATGGATACTACGGAATTAGGTCAAATGTGCGAAATCTTTTTGATGCAGAGTAATATATATTTATGTGAAGAATCACATAAAAGAAGTTACATCGGTAGGAACATCTGCGTCATCTGATACAGAACCAGATTTCGGAAATTGGTTGGCAGGTGGTCAAGTAAGAGAACTTGGTAAAGAGATGAGTGGAGAGTGTGACCAGTGGTACTATAAAGGTGGTTATACTCAGACTGAATTTCCAAAAGCAGATCCTATTTGGTCGGGTAACTTTGATGATTTAACCGTGTTTAATATGGATCCTGGTATTTATAGAAAATCCGCACAATCTAGAATAAGAGTACCAAAATCATGGGTTAAGAAATCCAAACCAGGTGATGGTGTTTCTGTTGAAAAACCAAATACAACAAACAATATTGAATTTGAACATTTACCTGACGTTGATCCAATAGATGACTTTTCCAACGAAGTTCCAAAATATAAAGATTTCTTTTGACTATAATTCATTTTTATAATATTTATAGTAGTAATGAATATTCCAATGATAATAGGTTTGACGGGTCTTGCTCGTTGTGGAAAAGATACATTCTGCAAATATGCAAGACAACATTTAGATACTTTAAACTATACTTCACAACGACTTGCATTTGCAGACGAACTTAAAAAGGATGTAGACGCATTTTTAATTGAGAAACTAGGTATATCGGCATTTACAGAGGTTACCGCAGAAAAAGAAATTATTCGTCCTATGCTAACTACGTGGGGAACTGAAATAATGCGTAAAAAAGATGATTTGCATTGGGTTAAAAAGGTAGAAGAAGTAATTGTTGAAAATCAAAAAAATAATGTCGTAAGCATTGTTACTGATTTAAGATTTCCAAATGAAATTGAGTATATTCATAAAATCGGAGGAAAGGTAGTTCATTTAACAATGACGGGTAATAAACCAGCAAATGATTATGAAAAGAAAAACGATCCTTTGTTAAGAGATAATTCGGATTGCTTTGTTGTTTGGAAAAGATATGGTGATGATGCTTTACAAAAGTGTTTAAAGCACGTTAGAACTGCGTTAGAAGAATTATCCGAGTAATTATTATAATTTCATATAAATATAATATTTATGTTATATGAAGTATAACCCAAGAAAACGAAAAAGCACCAAAGAAGCACACGAAAATTCAACATTTCTAAATTCACGTGAAGCACGATGGTTGAGAGTTCTTGCGGAATTAATGGAAACGGAAACCCGTATGAAGAAAATGGGAGTTCGTAATACAATCGTATTCCAAGGAAGTGCAAGAATTAACGAAGAAGATGAAAAATTTAAGAAGAATGGATATGACCGATACTATACAGAGGCATATGAATTAAGTAAGCAACTCACCCAATGGTCTGAAGATACATTTTCAGAACGTGAAACAAAATTTTATATCAGCAGTGGTGCAGGTCCGGGAATCATGGAAGCAGCCAATAAAGGAGCACACGATGCAGGAGGACAATCTGTTGGTCTTGGTATCAAATTACCTTTTGAACAAACCAACAATGAATATGTTACACCTGAATTGGATTTTGTGTATCATTATTTCTTCACAAGAAAATATTGGTTTATGTATCAAGCAAAAGCATTGGTAATTTTTCCAGGTGGTTTCGGAACAATGGATGAACTATTTGAAGCACTTACTTTAATTCAATGTCAGAAAGTTAAGAAACCTGTTCCGACTGTTTTATACGGAAAAGATTTTTGGGAAAATGTAATCGGATGGAATAAGTTTGTAGAAGCAGGAACAATAAGCAAAAAAGATTTAAATTTATTCAAAATCGTTGATGATGTAGATACTGCTAAGACTTTCTTAATTGACGAAATAACCAAATATTATAAGTTACATTTTTAATGAGACTTTCTTGGAAGAATAGTTTTGTGTATATTTCAATTCACAAAACGGCTAGTGAAACAGTTCGTTCATTGCTTGATCCATATTCAGATATTAAGTCATGTGGTGAACGCAAAACCATTTGCTACCATCATATTCCTGCAAAAAAAATGAAGTATTATTTTGACGAACGATACTACAAAGCAAATCAAAAATATTGGGAGTGGGATAAGTGGTTTAAGTTTACCACCGTAAGAAATCCTTGGGCAAGAAAGTTGTCTACATTTTCTTATATCAAAAAACGTGCGGAAGAATTTAAAGTAGTAGATATGGGTTACGACAACTGGTTTCGTGAAAAGGCACTTAAAATCGATTCTGAGTGTGAAAATTTCAAAGAATATCTTAGAAAATATTGCAATCCAAATAAAACACGAAATCGTCAATTAGATTGGATACTTGACAACAACGGAAATAATATGTTAGATTTTGTGGGTAAAGTCGAAAATCTAGAAAATGATTTAAAATATGCTTTTAAACAAATTGGATTACCTGAACCAAAAATTGTTCACAATAATAAAAGTGATCATGCTCCTTACACAGATGCGTACAACGAACAATGGATGATTGATGTCGTTCGTGAAAGATACATTGACGATATAAATTATTTTAATTATGAGTTTGGGAATTAATTTAGTTTCTTGACTAAATAATCTATTTTGCTTATTATTTATCTTAGTGAAAAATAAGAAGTTATTTACATCCGAGAGTGTATCAAGTGGACATCCTGATAAGGTATGCGATCAAATAAGTGATGCAGTTCTTGATGCTTTTTTAAAACAAGATCCTAATGCAAGAGTTGCGTGTGAAACATTCGCAACAACTGGATTAGTAGTAATTGGTGGAGAAATTACTGCGGAAGGTTGGGTGAATTTTCAAGATATAGCACGTGAAGTATTATCAGATATAGGATACACCGACGAAAAATACGGAATAAGTGCAAAAGGATGTTCGGTATTATTTACCATTGATCGTCAAAGTGCCGATATTGCATTGGGTGTCAATGAAGGTGAAGGTGAGCATAAAGAAGCAGGAGCAGGTGATCAAGGACTTATGTTCGGATATGCTTGTAACGAGACACCCGAACTTATGCCATTGCCTATTATGTTGTCGCATCAAATTATCAAGAAGGTAGAAGAAGCACGACATTCCAAGAGCATTCCGTATCTTCGTCCAGATGCTAAATCACAAGTTACGGTGGAATACGATGAAAATGATAAACCAATTCGTGTAGATACAATCGTGTTATCAACTCAGCATGACGAAGATGTTACACAAGAAACAATCAAAAAAGATATTGAAGAACTTATTCGTGAAGTTGTGGATGAAAAGTATTTAATAGACACCAAGTTTCATATCAATCCAACGGGTCAATTCATTATCGGTGGACCACACGGAGATACAGGTCTTACTGGTCGTAAAATCATCGTTGATACTTACGGAGGAATGGCACGACACGGAGGTGGAGCATTTAGTGGCAAAGACCCAACAAAAGTAGATAGAAGTGCGGCCTACATGGCACGTCATGTTGCTAAAACAATTGTAGCAAGTGGTATTGCAGAAAAATGCGAAGTTCAACTTGCTTATGCGATTGGAGTTGCAGAACCTGTAAGTGTTCGTGTTGATACATTTGGAACAAGCAATGTAAACGAAATCGAAATAGAAAATGCAGTCACAGAAAATTTCAAATTAACTCCAAATGGAATCATCGAGTTTCTTGGATTGAGAAAACCTATTTATCGCAAAACTTCTTATCACGGACACTTTGGTCGTAACGATGTTTCATGGGAGATGGTTGATGAAACAAAGAAACAAATTTTTTCTAAGTTAAGTTTGTAATGAGAATTTCTCACAAACATAAGTTTATATTTATTGCGATTCCTAAGACAGGAAGTACGGTAATTAGAAATCATCTTGATTCTTATTCGGATGTAAACGGAAATTCAGATAATAAATCTCCTTTTTATCATCATGTTAAGGCAGACACTTTAAAATCCTATTTCGTTGAAAATAAATTAGATTGGTCTTCATACTTTAAATTTTCTTTTTTAAGAAATCCTTATGCTCGTTTAGTTTCTCAATATTATTATTGGTTAAAAGTTGCAGACGGAGATATGGGGAATCACAATAAACAATTCTACGAAAATTGCAAACTTGTTAAAAAAAATACTAGAAACTTTAGTGATTTTGTTTTAAATTCAGAATTTCAAGGAATGCATGAACATCCACAAATTTCATGGCTTACCGATGATATGAATTTTGTTGGAAAACTTGAGAACTTGCAAATAGACTTTAATAAAGTATGCAATGAAATTGGAATACCTAAAAAGATTTTACAGAAAACAAACAAAACAGACCATGCCCATTATACAGATTATTACACGGATTCTACTATATCATATGTAAAGAAAAAATATGCTGATGAAATAAATAAATTTAATTATAGTTTTGGAGAATAAATTATGTCAGACGAAAAAGAAAAAATATTATTATACGATGCAATCGATTCAAGCATTCTAAAAAGCATTCCAAATCCAAGCAAAGAACCTTACGAAATTAAAGTTAAGGTTCCTGAGTTTACATTTCTTGGTGTAAATGAACAACCAGATTTCGGTGTGCTTTACATCACAATTTACCCAACCAAGAAAATCATTGAACTTAAAAGTTTAAAGCAATATGCATATCAGTTGCGTAACATCGTTGTATCGTATGAACGGCTTATTAATGTTGTGTATGATCATTTAATGGAAGTGTATGCACCTGATCGTTTGCGTTTGGTTTTGAAAAGCAATCCAAGAGGTGGTATTAGTAGTCGTTTGGTAATTGATAGTGATTGGTCAGCTCGTGGTGGAGACGAAAAATATCGTGATTGGGGATCAACCGATGATTCTTGGGAAGTGACGATGTAAATAAAAACAATGTTTTGGCATACTATTTATATTATGTATGCTAATTTCACATAAACATAAATTTGTTTTTATTGCAATAAATAAAACCGCAACAACTTCTATACATAATGCTTTAGCAAATTTGTCAGAAATTAAATCAGTTGGTGACACTCAATCTTCTTTTTATTTCCACGCAACCGCAAAAAAAATAAAAAGTAAATTCAAAAAGAATAATTGGGACTGGAATTCGTATTTTAAATTTTCATTTGTAAGAAACCCGTGGGACCGTATGGTATCTGCATATTTCTATCGTGTAAAAATGGTAAAGAAATGGAATACAACAAAACCTATTGACAAACATACTCAAAATGTTTATGAGAGTTTTCAAGTTCAGTTACATTCCACTAATAATTTTAATGAGTGGTTAAAAAAATACATAGACCATGAGTCGGTTGTATTACATCAGCATAAGTTTCTTTATGACAATGACGAAAAATTAGTAGATTTTGTTGGAAAGTTTGAAAATTTGAATAATGATTTTAATCATGCGATGAATAAAATAAAATGTGGACATATAAAATTACCTTTTCTGAACAGAACATCTAGAAAATCATACAAAGAATATTATACAGAAGAAACTAGGGATATGATAAAAAACTATTATAGAGAAGATGTAAAATTATTTGATTATTATTATGATAGTTAATTTTGACAAATATTTTATTGTTAAACCAGTAAATGGACTTGCAAATAGACTAAGAGTGTTATTTTCATACGGAATTATTGCAAATAAACTAAAGATACCTTATTATGTACATTGGACACCTTCGGTTGGTTTTGATAATACAAATTTGTTTGATATAATAAAATATCCAAATTTTAATTTGGTGACACAGACTGAGTGGGATACACTGCGTCCAGGTTCGTTTCAGATTGACAAAAAAATAGCAAATACGAGTGAATATAAAGTCTCGGTTAGTAATCAAAAAAAATTATTTGCAAAGTTTTTGTTAGATAAAAAGTTTCGTAAAATAACAGGTGAACTTTCTAACTTACCTAATTGGTCATTTAATACTGAATTGTTGAAAGTAATACCTGACCACAAAACTTTATACAAAGAGCAAATCAAAAAAATAAACGTATCTGATAATATAAAAAATAAATCACATACGACTTTGAAAATGTTTTGCTCAAACACATTAGGTGTTCATATACGACTTGGTGATTCATGTGACGAAAGAAACCCAAAACATAAATTACACAACAAAACTACATTTTCAGAAATTTTAGAAATATGCAAAAACCACTCTGGTAAGATTTTCATATCAACTGACGACAAAGATAGTTTGAATTTCTTTAAGGAAAATTTAAAAGAAAAAATAATTCATACAAATAAAGAGTTTGTAGATAGTAGGTATGGATTACAAAAGCAAGGTCAGGTTGATGCAATGATTGATTTATATTTGTTATCAAAAACTAAATTAATGCTTCCTACAAGTCCAAGTTCGTTTGGAAAATTTGCTTCTGATCTTGGGGGTGATTTGTATAATGAGTTTTTAAGTAAAAAAAATTATTATAATTTTCATAACTATCAAGATATAATAAAATGGTAGTTAAATATTTATATTATAATGAACTTTCAGGATAAAAAATTTTTAGCAATAGCACCTGTGAATGGTCTTGGAAATCGTCTTCGTGCATTGTGTTCATATAAAGTTCTTGCTGATTTTTTGAAGTTACCTTTGTACATATATTGGCACAAAACAAAAGGATTTGATGATACAAAACTGAATGAACTCGTTGATGTAAAAAATTTAAATGCTAAATTTTTAAATCAATATGAGTGGAAAGAAATTCGTAAAAATTCTCGTCATATTGATTGCTTAGTGTCTGGTGTTTACGAAAGAGATATAACAACCGCAGATTCTTCGGTAGATTATTCTGGAGATAAATCAGAAATCATTTCTAAAATTATGTCAGGTGACTTTTCAAAACTAAGTGTGCAAACAAGTAATAATTTTTTAATCTCCTTTTTTCAAGATTCTCCAAACGAGGAGTATACAAAATACAAATATGATTTTTGGAAAGCATATGCAGAAGTCGTGCGTAGTTTAGTATTAAGTAATGAAATTGTTAATCTTGCAAAAAAAACATTATCTTCTTTTAATGAAAACACAATAGGAATTCATGTTCGGAGAGGAGATGCCACTAGCCGTGATAACCCAAATTGTTATAATTACGGAATTCATCCAAAGTATATTGATAAAGAAGTGGGTAAGTTACTTAGAAAAGATTCAACACTAAAATTATTTCTAGCAACTGATTCTGAAGAGGTGTACGAGAAATTAAAATCAAAATACAAAGATAAAATAATTACATATGATAAAACTTTCGTAGAAAGTGAATTCAATTCAGAAAAATCTGGTCAAATAGATGCAATGGTTGAGATGTATTTGTTGTCTAAAACTAAAAAACTTTATGCTACACAATGGAGTACTTTTTCTGAATTTGCAAAAACTATGGGGAATGTAGAAACTGATATTATTAGGTGTTCGTTGGGTAATACCAAGTCACTTAGAAGTCTTCCTAAAAGAGAGGGTATAAGTATTGTTTCTTGTTGTATGAATAGAAATGATAATTTATCAAAATCTTTAGAATCTTGGATAAATGTACCAGAGGTTGATGAAATAATAATTGTAGATTGGGGTTCTAAAATTCCTGTGTGGCAACTAATTCCAAAAAATACAAATGGAAAAAAAATTAAACTTGTATCTGCACCAGATGAAAAGACATGGATTTTAAGTCATGCTTTTAATTTGGCTGCTTCCTTTGTAACTAAAAAAAATATATTAAAATTAGATGCAGATATTATATTATCAAGTGAATTTTTCAAAAATTATTATTTAAATGGTGATAATTTTTATCATGGTACATGGACAACTGCTAAAAATACAAACGATGAAAGTTTGAATGGTCAATTGTACTGTAAGACAAAAGACTTTTGGGATGTAAAAGGATATCATGAAGGCATTACAACATATGGATGGGATGATGATGATTTATACGAAAGAATCAAGAACCTTGGTAGAGATGAAAACTTTTTAAGTTCTGAATTTGTAAAACATTTATATACACCCGATACCAAACGACTTGAATCTCAACCTGAGTTTGAAGGCAAAACTGCAAATTTAGATTTACTTCGTGAATCAACCGAGAAAAACCGAGTGTGGTGTTTGGATAATCCGTGGGGAAGTGAAAGCAAGAATATAAACTGGACGGTAGAGTTGATTGATTCTTATGTCTATGTATGTAGAAGATTTTGGTAGATTTTAATATTTATATTTGATGGAGGGAGATATACCGATTGTTTCAATAATTACATCGTTATACGATGGTGACAAATATATCTATAATTTTTTAAAAAATATAACAAGTCAGAGTATATTTCAGAAGTGTGAATTGATAATAATAGATGCAAACTCACCTGGAACTGAATCAAAAGTAATTCAATCATTTCAAAAGGACTATGATAATATTTTTTATGATAGGTTAGAAAGTGATCCTGGAATATATGGTGCGTGGAATATTGCTATCAAGAAATCACGTGGAAAGTATATAACAAATGCAAATTTAGATGATTTAAGATTAAATAATCACATTGAAAAATGCATCGAAGTCCTTGAAAAAAATAATCAAATTGATTTAGTATCAACTGGAGTCTATGTTTTAGATGAAAATAGTAATTTTGATTTTAACAAATTGGAAAAATACGAGACTTGGTTTACTGGTAATAGTGTGCCAACTTATTACAACGTAAATGATATGTTAATATTTAAGGATAAATTTTGGGAATCTCACAACCCACCACACAATGCTCCTGTTTGGAGAAAAAATTTGCATTCAAGGTTTGGTTTTTTTAATGAGGGAGAATTTAAATACGCAGCCGATTTTGAATTTTGGTTAAGATGTTTAAATGGAGAATCAATTGCGATGCATTTAAATATTCCTCTTGCGGTTTATCGTGTTGTGAAAAATTCACATAATAGAAGAAACCGATATAATCATAACGAACTGATGGAAAAACTTGTTAGGATATATAAACCGACAAATTTGGTGAATAATATATTTAGTTTAGAAAATCAAGTAAATGTAAGTTATGGCAAACATAGAAGTGGTTGGAGTTATGTTATAGATAATCTGGCAAAACTTGGTAATAATGAAAAAGGACTTGTTTTTTCGTCATTCATAGAAAGAGATTTCGGTTGGGGGTTTTCTGGTCAAACTTGTCAAAACATGATAAGAAGAGGGTGGGTGGGTATTGCCCATGCACCACATAATTATCCTGAGTTTATTGGGGAAATAGTTAATCAATATCCTGAATATTATGTAAAGCAGTATAAATTTAAAAGTCTTTGGAAAAGATGTCGTGGTTTATTCACATTATCAGAATATGTTGCCAATGAGTGGAGACGATTACTTCCTAATGTCAAAATTGAGGTTCTTACCCATCCAACCGAAGTAGTTACAAACAAATTTACATTTACTAAATATCAACAAAACAATGATAAACAAATTTTACAAATTGGTTATTGGCTTAGAAAATTGGGTTCAATAATGAAAGCAGAAACCAATGGTATTAAAAAAACAATAATATCACCTGAAATTTCTTATTTTATACCTCATATTTCAAAAATAGTAGAATCTTGCATTAGAAATGAATTAGATGAACCAAATTTTAAATTTACATATGGGCAGAAAAACTTTGGTAATAACAAACTTAAATTTGAAAAACTTTGTGATAAGTATAATGTCAACTTAATAGAAAAAGTATCAAATGAAAAATATGATAATTTGTTATCTGAGAATATTGTATTATTTGATTTTTATGACATATCTGCAAGTAATTTATTAGTAGAGTGTATTGTTAGAAACACTCCAATCATAATCAAAAGACATCCTGCGGTAATTGAGTATATCGGTGAAGAGTACCCTTTATATTTTGAAAATTTATCAGATGTATCTGCAATGATAACTTCCGAAAAAATAAAAAGTGCTTATGAGTACTTATGTGAACTTGATAAAAGTAGGTATACGATAAATAAATTTTTGAGAGATTTCATGGACAGTGAAATTGTTAAAAAAATTAGAGATAATTGAGATGAAACTATCATTTCTGACAAGTTGCATGGATCGTCTGCATCATTTGGATTTGACATACTTAAAAAATATGAAAAAAAGTATGCCAATGGGTATAAGTAAAATAGATGTAGAATTTGTATTGTTAAACTATAATTCAAAAGATAAAATTGATGACTGGGTTTCTGCTAATAAAAAAGAATTTGAAAAAAATGCAGAGTTCAGATACATCAAAACAACAAAACCTAAGTTTTTTGATATGTCTGTCGTGAAAAATATTCTAGGAAAAAATGCTACGGGAACTCATCTATGTTGGTTAGATGCAGATAATCTTACAGAAAATGGTTTTGTTGACTTTGTATATTCCAATTTTAAATTACATCCCAATTGTATATTGAATGTTCCTTATTCAGATGATACAAAGGGATTTGGGGGTAGGATAGTTTGTAGTAAACACCATTTTCTAGAAGTAAATGGATATGACGAATCATTTGTAGGTTGGGGTTACGAAGAAATTGATTTTGTAAATAGACTTTGTAAAACAGGATGTAAAAAAATATCAATACCAAAAAAGTATCTTGGTAAACTTGAACACAGTGAAGATGAAAGAGTTTCCAATTATGATCCAAGGTTTGTGGGTAAAATAAATCCTACTCATAAAAATTCTCATATGAAATATAAATCTAATTTAAGTAATTTTATGAGAAGCACAACAAATATTAAAAAAAATAAACTCGTTGCAAATGAAAGTACACCTTGGGGTGTATTATAAATTATAAAAACTAATATTTAAGATATTTATTATAATAATGGGAGCATCTTCAAAAGATAAAGGAAATGCATGGGAACTTGAAGTTGCAAAGTTTCTTGAAGAAAATTTCGAGGGTAAATTCAGCCGTGTTCCGAGATCAGGTGCTATGTTTGGTGGTGAAAATGCAGAGAATGCAGACGGAGAACGTTCTGATGTTGTTGAAATACTTACTGGTGATATAATAACACCAAAAGATTTTCCTTTTACAATAGAAGCAAAGCATTACGAAGACTTTAAATTTTCTCATTTATTGCACGGAGAAAATAAATTGCTTGATGGTTGGATTGAGTCGGCTGAATCAGACGCAAAATTAGCAAAAAGACTTCCTATGATAATGTGTAAATTTAGTTACATTGGTAGTTATGTCGTTTTTGATTACAAAATTATTAAAACTAATGATGGTATTTGCCCAAGTACTTATTTTGAAAATCACTTAATATATAAACGAAAATGGATGATGATTTCATTCAGTGAATTTGTTAATTCTAAGAATGTAATTGTTGACATGGCAAGAATTCGTCTTAGGAATATGCAATGAAAGAAAAACTTTTTTTGCTGTTTTTGTATTTTCAAATGTTTTTAGGAACACTAATAATATTAGGATTATTTAGTAATATCATTTACGTTTCAATTTGTAAATTTTTAGAATGGATAAAGTAAAAATTTTTGCGAAATACCTTGGTTACGGTTTGATTGTATCAATCGTTGGTTTTTTGTTGTGGTACATGATTGCGTATATAATATTAGCAGTTCGTTTGTCTGATTTTTTTTTTAAAATACTTGATATAATAAAATTATAAAAACTCGTATATACAATAGTTATTATAATATGAAGAAAGTACTATTTATCGGAAGTGGAGATATGTACCGTAGTAAATTTGCGGAAGCATATTTTAATAATATTGGCAAACTTGAGTGTTTATTTATGCTCAACACACACGGAATGGGTAGATACCCGAGTTCTCGTTACCCGAATGCCTTTAGTACGAATGTTGATATTTCTGAATCGTGCGAACTAAATAAATTTTCAGAGGAAGTATGCAACGGATATTTGTTGTACGGAAGTGATTGTTATACAAAAGAACATTCTTCTATATCAGACGATGATTTTAAATATTGCGACAAAATTATTGTTGTAAGTGAAAAAGAGCAAAAAGAATTTTTAGAAGATAACTATAAAAAATATATTGATAAAATGGTTTTTTGGAATATTAAACCAGTCAAAGGTGATAATAAAGTAAAACAAAAAGTGGTAAATAAAATTAAAAAGAAAGTCAAAGAATTGTATATGGAACTTAAAAAATAATTTTTTTTATTATTTATAAAAAGAGATGGTGATTGAAAAAGAGAGAATAAGCATCCGTGCATACGATAATCAGGATGCAAACGAGAGAATAGTAATAAACTATTCTTCTGTTACTTATGAAAATGCTTATAGTCAATGGAGTGCTGTAAGTAAATTTTTTGTTTTTTGTAAGGATTCACACTTCTATATAAATGTAGATTCGTGTGAAATTGAAACAGAGGTTGGGAGTGTGTCAAGTACAATAGAAACTAGAAATTATTTAGTGCAAAAAATAGGAAGAGTGGGTCAACGAGAAATACTTTTTTCAACAAAATTTAAAAATAAATTTAAAATGCTTTTTGAAGATAGACTAAAAAGTTTAAGAATCATAGAAAATGACTATGAAATGAACAAAGTGAAAGGATCACTTTTTAAAAGAAATCATGTAATACTGGATTATTTGGAGTATATAGAAAAAATTTAATCTAACCTGGAGATAATAAAAAAATGGCAGATGGTAAAAAAATCAGTGAATTAACAAAACTCAGCAATCTTGCAGATGCTGATGAATTTGTTGTAGTAAATAAGGATGTAACAAGTGGTGATGAGTCTGGAATTGGTGGTCAGACAAGCAGAATTACTTTTTCAGACCTTAAAAGTGAAATTGGAACTCAAGGACCACAGGGTCCTGCGGGTGGAGACGGAGCAGCCGGTAAAAGTGCTTATGATCTATGGATTGAAGCAGGAAATACAGGATCAATTGCTCAGTTTTTGGAGTCTTTAAAAGGACCTGCCGGATCAGACGGAGCAGTTGGACCAACAGGACCAACTGGACCTAAAGGTGAAACAGGAGACTCTGCGTTCACCGTGACAAGTAGTGGTCAACTTTCTTTAGGTGATAATAAAGTAGGTATCGGTACAGATGATGCTCAAGCAACATTGCACATCAAAGATTCACGTCCTACATTAAGATTAACAGATTCAGCATCACCTGGAGTTGCAGATTATGAAATTGCAAATGACGATGATATTCTCTTTATTCGTTCAATTCCTGGTGAAAATATTTTAGTTATTGATAATAAAAATGTAGGTATAGGTACTACTCCTAGTGCAGGTAGACTTCATGTAGTTGGTGGAAATTCACCAACGGAAGGTTTTACTTTAGGTGGTAGAAAAGATGATGGTAAAGAGTTAACTACCATAAGATTTTTTCATGACGATACTGATCATGCACACATATCACGTGGTCTAGTAAAGACATTATCTTTAAGTAACGACGGTAAGGTAGGAATTGGCGTAGATGAACCTACCAGTAATCTTCATGTAAAATCTGATACTGGGGGAGCACACGTCACTATTGAGACAACTCAAAATACAGGCAGTACAGAGGCAATATTGCATTTGAAAACTCCAACAAGTTGGTATGGTTTGTTTGCAAATGATGGACAAGATCAGTTTGGAATTGGTAATTATAGAAGTGGTGCTGAATCAAAGTATCCAATGACAATAAACGGAAATGGTAATGTAACATTTGATGGTATTGTTAGTGCTGACGGATTTTCGATAAACGGAAAAGATCTTACAGGTGCTGACTTAAGAGGTCCAGCAGGACCCGCAGGACCGGCCGGTAAAGACGGAACGAATGGAACAGATGGTGCGGTGGGTAGTTCAAATGCACATCTCGGTCTAATTCATGATAGTACAATTACCTTGAATGATTCAGAAAATCAAGTATTCAAGAAAACTGGATCAAATGGATGGAACGCATCAGTTCGTTCTTCTATTGGATACAATTCTGGGTGTTCTTTGAGTTTTACTGCTAATATTAACAATAGAGCAGGAATGATTGGTATCAATACCGATCCAACAACAAACAATAATTACAATACAATTGATTTTGCATGGTATATGACTGGTAGTGGAGCCGCATACATTTATGAAAATGGTGCAAGCAAAGGATCATTCGGTTCATTTTCGGTGGGGGATATTTTTGTAATTACATACGATAATAATACCGTAAGATATTATTTGAATGGAACACTTAAACGTTCAGTTACCGTGGGAGCAGGAAAAACTTATTATTTAGATTCAAGTTTTCATACTGTAGATTCTCGTCCATACACAAGAACTCTTTCTTTTCATCCTATGGGTGCAGTCGGCACAAAAGGTGACAAAGGTGACAAAGGTGACCAAGGAGAACGAGGAGTTCAAGGTGTAGCAGGACCTTCGGGACCAGTTGGTATTCAAGGACCCGCAGGACCAAGTGGACAACCTGTTTCTGTAACATCTCCAGTTAGTCGTTGGGATGCATCTTCATGGTCAACAGGTGGAACATTACAAGCAATTATTGGCAGTAAACCAATTTATCTTGGTGGAGAAGATACCGATTTCGGTAAAGATTCTACAATTGTTTTAGACGGATCACGTGGTAAAGTATTTAACTTTCCAGCAAGAGGTGATCGTAGAAGTGGTGGAAATTATGTCCACGCAGGTGATATACACGATGATATATTCATGACAGGAAATTTCAGTATATCATTTTGGGTATATGTCAGAGACTATAAAACAACCACAGGAAATGCTACCCATTTAAAGAATAATCCAGGAACCATTATGTCAAAGTGGTGGACAATGAACAGTAGTGGAACAAACAATTCGTTTATTATTTATTCAACTGGTCATTTTTATAGTGCTTATTCGCATAGTCATACATTTGTTAATACAAGTGATTATCCAAAACTTAACGATTGGACACACTTTACATATGTCTTGGACAAAGGTCAGTTAACTGTTTATCGTAATGGTAAGTCAATTCCATTGAAATGGAACTTGAATCCAAGTGCGAGTAACAAAACTGTTAGACACTTATTTAATAATGTATCTGGTAGTTATCCACTTGAAATAGGATCAATTCGTAACAATGGTGCATACTCTCTTAACGGAATGGTTGATGATGTTCGTATTTTTGACGAACCATTGACTGCCGGTGAAGCATGGTTTACTTACAATGGTGTAGGTGGTGGTGGACTCGTTGGACCACAAGGACCACAAGGACCTAAAGGATCAACTGGGTCAACGGGAGCAAGAGGTCAAACAGGACCAGCAGGACCAAGAGGTGTTGCGGGACCACAAGGACCACAAGGTATCCCAGGACCATCTGGACCTAAAGGAGAAAAAGGTGAGGCCGGTGAAAAAGGTGCTGACGGAATTAGTTCAACTCAGAATTATGCGTCAAATAAACGTTGGGAAATTGCAAAAAATAAAAGTTCTTTTGCAGACGAAGGCACAGGTGGTGCATTTAATGTAAATGGTTCGGCTGCTGAGAATTATATTGATTGGGAAATTGGTCCATTTGGTCGTAGAACAAAAGTTTGGAAAGCAAGAAACAATGATACTGCTTCTAACGCAGATGGTGGGTGGAATAAAACTATCACTGGTCTTAAAAAGAACGCCGCATATATGTCTGTTGTTTATGTTCGTCGTACAAGTAGCAATACAAGTGGTTATTTTTATCATGGATGTGCTCAAGGTACGCATACATTGAATCTTAGTGGTTCAGTAAATAATAATCCTTATTTTAAACATTTCGTCATTTCAAGTCTTCCATTAAACGTATGGTGTTTGTCTGTTGGGTATATTCATGCAAATAATGATCCAGATACATCTTCGTATGGAGGTGGTTTGTATAGAATTGATGATGGTAAGAAACTTATGTCATATACTGACTATAAAATGGGAACCAGTGGTACACAATCACATCGTACTTATTTGTATTACTCTACAAGTCCTGCGGCTGCCCTTGATTGGACATTGCCTGGATTTTATGAAGTATGCAGTGACTCACCGACATTAGGACAACTTCTTGGTGGAGGAGGAGTATTAGGTGGAGGAGAAAAAGGACCACAAGGACCTGCGGGACCTGCGGGACCTGCTGGACCTGCTGGACCAATGCCTAACATCAGTGAAATTCAAAATCATCAATTTGGTGTACTTAAAACAAATCGTTTGGACATGGATGGTGATATTGAAATGGATAGAAACGGAAGTTATTCCCGTACTATTAAATTCAATAGTACCTGTAATATAAATTCAAGTCCGCAGAATAATATGCATTATCGTTCTACTGGTGGCAAACACCACTTTACAAACGGAACAAATGGTGCTGGTACAATCGTGGTTGATAGATTAGAAGCAAATAATCTTGATTTATCTGCAATTTCATTCAGTGGTTCTACAACTACATTCAAGGGAACATCAAACTGGTCAAATGTTACTATTGATGGAATGGGTGCAAAAGCATGGAGAGGTAATGGTTTTTATGTTCATCGTGCTGATAACAAAATGTATGCAGCTTGGGTAATGGATGAACTTGGATCAACACGATTTGGTGTTCATGCTCACTCTGGTGCCGGAATATACAAAGATTGGAAAAAGTATATTTTTGATAATCGTTTGATGATTGACACAAATCGAAGTTCAGTTACTGGATTGCACTCAACAATCAGAACTCATCAAGAAAACACTAACACACATCCTAATTCATTGCATATTCTTGCGAATCATGGTGACTTGGTTCTTGAAGCAAATAACATTCGTAAAGGTGTGGATCAAAACGCAACTGTAGGTGGTCACGGAAGTGTGATATTCAGAGCACATGGAGTTCCTGTAATAGGTAATGTTGTAGATACAACGAATAGTAATAGTTCCAATTACAAAAAACAACGTGGTGATTACGTTTACGGAGCAACAACTGGTGCAAATGCATACAATCGTTACCGTCAAAAACACTTCCAAGGAAATGCACGTTCTGGTGTAGGTATGAAACTTATTGGAGGTGCGTTGATTCCAACATTCGGAGTTGTTGACCTTGGTGCTCCAGTCCATGCTCATCGTTTTGATACATTATGGTGTCGTAATGCTCCTGATGTTTATTCTGACAGACGAGCAAAAACAAAAATTGAATCAAGTGATCTCGGACTTGACTTCATAAATAAATTGAAACCTGTAAGTTACAAATATAAGGATGTAAAAATTCTTACTGAGAAACTTAAAAGTCTTGATGGAAATGAAGAAAACGAAGATAGAGATAAAGATGAAATGGAAGTTACCACAGAGTCCCACGGAAGAACTCACTACGGAATGATTGCACAAGACGTTGAAGAAGTTCTTGAAGGAAAAGACTTTGGTGGTTTCGTTGATCCAAATTATACATTGGATGATGAAGACGAAGGTAAAGGTGAACTTCACATGAGTCTTCGTTACGAAGAGTTCATTTCACCTATGATCAAAGCAATTCAAGAAGTTGACGACAAAATTGAAGACCTTGAGAAGTACAAAAAATTCAATGCGGAACGTGTTTCTAAATTAGAATCTAAGCACGAAACTCGCAACAAAAATTCTAATAAAGAAATCAAAGAGATTAAAGATTCTCAGAAGAAGATATTAGATGCTATAAGTGAAATTACAAAAAGGTTAGACAAAATAGAAAAGTCTAAATAATAGATTAAAGTTTGGGGTGGGGAACTAAAAAATCCCCACCCCTTTTTATAAGAGAACAAAAATGGAATACGAAACAAAACTTCCCGAATACAGTAAAAACGAAGAACTCGGATCACTTAGTCAAAGAATTGATTGGGGATTAAGACAACTTAATGTACCTTCTACTTGGAGTGTAACTAAAGGTGAAGGAATTACTGCAATGGTAATTGACACAGGACATCCTGTGCATTCTGATATTGGAGATAATGCTATTGAAGGAAAAAACTGCATTTCTGGTGAACCCATTGAAGATGAAAACGGACACCAACTTCATTGTACGGGAATTATTTGTGCAAAAGACAATGAAACCGGAATGGTAGGAGTTGCTCCTGAAGCAAAATGTATTTCAGTAAAAGCATTAGCAAAAAACGGAAGTGGAAGTTATTACGGATTAGCAGAAGCATTGGATTATGCAATTGAAATGAAACCTGATGTGGTAAGCATGAGTTTAGGAGGACCTGCTCCGTCATCAGTTTTACACGACAGAATCAAAACATTATATGAAATGAATATACCTGTTGTATGTGCGGCTGGAAACTCAGGAGACGGAGGAGTTAATTATCCGGCTGCTTTTGACGAAACAATCGCAGTTGCGGCTTATGATCGTTGGGGAAAAATTGCTAACTTTTCTTCTAAAGGAGAAAAAGTAGAATGGGCTGCACCTGGTGTAAACATTTATAGTACCTTTCTTAACAACGGATATGCAAGTTTAAGTGGAACTTCAATGGCTTGTCCATTTATTACAGGTGTTATTTGTTTGATGCTTGCAAAACATAAAAAACAAGAAGCAGAAACAGGTAAGAATGATTGCAAAACGGTTGCACAAATACGTGAGCATTTATTAAAATACACAAAAGATAAAGGTGAAGTAGGAAAAGACAACTCTTGGGGATATGGTGTAATTGATGTGGAAAAGATGATTAAAGACGGAGAGGAAGTATCAGAACCTACTCCAACACCAACTAATACTGTAACTAATACACCCACCAAAACACCAACACCTACTAATACAAAAACTCCAACCAAAACTCATACCAAAACACAAACTCCAACAAATACTCCTGATAAAGTAAAACCAAAACCAAAAAAGAATAAACTACCTTTGATTATTGGTGGAGTAGTTGCGGTGATTGGGATTATTGGAGCAGTAATTTATTTTGCGACAAAACAAGATGAAGTAATTATTCCGAATCCTCCATATATAAATGAACAAGGAGAAATTGATTGGGATAAAAAATACGAACAGGAAATAAAATAATGGCAGAAGACATCAACAAACGAGTAGAAGCATTTGAGGCCGCACTTGATTTACTTGAACAACAAGTAGATTGGCAAAAAGATCATTTTCAAGAATTGTTTGAAGCAGATGAAAAGAAAAATACCGAAATTCATATCAAGTATGCAGAATTATCATCAGTTGTTGAACTAATCAAAGAACAATTAAAGTGGCAAAAAGACTTTGTAAATAATTTTGTAAGACAAGATACTTCTCTTGATAAAAAAATGGCAGACCGTGTAAATGAAATGTCACGATTGGTAGGATTAATGGCAGACAAACTTGATTTACAAAAAGATAAATTAGATTCATATATAAAAACTGGTGCGACTAAAAACAATAGCATGACGGATCGTCTAGGTAGTTTAAAAGACGACATTACGAAATTAAAGTCTGTAAAAGATATTGATGCAAAAAGAGAAATTAACGATGTAAAAGGTTCAGTTCGTAAAATGAAAAATGTAAATAAATTTCACGGAGATTACATTAAAAAACTTGAACGTAAAATAGAAAATAAACAAAACGCAATTAAAAAACGATTTAAGCAAATAGAGAAAAAAATAGATGAATCAAACTAACAAATTTATATCAACTGATTATTTAAATCAATCTGCTTTTGAAGCAAAGTATAATAGAAAAGCATATGCTTTTTGGTTGGTTGGTAATAGTGGAAGTGGAAAAAGCACTCTTGCAAAAGAAGTAGAAAAAAAACTTTTTGATGTCAATATTAAGGTAAAATGTTTGGACGGAGATAATATGAGAAACACTATCAATTCAGATTTAGATTTATCCATTGAATCTAGAAATGAAAATATAAGAAGAAGTGCAGAAATTTCCAAAATGTTTTTAGAAATTGGAATTAGTACATTAAATTGTTTTATTTCACCACTTGAAATATATCGTGAGCAAGCAAAAAAAATAATCGGAAATCGTTTTCGTTTAATTTACATAAAAGCATCTAATGATGAAGTTAAAAAACGAGATGTAAAGGGATTTTACAAAAATGATGCAAATGCAATGAACAAATCACTTAATATGTTTGAAAAACCAATAAATCCTGACTTGATAATTGATACCACAAATAAATCAATAAAATATTCCGCAAACATTCTGTATAATTTTATATTAAATCAGCCAATCTAAATATTTATAAATGAGATGAAAAAATGTAACTTAACACACTTAGAGGAACTTGAAGCAGAAAGCATTCACGTATTAAGAGAAACGGCTGCTCAGTTTTCAAGTTCAGCATTGCTTTTTAGTGGTGGTAAAGATAGTTTAGTCTGTCTTCACCTAATTGCAAAAGCATTTTATCCTGCCAACTCACCCTTTGTTGCTCTGCACGTTGATACAGGTCACAATTTTCCGGAGGTAATGGAATTTCGTGACAAAGTTTTAAAGCAATACAATATGAAGTTATTTGATCGCAAAGTAGAAGATGCGATTGCAGAAGGACTGGTTCACGATGAAACGGGAGTAGGGGCAACTCGCAACGAACTTCAAATACCTGTGCTTCTTGATGCAATTGAAAATCATAAATTTGATGCGTGTTTAGGTGGAGCAAGACGAGACGAAGAAAAAGCAAGAGCAAAAGAACGTTTCTTTTCACATCGTGATGATTTTGGTCAATGGGACCCAAAAAATCAACGACCAGAAATTTGGGATTTATACAACGGAAAGAAAGCCCAAGGAGAGCATTTCCGAGTGTTTCCAATAAGTAATTGGACAGAACTTGATGTTTGGACTTATTTAAAAATGGAAAACATTCCTTTGCCATCACTTTACTTTTCACATAAAAGAAAATGTTATCAACGTGACGGGGTTTGGTATGGTCACGCAGATTATGTGCAGTTAAAGGAAGGTGAACGTTTAGAAGAAAAAGTAGTTCGTTTTCGTTCAATCGGAGATGTTACTTGCACAGGTGCTTGTGAAAGTAAAGCAGATAACATTGATGATATTATTGCGGAAGTAGCAAGTGCTACTACAACTGAAAGAGGAACAAGAGGAGACGATAAGAAATCTGAAACAAGTATGGAAGATCGCAAGCAACAAGGATATTTCTAAAATGGGTGATAACAAAGATAATAAAAAGAAGTCTGATAAAACGAAATCAGATAATAAACCAAATGTAAATAAGTTGCAGAACAATGAACTTCTTCGTCTTTCAACTGCTGGTAGTGTAGATGACGGTAAAAGTACATTAATTGGACGTTTGCTTTATGATACAAAAAGTGTAATGAAAGATCAATACGAAGCAGTTCGTGCTACAAGTAAAAAGAAAGGTGAAGCAGATGTAAATCTTGCGTATCTTACAGATGGTCTTAAAAGTGAACGTGAACAAGGAATTACAATTGATGTAGCATATCGTTACTTTAATACTGCGAATCGCAAGTTTATTATTTCAGATACACCTGGTCATGTTCAATATACTCGTAATATGGTAACAGGTGCAAGTAAAAGTAATGTCGCAATTATTTTAGTGGATGCACGAAAAGGAATTTCAGAGCAAACACGTAGACACTCTTTTATTGCAAGTCTTTTAAAGATACCTCATGTTATTTATGCGGTAAATAAAATGGACTTGATTGATTATGATCAAGAAAAGTTTAATAAAATAAAAAACGATTTAAAGAAATTTAGTGCAAAGCTTCGTTGTAACGATATTCGTTTTATTCCTATTTCAGCATTAAAAGGTGATAATGTTACAACTAAAAGTCAAAAAACCAAATGGTACAAAGGTGGTCATTTGCTTGGTATGCTTGAAAACATTGAAATTTTCTCAGACAACAATTTAGTGGACGCACGATTTGATATTCAAACTGTAATTCGTCCTCATAGTGATGAGTGGCATGACTTTCGTGGATATGCGGGTAAAATCATAAGTGGTCGTTTTGAGAAAGGACAAAAAGTTCAAGTGCTTCCTAGTGGATTTGAAACTCGTATCAAAGATATGCGTGTGTATAAAGATTTAATAGATGAAGCCTGTACTCCTGCAAGCATTGTAATGCAACTTGAAGATGATATAGATGCAGGACGAGGTGATATGATTGCACGGGTGGATAATTTACCTAAAGTATCTCAGCAATTTGATGCAATGATTTGTTGGATGTCTGATGATCAAATGCTTCCTCGTAAAAAATATTTACTTAAACACGGAAGCAACGAAGTAACTGCAATGATTACTAAAAAAGTTTATACACTTGACGTCAATACTTTCAGTAAAGCAGAAGATCAAACATTGCAACTCGGCTTAAATGACATAGCAAGAATAAGTATCAAAACAAGTAAACCATTAAACTTTGATGACTTTGAAAGCAATCGTGCGAATGGAAGTTTCATTTTAATTGATACACAAACAAATGAAACGATTGCGGCCGGAATGATTAAGTGAATACAATTATAGTCACGGGAGGTTTGGGATACATCGGTAGTCATACCGTTGTTGAATTGCTAAATGAAGGATATGAAGTAGTTGTAATTGATAATTTATCAAATTCTTCGGAGAATGTAATTGATGGTATTCGTGCAATCACGAAAAAAGGTGTTCACTTTTTTAATGTGGACATTCGTGATTATGATGAATTAGAAAAAGCATTTGGTTATTATCAACAAGACATAAAAGCAGTTGTGCATTTCGCTGCGTGTAAAAGTGTTGGTGAAAGTATGAAAGAACCAAGCAAATACTACGACAACAATGTTGCGGGTACAAACAATTTGCTTATGGTAATGAAATACTATAACATCAAGAATTTGATATTCAGTAGCAGTTGCACCGTTTATGGTCAAGCAGACGAACTTCCTATCACAGAAAAAACTCCGCAAAAACCTGCGGAAAGTGTGTATGGTCGTACCAAGCAAATATGTGAACAAATGATAACTGATTTTCATATTGAACACGATTTTAATTCAACATTGCTTCGTTATTTTAATCCAATAGGAGCACACGAAAGTGCATTAATTGGAGAACTACCAAACGGAGTACCTGATAATTTAATTCCGTATGTTACGCAAACTGCAATTGGTAAACGAAAAGAACTTACTGTGTTTGGAACAGATTATGATACACCAGATGGAACTTGTATTCGTGATTATATCCACGTAGTAGATTTAGCAAAAGCACACGTTAAAGCAATTGTGGTGTGTGCCGAGAAAAAATTTAATGCTATTCCAATAAATTTGGGAACAGGTAACGGATACTCGGTAAGAGAGGTTCTTGATACATTTCAAAAAGAAAATGATATAGAACTTAACATAAAATACGGAAAACGAAGAGAAGGTGATATTACAAGTGCATATGCAGATGCTTCTCTTGCATACGAATTATTGCAATGGAAGGCAGAATTAGGTTTAATTGAAATGGTGAAATCTGCTTGGGAGTGGGAGCAAAAATTATAAAAACTAATATTTATAAGAAAAGACTTTATTAATTAATGGGAGAAAATCAAAATGATAACAAGTGAAGGTGATGCAGTAGTATCTTTTAAGGTGCGTGGTAATGTAGATTTATACTTTGGAGTGCCACAAAAAAATAATCCTCAATCAATGTCAACAAATTTAGGTTTGCCTGATGTGGCAAACGATTCATATAAAATTGATGTATGGGAACAATCTTCCAGTGGAGCATTCGATGGTGATCCAGTTTCTTATGAAAACGGAACTGATAACCAAGCAGAAATTCAAGACACAGAATGGAAAAGTCGTTTAAAGATTTCATTGAACGGAGACTCAGCAGAAACAAGATACATTTATGTTCGTGGTGGTTATGGTTCTGAGGGTGAAAGAAAACTTTGCTTCCCAGAAGTTAATTTTACAAAGTTTGCAAACAATTCTTTTTTAAATCCACATAGAACTATTATTGTTAATAAAAATCCAGAAACAGGTAATTTGTCATTTACAACTGAAGATGATCCAACTGGATTCGATTTACGTGAAGCACACGATTTAAAATTAGTTTCAGGTAATGACTATAAGTTTAGAAAAGCAACAAACACATTTAAATTTGTAGTTGGAACAAAAACTTTGTCACATGAAAGTGATAGTGTTGTAACTGCTAATGCAGATGTAAACTGGGATTTGGATGACCAAGCACAAATGGGTGTTTTTACTGTTGGTACACTTGATAGTGAAATTGATCCGACATTATCAAACTTTTGGGACATGAAAACTGTCAATTTTATGGCAAGTCCAAATTTAAAAGACACTTACACATACGACAACATATATAAGATTGAAATTAATGACAATTTTATTATTCATGGTAAAGGTGATTTTGCATACAGAAAAAATTTATATAATATAGCAGGATACGAAACTAATGTTGTAAAAAAACCAACATCTAATAGTCTCTTGTTTACCTTCGCAGGATGTATGAATTTAACAAATAGTAATATTGTTGAAAATTTAGATGTAAGTGATGTAACTAGCATGAACGGAGCATTCATGAATACATTAAAACTTGATGTTACATTATGGCAATGGCAATCATTAAACGATAACACAGGTCTTGCTAATTTGACGAGTGCAAGCAGAATGTTTTATGGTTCTGGATTTAATCGTTCACTTGGAACATGGAAACCAGTTGCTTTAAAAAATGCAGAAAGAATGTTTAGTTATTCTAAATTTAATCAAGAAACAATAATATCTTGGGCATTGAATTTAACAACTGCGTTGAACAATGTAAGTCATATGTTTTCATTTTCAAAAATGAATCAACCTATGAACGATTTTGATGCGGTCATAAAAGGATGTGAAGGACTTGATACTATGTTTTTATACACCGATATGTCAAAAGGTAATTTACCTAACACTGTATTATTAGAATCAACTTTAGAAGATGTTTCTACGACATTTAATTTTGACTCAGCAACTATTCAATTAAGTTCAACTGGTAGTCCTTCTGTAACCCTTAATAATTTAACATTCAATTCACAAGGATTTTTACCTGGATGGATGGATATAGATGTACCCGTGGGAGGAGGATTTCAAGTCGTCATCGCAAAACAATCCGATAAAAACACTTCAAAGCAAAGATATTTTCCTGATGAAAATGTATTAGGTTTTTCTACCGGTGGTTATATAAACGAGGATACCAAATCATTATTTAATTCATGGACCGATTTAAAGAAAGTTGAAAATACTGATAATATTACATTCACAGGATTTGCAAATCTTACAGATGTTGACTTAAAAGAAGAATCATTTGTAAATTGGCAAAATGAAGAACCGTTGGAAATCGGAATCTTGTTTGCAAAAAGTGAAGGTTTAAATATCGTTCCTTGCGGTGATGTAAAAATCACTAATGTTACTGTAAGACTTGCACCAACTCCAACTCCAACTGTTACTCATACTAATACATTTGATGATTTCAAATTTGCAGTAGAAGGAGTGAATATCGTTGATACATTAACAATAGCAACTGACAATGATGATGTATCTGCTGATTTAAGTGAAATAAATCCATTATTTAATTCTAATACACTTCAGCATATTCATATAAAAGAATTAGACGAAAAACACATTGCACGTGTAAGATTTGATGGTGTTGCATCATTAAATTCAACAGATAAATGGAAATACAAAATAAAATTTGCAAATGGTACGGTGATGTCTGAGTGGAAATTGGTAGAGAATGGTTTTACACAAAGTTTGTCACAAGGAGACCGAGTATTTTTGTATCTTGATTATTCTGATGTAAAAAAGAACTCTGAATTTCAATTTAAATTCAATGTTGAAAAGCAGAAAATAGGTGAAAATAGTTGGCAAAGCAGTGGCACAGATGGTCTTGGTCGTGTTGAGGTAAAATACAATGTTGTATACAACCCACCTACACCGACTCCAACACCATCGGCATCCAAGTCAAAAACTCCAACTAAAACTCCAACTAAAACACAAGAATCAGTAGATTTCAATGCAATTGCTTCACAAATGCAAAATAGTAACGATAAAAACGATGATTACACAGATGTAACAGGAACGGTTGTTCATGTTGATTTGGTAAATGGATTTTATGGCATTGAGATAACTGATTCAGAAGATAAAATTGTTCCTGTGAATTTGCAGTCTGAACTTGAAAATAATGTCGGTAAAACAATTGTATTTAGTGGATTTTCTGACAACAATGTCGTTGATTTATTTATGTGGGGTACTGCGGTATTTATTGAAAACCACAGAATAATTGAACCTGTAGGAACTGGATTTGATTTTATGGGTCTTGACTTATTGATAACCGTTTCAGATACCGCAACAGAATTACCAACATTTTTATCAGTAACTTCATTTGATGAAAATAAACTAACTGCTAAATATAATTCTAATGATGATCTTACAATTGATTTAAAGATAGTAAGAGAGAATTATGATGGTCGTCCTGCGGATACTACCGAAAGTGATGTATTTGGTCAAACAATAACCGCGGATATAAGTGATGGTTCTGGGTGGTCTCTTATTCGTGGATTTGATGATCGTTTTGGGTATTTCCAAGATAATGTTGGTGGATTGCATAATTTAATTCGTGCAATTAATGCTGGATCACTAAGTGATTACAATCCATTAAATAAAGAAGCAGAATTTAGTTTTTTCTCACAAAGTGGTGATGATTATTCTACATTTTTAAATGGATCAAACGGAATAAAACTTGCAATTGTACTTAGAAAATGGGACAATTCAATTGGTATGGAAACAATCTTGGAAGAACATTTTGTTGAAGTAACTATTGAAGAAGGAAATCAGGGAGGTGGATCTGACGCAACCAATCTATCAGAAATTCTATTAAAAGATAATGTAGAGTTTCGTGCATCATTTGGTTCTATATCTGATGATAGTTCTCTTGAGGGTGAATTATATTTGGAAAATCTATCAATTAATTTTGATAAAGTAAGTGAATCATTTAAAGAAAACTGGGATTTAAATAACTATGATTTGTATTATATGGTCGTAGATTCGACACTTGATAATAGTATTACTGACGAGATATATGATTTCTTTAAAGAAGGAAACCTTATACAAAATACTGATGGAATATTTGCATTCGGTAGAAGTACATTTAATTCTACTTCAAGTGATGCTAAATTCACATTTCAAAATAATATCAACGAAACAATTGATGATGTTTTTGTGGAAGGAGAAAATTATGTAGGTACTTTACTTAAAGTAAAAAATGAAATGGATAATAAAGTTTATGATAATATAATAGATTTCATAGAAAATTTACCAGAAGATTCTGAAATAAGATTCGTTTTAGTTAATAACGATGATAATTTTGAGGGAGAAAGCAGATTTATTTCTTCTGCAAAGTATAGCATGAATTTACAAGCATATTATCCACAATACATTTATGTTGAAAATGTTCAGTTTGTAATGGGTGAGGAATCACCGGATGGTTTTGGTGTATTTGAAGTTCAACCTGAAAAAGGAAATTTTCATAATAGTCAAACTTTAAGATATTATACAAGTGTATTTGGATCTAAAAAGTATGCAATTTATTACGAAAATAATTCAAGTCAATGGAGATTTTGGAATCATCCAAGTCTTGGTTCTGATGTACCGTCATTAAATATTACAAGTGATTCATTGGAGTTTAATGATAATTGGATTAAGGTTTCTTTGGAAGTACCTGCAAGTGCTTGGAATACTCCAACACCAACTCGTACTAGAACAAAAACACCTACAAGTTCATCGGCAAGTCCATTGACATCAAACGATTTGGGATATTTTGTTATCGGTAAATTTGAAACACAAGAAGGAGTAGAAATAGCAACAACTGGAATCTATGATTATCATTCTTCATTTAATGATGGTAGTCAATATGTTTATACATTTAAATCAAATATAGATGATCATGTATTAAAAGTTCATTATATAGATCATTCCGGTTCAGACCCTTCATTTTTTAATAAAAATTATGGAGGTGGAAATGGTAAATATATGATCACACTACACACATCAGAAAGTTCTAGTGATGATTTGATAGGTGCTTTTGTGGGAAGTGATAAAACCGGTTCTTTAAGTGAGACAAAAACGTTAATTCGTCATAGTGCGACTGAGGGAGTATTATCTATGGCATATGTAGGAAAAAACACAAAAAGAACAGAACTTCACCCAACTGAACCAAATTTTATAGATTTCTCTGATGATTATGGTTGGACTTTGAATAGATTACCTATTCTTGGTCCAACTGATCCAGTTTCAGTTAATTCTGGAATATACTCAATTGTACCTTCTCATAATGAAAATGATGCTTGGGTGAAATTAAATTATGATATTGATATGACATTAAAAACTAAATTGTATCAAGGAAATCCACTTGGATTAGGACCATCTAATTATGATGATGCAACTGATACATTTTTTGGATTTCTTGCGTTGGGAATTAATACTTTTAATTCAAATACAACATTTTTATTTGAAAAGTTTTTAGATGGAAACAAACAAATTATTGGAAATATAACAAGTGGTTTTCAGTTCCGTTGTAGTTCAGAAGTTCCACCGGGAGCATTAGATGTTGAATTACCAGAAGATCTAGCACCTACTACTCCTGTATCTGATTCAGACCTCGCAATACATTTAATGGGTATTCAAAAAGATATAGTAGTCGGAAGTGGTTCACCTTCAGAACAAAAATTTATAGGAAATGTTTTTGATATAGATGATTTATCACCATCACACATTAGTAATGAGAATCTTGTTCCAATTTCACACATGGATATACAAGATGGAGTTTTAAATGGATTATCCACAAGTTCGCATCAATGGTGGGGTAAAATTGATGGAGCAGATGCAAATATTGAACATAATGTATATATAATAGATATGAACTCATTAAGTACAGATTTAATAAGTTTAAAACCACAACTATTCAATAATGAAAGTGATTTCATGAATGGTAAATCAAGTTATTCACAATAAAACTTTAGTTGGTTCGCTGCCTACTAATTGGTCACATAGAATGGACGGAAATTAAGTTTTCCGTCCATTCGTCTTTTATAACGGAAACTTTTTTCTTGACTTTTTATAATACCTTTGGTAGAGTTCAGAAATGAGAAAAAAATACAATGATTTACTCTTTTTCCAAAAAGTAACACCATCGGAGTTTAAAGAAGAAATTGAGAGACGACAGAATAAATCCAAAAATTATTCTAAAAAGAAAAATAAAAAATGCTATGATCGTCCATCTAGAGACATTTGGTCGTATAAGAAAGATTAAATTATGAAACATTCACTTGAACTAACAACCGAAGAATTGCTGGTAATCGCAAATGATACAGAGACTAATTTGCAAAATGCCATTGACAATGATATACCTCGTAGAATATCATTCTTTCAAAATATGCGAAACAAAATTCAAATCGCAATCAACGGACCCGTAGCTCAGTGGTCAGAGCAGGGGACTCATAATCCTTTGGTCGCAGGTTCAAATCCTGCCGGGTCCACCAAATCTAACCAGCCTATTTTAGCATGATAAACTTTAACAATGTAAACAAGATTGTAACTCACGCAGGTCACGCACATCGTGACGATTTTTTGTCGGTGTGTTTTACACTTGCTCTGTGTGGAGAATATAATAACGAACCTGTTGTTGAACGAAGGAATCCAACCGAAGAAGAACTTAATGATGCAGATGTTGTGGTGTTGGATGTTGGTGAAAAACATCAACCTGAATTAAGCAACTTTGATCATCATCAATTTAATCGTAATGATGATCCTGCGTGTGCATTAACTTTGCTTTTAAAAGACATGGACATTTACGAACAAGCAAGCATTGGATTTCGTTGGTTGAATGTCACGGAAAAATTTGATAGCAAAGGACCTTATTTTGTTGCAAATGAAATTGGTATTGAATGGAACGAAAT
>Ga0129342_1000096_pt1 | contig 30266 bp, 29 predicted proteins | sample CPBDNA_5_FD_94426 | JGI IMG/M metagenome (GOLD analysis project Ga0129342, IMG submission 94426) | Freshwater to marine salinity gradient microbial communities from Chesapeake Bay, USA - CPBay_Sum_15_0.2_DNA | ecosystem: Environmental > Aquatic > Marine > Coastal | place: USA: Chesapeake Bay...
CCTGATTTGATAAAGCTGTGCAAGGCCAAACATATCCGCACGGTGGATGACCATGGTATTGGCAGTTGGAATATCCAACCCGGACTCGACAATCGTCGTGGCCAATAAGACGTCATATTTCCCGTCGTAAAAAGCGTTCATGCGCTGATCCAACTGTCCAGCGGCCATCTGCCCATGGACGACCACATAAGTCAGTTCGGGCAATTGATCTTTGAAAAATTCTTCGATTTCCGCAATCTCGTTGATACGCGGCACCACAAAGAAAGATTGCCCGCCCCGATAATGTTCGCGCAAAAGCGCTTCACGAATTGTCACACCGTCAAATTCGCTCACGTAGGTGCGAATGGACAACCGATCCACAGGCGGGGTTGCGATGATTGACAAATCACGCACACCAGAAAGAGACAGCTGTAACGTGCGTGGGATCGGTGTGGCCGTCAGAGTAAGAACATGCACATCCGAACGCATTTGTTTGAGCCGTTCTTTATGCTGCACTCCAAAGCGCTGTTCTTCATCGATGATTAAAAGCCCCATATTTTTGAATTTGACCGATTTTGCCAAAAGCGCATGGGTACCAATAACAATATCCACCGTGCCATTTTCGATCCCGTCCCGCGTGATTTGCGCCTCTGCAGCCCCCACAAAGCGGGACAGTTGACGCACTTCGACAGGAAAGCCTCGGAACCGTTCTGCGAAACTCTGCGCATGTTGGCGCGCAAGCAAGGTCGTTGGTGCAATCAAGGCCACCTGCACACCAGACAATGCGGCAGCAAATGCTGCACGCATTGCAACTTCTGTTTTCCCGAACCCTACATCACCGCAAATAAGCCGATCCATGGGAATTCCCGACATGAGATCCCCCATCACGTCTTCGATGGCAGTGAGCTGATCATCCGTTTCCTCATAAGGAAACCGCGCGCTGAAGGCATCCCACATCCCCGTTGGCGGCTCAAGGATCGGCGCGCGGCGCAAAGCCCGCTCAGCTGCGACGCGAATCAAACGATCCGCCATATCCTTGATACGCTGTTTAAGCCGAGATTTCTTGGCCTGCCACGCCCCACCGCCAAGCCTATCCAGCAGTCCTTCTTCGTGCCCATATTTGCTGAGCAGCTCTATGTTTTCCACAGGCAGATAGAGACGCGCATTTTCTGCATAAACAAGTAAAAGACATTCATGCGCCGCCCCCGCAGCCGTAATGACTTCTAGACCTTCGAACCGACCGATCCCGTGATCAACATGAACCACGAGTTCGCCAACAGCCAGACTTTGGGTTTCGGTCAGGAAATTTTCGGCTTTGCGTTTTTTGCGCCCCTGTCGGATCAGACGATCACCCAATACATCTTGCTCTGAAATCACCGTGAACTCGGGTGCTTCAAATCCGTGTTCAAGCCCCCAAACTGCCAGCTGCACACCGGCGGCCGAAATTTCCTTGATCGAAGAAATTGGCCTTGGATTGACAAGGCCCTCATCTTCCAAAAGACCCTGTAATCTCTCTCTCGCCCCCTCAGAGTAGCTGGCAACAATGACTGGCCCTTTGGATAATTTTGCATTAATATGATCCGCCAGAGAACTGAAAAGACTTATTTTTTCAATTTGTCTTTCCGGAGAGAAATTTCGCCCGATACGCCCGCCTGCATCAATAACGCTGGGCCCAGTTGATTGGGGTAATGGATGAAATTGCAACACGCGATTTACGCTGGTCTTGGCTTGCCATGCCTCATCATCAAGATAAAGCTGCGAAGGCGCGATAGGTTTATAGGCCACATCCAGCTTTGTCTTTTGATCCATCGCCAATTTGCGTGTTTCGTATTGATCGGCAATACTGTCCCATCGCGCAAGGCGGACCGGGGTAATCTGATCATCCTGAGTAATCGTAACATCGGACACATAATCAAAGAGCGTTTCCAAGCCATCATGAAAAAATGGCAACCAATGCTCCACACCTTGATATTTGCGCCCTGCACTTACAGCTTCATAAAGCGCATCATCCGTTCGAGCAGCCCCGAATTCAATGCGGTAATTCTGGCGAAAGCGGGTTATGGCGGTCTCATCCAATATGACTTCGGACACAGGTGAGAGTTCTATATGGGATAATTTTTCCGTGGTGCGTTGAGTTGCCGGATCAAATCGGCGAACCCCGTCAAGCACATCACCAAATAAGTCCAATCGCACGGGCCCACCCTCACCAGGTGGATAGATGTCAATGATCCCGCCACGAACCGCAAAATCACCGGGTTCCATCACTGTGGGCGTTTGCACAAAACCCATACGCGCCAAAAATGACCGAAGTGCGCCCTCATCAATCCGGTGCCCGACCGTTGCCAAAAAAACGGAATTTTTCAAAACTTGACGCTTAGGAATTTTCTGCGAGGCTGCATTGAGGGTCGTGAGCAGCACATAATTCTTGGGCGGCTTGTGTACCAATGTTGCCAAGGTTGCCATGCGCATAGCTGAAATATCAGCCTGTGGAGAAATCCGGTCATACGGGAGACAATCCCAGCTAGGAAACCGCAAGATTGCAACATCAGGAGCATAAAACCTCAGCGCCTCTTCCATAGCGGCAAGCCGTTTGTCGTCGCGTGCGATATGCATCACCGGACGATCCCTGCGTCTCATCTCATTCAAGATAAGTTGAGCATCGTACCCTTCGGGCGCACCCCCGACCGTGACATGAGTTAAATTTTCCATCTATTTGTTTTCAAACATATTATTTGTGATCTTTAAAAAACGGAGTACTCCCTAAGGATAACCCGAACCCCCCAGAATGTGGACATCAAGATCGTCAAGAAAGAGCTAAGTAATGTCCAATAGCGGATGGTACGTATCTGACGAAACACCGCCTCAAAGTCCGGTATCTCTTTAGCCAATCTCCGCGCCAGTCGCCAGCGTAAAATCAGACTTGGGCCAAGTGGCACGAAGAGAAAGAAAAACGCCTGCAAGATTTCCACATTGTAAAAAAACGCAACGACGGACCAAAAACTCAGAACAAAGGCGCAAAGCCCCGCAACAAATGGGCCAATATTGCTCACAGTGCTCCATCTCATGCGTTCCAAGTAGAGTGCTAAAGCCCGAAGAAGAACGCCTTGGCGTTCGGGGTGACCCTGCCGCGCAAGGCGCAATTGATGGTAGGACATCCCAAGATACAACTGACAAAACACCGCCCAAATGGCGATCAAAGCAAACCAGTACCAAGCACTGGAAAAAGAATGAAACTGGATCAAGTCCATGTCGTTGCCTTGCCTGATGGATCTGCAGAGTGACGCGCATATGTACCCCCTCTCTCGCGCGGTGCAAGTCAATTTCAACATAGTCATTGCGAAACTTGCCCCAGAGCAGGTTCCGTGTCAGAGTGTGAAAAATTTTCAAGGTCCTGGAAACTATGAAATCACCGATTGTTGCCCCCTATCCTGCCGCGCGCTTCCGGCGCGCGAAACATCGCCCAGAAACCCGTGCTTTGGTGCGCGAAAACACCTTGACGACCGATGACCTGATCTGGCCCGTTTTTATATGTGACGGGGAAAACGTGGAACAGCCGGTCACCTCGATGCCGGGCGTCGTGCGGCGCAGCGTTGATTTAATTGTTGAGGCCGCGAAAGAAGCCGCAGATTTGGGTATTCCTGCCATCTGCCTTTTTCCCTATACGGACCCAGCGCTAAAGACGTCTGATTGCGCGGAGGCCTGGAACCCAAACAACCTATCCAACCGCGCGACGCGCGCTATCAAGAAAGCCGTCCCAAATATTGCCGTGATGACCGATGTGGCGCTTGATCCCTATAATATCGATGGACACGATGGTTTTGTGGTGGATGGTCAGATACTGAACGATGAAACCGTTGACGCACTTGTGAAGCAAACGCTGTCTCAGGCAGAGGCAGGTGCAGACATTATCGGCCCTTCGGATATGATGGATGGACGCATCGGGGCAATGCGTGAGGCATTGGAAACTCATGGGCACGGGAATGTGATGATCATGAGTTATGCTGCAAAATACGCCAGTGCGTTTTATGGCCCGTTTCGGGATGCTGTCGGGGCCTCGGGTGCGCTGAAAGGCGACAAAAAAAGCTATCAAATGGATCCGGCCAATACTGACGAAGCCCTGCGCCTCGTTGCACGCGACCTTTCAGAGGGGGCTGATATGGTCATGGTGAAGCCCGGCATGCCCTATCTTGACGTCTGCCGGCGGGTTAAAGATCAGTTTGGGGCGCCCACTTATGCCTATCAGGTATCGGGTGAATACGCGATGCTTCAGGCAGCAGGGCAAAACGGGTGGTTAGATCTGGATCGGGTGATGCTGGAAAGCCTTATGGGATTTAAGCGCGCAGGCTGTGATGGGATACTGACCTATTTCGCCCCTGCCGCCGCGCGCGCACTTTCCAAAAGATGATTGTTTGAACAGAAGCTAGTGACTTCCTAAAGCATACGCGCTATACTAAAGAGGACACGGCAAAGACCGTGAGTGAGCAGTAATACGCATGTTTTGATCGTGCTTTGAACGCATACAGGTGCCACATGAAAACGTTTTTTATGAAAAACATGGCTATTGTTATCGGCCTCGCAATGGCGATATCTTTGAGCGCATGCGCGCGCAGCCCTGTGAGTACAGATTTTCTTAAAGAGGATGCCGAAAAAATTGATGCCCGTGTCGACCGCGCGCTTAGTCAACTTTATGCGCAGCACCCGAATTTAGAAGAACTGAGCAAAAAAGCCGCCGGCGTGCTGGTCATTCCCTTGGTCACAGAAGCAGGTTTATTCTGGGGCGGGTCCTACGGTCGTGGAGCGCTGCGCGTGAACGGGGTCACCGAAGATTATTATTCGACCGCCTCTGCCGGTTATGGTCTCCAGATAGGAGCGCAACAATATGGGCACGCACTTTTCTTCATGACACGTCAGGCGCTCAATGACTTCAAAAACTCCCAAGGCTGGGCGCTGAGCGGGGATGCGGAGTACACGTGGCAGGGCCGTGGTGAAAACGTACGCGCAGAAACAACTACCGCGCTGGCCCCAATTATTGCGGTTATATTTGGTCAGTCAGGGATGAAAGTGGGGGTAAGCCTCGAAGGACAGAAATATAGTCGCATTATTCCTTAAAAAAGAGAGGCATAACGCCAAATCGTGAGCTTTGGCGTTGCACTACATATAGTAAATTTGCTATGGATCTTCTAACTAAATGTTGGTTTTTTGAAGGATAATAGTGACCCTTGGACGATACCTCTGATACCGCCGATCCAAACAACGAAACGCCCTATTCCGGATCAGCCCATAAAGGGCCAACCGTTTCGATAACGGATGAGCTTCGCACGTCTTACCTTGACTATGCAATGAGTGTTATTGTCAGCCGCGCGATCCCTGATCTGCGCGATGGACTGAAGCCAGTGCACCGGCGCATCCTCTATGCCATGCATGAAACCGGCAATACCCATGACAAGGCCTATCGAAAATCAGCCCGTCCTGTGGGCGAAGTGATGGGAAAATATCACCCGCACGGGGACGGTGCGATCTATGATGCCTTGGTGCGTATGGCGCAGGATTTTTCCATGTCGCTTCCCTTACTTGACGGACAGGGCAACTTTGGCTCTATGGATGGCGATAATCCTGCCGCGATGCGGTACACCGAAGTGCGTATGGACCACCCTGCCGCCTATGTGCTCGCAGATATCGACAAAGACACGGTGGATTTTCAGGACAATTACGATGGCAAAGACCGCGAGCCCACGGTTCTGCCGTCACGCTTTCCAAATATGTTGGTCAATGGGGCCGGCGGTATTGCTGTGGGGATGGCGACGAATATTCCGCCCCATAACCTTGGCGAAGTGATAGACGCCACATTGGCATTGATTGAAAACCCTGATCTCACAAGCGAAGATCTTATAGAATTTGTGCCTGCCCCTGATTTCCCGACCGGAGCATTAATCTTGGGAAGATCGGGTGCACGCAAAGCGTATCTTGAAGGACGCGGCAGCGTTATCATCCGCGCAAAAACGCGCATCGAGGAGATTCGCAAAGACCGCTATGCGATCATCATCGAAGAAATTCCCTATCAGGTGAACAAAGCAGCGATGATTGAAAAAATTGCGGAGCAGGTGCGCGAGAAAAAGATCGAAGGCATCTCCCATGTTCAGGACGAAAGCGACCGGACAGGTGTGCGTGTTGTCATTGAACTCAAACGGGACGCAACTGCAGAAGTTGTACTGAACCAGCTCTATCGTTTTACTTCTATGCAGACGTCTTTTGGCTGCAACATGCTTGCATTGAACGGCGGACGCCCCGAACAGCTTACCCTGCGAAGCTTTCTGAGCAATTTTATTGCATTCCGTGAAGAAGTTGTTGCGCGAAGGGTGGCATTTGAACTGCGCAAAGCGCGCGAACGCAGCCATATCCTGTGCGGTCTGGCGGTAGCTGTGTCCAATGTCGACGAGGTGGTTGCAACCATCCGTGCCTCAAGCGACGCGGCAGATGCCCGCGAAAGACTGATGACGCGTGCCTGGCCGGCCCACGACATCGCAGAATATATAGCGCTTATTGATGATCCCAGCCATAAGATCAACGAAGACGGAACCTATCACCTGTCCGAAACGCAAGCGCGCGCTATTCTGGAGTTGCGTCTGCAACGGCTCACCCAGATCGGCGTCAAGGAAGTCACCGATGAACTGCGCGAACTGGCCGGAAAAATCCGCGAGTATTTGGAAATTCTCGGCTCCAGAGCCCGTATTATGGAAATAATTTCTTCTGAATTGATTGAGGTTAAGGAAAAATTTGCCGTTCCGCGTCGTACAGAAATCACCGATTGGGCCGGTGATATGGAAGACGAAGATCTGATCGAACGCGAAGACATGGTCGTGACCGTCACATCTGGCGGGTATATCAAACGCACGCCTTTGACCGATTTCCGCTCACAACGGCGCGGCGGCAAGGGGCTGTCTGGGATGCAGACCAAAGACGAAGACGTAGTGACCACGCTTTTTGTCGCAAACACCCACACGCAGCTTTTGTTTTTCACGACCGACGGGATGGCCTATAAATTGAAAACATGGCGCCTTCCTCAAGGGGCGCGGGTTGCCAAAGGCAAGGCTATTGTCAACATCCTGCCCATTCCGCAGGGCGCCTCAGTCGCGGCAATCATGCCAGTCGATGCGCCAGAAGCAGAATGGGAAAATCTTCAAATTATTTTCGCAACATCCGCCGGAGATGTCAGGCGTAACGCTTTGTCTGATTTCACAAATGTGCGCTCAAATGGCAAAATCGCCATGGATCTTCCTGAGGGCGTAGAGCTCGTGAATGTTCGCGTTGCCACCGAAGATGACGATGTGATGCTTGTGACCAATTCTGGACGGGCAATCCGATTTGCTTCAAACGACGTGCGGGTCTTTAAGGGACGAAAATCGACCGGCGTACGTGGGATCAGATTGGTCGGGGATGACCGTGTGGTGTCTATGTCGATCATTCGTCATTTTGTCGCCACCCCTGATGAACGCGCCGCCTATCTTAAAATGCGTCGTGCCGTTGCAGGTATGGTTGACGACGACGTCGCCAGCGACGAAGACGAGACAAATCCCAACGCAACAATCAGTCAGGAACGATATGCGGAAATGTCTGCCGCAGAAAACCTAATCTTGACCATAAGCGTATCGGGATCAGGTAAATTATCTTCGAGCCATGATTATCCTGTGCGAGGACGGGGAGGAATGGGTGTTGCCGCTATGGATAAGGCAATGCGAGGCGGCGATCTTGTGGCAAGCTTTCCGGTGGAACTGGACGATCAGATTATGCTTGCCACCTCCAAAGGCCAATCAATTCGTGTGCCTGTGGACGGAATTTCTTTCCGCTCGCGCAGCGCAGGAGGCGTGCGGGTCTTTGCAACGGGATCTGGTGAGGAAGTTGTGTCTGTCGCGCGCATCGCGGATCAAGGGGATCAAAGTGATGAAGACGAAAGCATCCCTGACACAGACGGATAGGCCTTGGGATTTCATTATTACACGGCATAAAATCTCCGGCGCAGCCTATGCCGTTGGAAACGTTGATCAGCAGCCAGAATATGAACCTTGCCCATTAGGAACGCAATTTCCGCGAGGGGTCGCTGTTTTACAAGGGGTTGGACCAATATCGGCGGGAACAAAGCTTTGTTAAACGCAGTATTATTACCCTATTTGAGGTATTTTAGTATTTTTAATATACCATATTGATTAATAATGTCACAGATTTGAAAATTACTAATGGCTCATTTTCCAATATATTGGGGAAATGCATAATACCTTATTCAAATTAGTGGCGTCGGCGGCAACCTTCACTGTTGTGCTGGATCATACCTGTCGCGCATTACAACGCTCTGTGAGCGGACAATCAATCTTTATTACTTTTGATATGTCACTGGATATTTTTATTATTATCACTTTCACGATATTTATCTGGTTCATTTGGTACGACGTACATTCATTTTCATCTACTGTAATCCTTCTTACAAGCAGCACAACGTACCTTTTTCTTTTAGTTTCGTCGCGAGAAGGATGCATCCCCTTAATGACTTGCATCTTAATTTACGCGCATTTGGTCGTCAGCGATACCTACCGCGCACTCTTGAAAGAAACCGATCTCTAACCATTTTATGAATCATAATTTTTGTATTATTTAACCAATTTCGAATTTTTTTTTCATTTTTGCAAAACCGTTTTCATACATTTTACCACAAAACTGATCTGGCAAAATACATGATGCCATGACAGTTTTCCAAGAGTTGAGGATTAAAATATGATTAACTCGCTCCTAAAATTCGCAGCCGCTGGTAGCATCCTGAAAGTTATTTACGATAAGATGCACCCTGTGCTTTCACTTTCTAGATGGGAAGACATATCAAATTTGATGCGATCTCATTCAATCATTACAGCGGAAACTTTTGTTTTGGGTGTCTTGCTCTTTATGACTTTGCTGATCCAAAAGACTGAAACACTCGGGTTTTGGGGTCTTATCACGGTCAACTTCATCATTGCGATCTGTCTGCTCACGCAAGCCGAAATCTCACAATGGCTGTTTTGCACAACTATTGTTTACGCCATGATGCTGCTCAACGCTATTTTTGAAAATATCCAGAATGAAACGCAGATTTAAAGATCGTAGATGTCGGAAAACTTGCGCTTTATGTAGTTGACAAGCGGACCGACACTAGGTTCTTTCCCGCAGGCTCGAGACATGAGTTCTCTCGCGGGATAGCGGCTGCCATGTTGTTGTAACGCATCTTTCAGCCAGCTTGTCGCGCGCGAAAGATCCCCTTTTTCAAGGTCACTCTCAAGATTTGGAACATCTTCTGTCATCTTCTCATAAAGACAGCCTGCATAGACGTTGCCCAAAGAATAGGTTGGGAAATACCCAAAAAGCGCTTCTGACCAATGGACATCCTGCAATACACCGTGAGAAGCCCTGTCCACCTTATAGCCAAAATCCGCCTCAAAGCGGTCATTCCAAGCAGCCTCCAAATCCTCAACGATGAGATCCCCCGCGACCAAGGCGCGTTCCAAATCATAACGCAACATAATGTGAAGATTGTACTGCAGCTCATCGGCTTCTGTTCGGATGTAGCCATCCGACACGCGGTTTACGATTTTATAAAATGTGTCTTCCTCGCTGACGCCAAAATCGCCGTAGGCGTCTTTCATCTGACGATACAGAAATGAGGTAAAGCCGCGCGACCGCCCGAGTTGATTTTCATAAATACGGCTTTGGCTTTCGTGGATGCCCATCGAACATCCCTTGCCAAAGGCACTGAAGGCATAGGATGGATCAATGTTTTGTTCGTAGGAGGCATGCCCAACTTCGTGAATGGTCGAATAAAAACAATTCATTGGATCACGTTCATTGGTACGGGTGGTAATACGCACATCAGAACTGCTGCCTGAGGAAAACGGATGCACCGCTTTGTCAATACGGCCTCTTGTAAAATCATATCCAAATTGCTCCGCAAGGATATGAGCGATCTGCATCTGTTTTTCCGCCTCAAAGCTATGATTGAGCGCGGGCGGGGGTGAGCGATCAAGCACTTCTGAGCGCAGATCAACCAAATGCGGACGTAAGCCACGAAACATCTCGGAAATAGCTTCCGACGACCCATCAGGTTCATATTCCTGCAAAAGCGCGTCATAGGGGCTACCATTTCCCCCCTCAGCAAGAGCTGCGCCTAAGTCACGGGTTAACATTACAACCTCAGCTAAAACAGGTTTGAATATGGCAAAATCATCCTTTTCCCGTGCTTCAACCCAAATCTTGTGCGCTTTGGGGGTAAGGCGCGCCAATGCAATTGCGAGGTCTTCGGGAACTTTCTTTGTGCGTTCAAACGTCCGCCGGATCAATTGGACCTGACGCAACTCATTGGCAGGCAAGTCTTCAGCTTCTGCTCTCTCCAGAAGTGTCCCTAATTCTGATGAAGACCTGCGTGCATGAAGTATTTTTTCAAGAGCTGCGAATTCTTCGACCCTGTCGCCGATGGACCCAGAGGGCATCATTGTTTCCTGATCCCATCCCAGTCGACCCGCGATATGTTCTAGGGCAACCGTATCTTTGTGAAATGTCGCTAGATTTGAAAATGCACTCATCATTTATACTCGTCTTACATGTTGTTGGGGAGGGTAACCGGATAAAAACCGCGCCCTTAAAATCAAAACCCATAAAAATACGGCACCCAGTTGGTGTAGAATAGCCAATGTCCAAGGGGCGCCATACATCACTGTCATCACTCCGAGAATGACTTGCAAGACCATCATAGCCATAACTGCGTTAAAGGCAAAACGCACTTGGTCGTTGCCGGATGATTTTGATTTCCGCCATACCACAAGACCAAAGAGGAATAGAATATACCCCGCTATACGATGCATAAATTGAACAAGCCCGTCATCTTCAAAAAAATTGCGCCAAAGGGGCGTGATCGAAAAAGGTTCAGGCGGGAAAAATCCGCCCGCCATCAAGGGCCAATCCGTGTAATTGCGCCCCGCATCAATGCCTGCCACCAGTGCACCGAGCAATATTTGCAGAAAGGCCAGATGCAAAAGACCGGTTGATATCGAAAATAACTTAACCTCTCGTGCGCGGCGCTGCTGCATTAGATCGCTTTCAGACCGCCCAAGTAAAAAAATAAACCAGCTCAAAAACCCAAGTATAATGAAGGCAATCCCAAGGTGGGTCGCCAATCGATAACTGGCCACATCCAGCATCTCACCGCTCAACCCGCTGGCGACCATCCACCACCCAATAGCTCCTTGAAGGCCACCAAGCGCGCCAACAAACAATAACCGCCCCGTCCAGCCCACAGGGATTGTTTTGCGCAACAGGAAAAACAAAAAACCCAATGCCCAGACCAGACCGATTGCGCGCCCCAATTGTCGGTGACCCCATTCCCACCAATATATAACTTTGAATTCACTCAGGCTCATACCCAGGTTCTGCAGCTGATATTCGGGTATCTGTTGATATTTTTCGAATTCCGCATCCCAAGCAGCATCGCTGAGAGGGGGAATGGCCCCAGTCAAGGGGCGCCACTCTGTAATGCTTAACCCGCTATCGGTAAGCCGCGTTAAGCCCCCTACGGCAATCATACACCCGACAAGCACGAAGAGTGCTATCAACCAAAGCCTTATGGGGCGCCGCGCGGCGGCATTTTGCCCTGCACCAATCGACCCGATTGCGCTCTTTTCGGTCTCAGAAGATTTGTCGCCTACGTCTTCAAAAATTGATCTTTTCGAGCTCATCCAAACGCCTTTTTGCCGGTCAGTTTTTTGACAACCTATGTCTTTACGACGAGACCTTCAAGCTAAGGACCCTTTTCTTTCCAACGCACCATTTGACGCAGCATGCCATGAAACATTTGCACATCAGCGCGGGTCAGCGGCAGGCGGGACCACATGTTGCGCAGATTGGTTTTCATGCCCTCAACTTTGGTTTCAGGGAAAAAGAAACCTGCTTCTTCAAGCCTTTCTTCAAAATGGCGGGCAAGATGGGTTGTTTCTTCGCCTGTGGCCCAGTCAGATTTGGCCATTTCCATATGGGTTGTTGTCCCCTCTTGGGAGGCACGACGCCATTCATAGGCAAGCAGCAAAACACATTGAGCAAGGTTTAAAGAGGGAAAATCAGGATTGACAGGAACAGAAACAAGGGCATTGGCCTGTGCAACGTCCTCGTTTTCAAGCCCAGCTCGCTCTGGGCCAAAAAGGATAGATATTTTTTGACCCTCTCGGATTTTTTGGACGGCCAGCTTCATCGCATCCTCAGGAGAATAAATCTGTTTGGTCAATCCCCGCGCGCGTGCAGTCGTCGCGAATGTGAAATGACAATCGGCTGTGGCTGTTGCAACATCTTCAAAATGCCCAGCCTCATCCAAAAGCCGTCCAGCACCACTGGCCATTGCAATGGCTTTCTGGCTCGGCCAGCCGTCGCGCGGCGCCACAACACGCATCCGATCCAGCCCAAAATTCCACATGGCACGCGCAGCCGCACCAATATTTTCACCCATTTGAGGGCGCACAAGAACGATACAGGGTTGTTTAATTGGGCTTTTCATAGTCTTTCTCTGGTTGCTCCCTGTCTCTAGGCGAGTTGGCAGATAATGAAAAGAGGGCTTGCCAAAGGGATTGTGCCTCACGTACGAGATTGGCATGCGCATTAGCGAATAAGACAGGATACCCAAGCAGATGACAGATACCGCTGATCCTAAAATTTACCTCATAACTCCACCAGAAATAGATCTTCAGGGAGAGTTTCCAGACAGACTGCGCACCGTTTTCGAAGCCTTTGACATTGCTTGCCTTAGACTTTCGTTGAGCAGCTCAGACGAGCGCGTTTTAGGGAAAACGGCAGATCTTCTGCGCGAAGTTTGCCATTCCCATGAGGTCGCAATCGTGATTGAACGCCATATGCTGCTCGTTGAACCCTTTGGCTTGGACGGGGTGCATTTGGCAGATGGCGCAAAAAACGTGGCCAAAGCGCGTAAACTCTTGGGAAAGGATGCCATTGTAGGCGCATATTGTGCAGCTTCGCGGCACGCCGGAATGAACGCCGCAGAAATTGGTGCTGATTATGTCAGTTTTGGTCCAGTGACGGTCTCAAACCTTGATGATGGAGAAATCGCAAAAGAAGACCTGTTTGAATGGTGGTCCCAAATGATCGAAGTTCCGGTCATTGCCGAAGGGCGTTTTGACCAACAAAGCGCTGCCGCGATTGCGCAACATGTCGATTTTCTTGCCTTTGGTGATGAAATTTGGAGTAGCGCTGATCCAGTCGCAGAATTGAACACAATGATGCAGGCTAAGCGCCCTTCATAGATTGCGTATGCGCCTCAGCAACAGACGCTTGCAAGGCGGCCGCCAGAGCTTTGCGGTCCTTGAAATCTGACACAGCCACAGGATCGCAAAACCTGATCACGACACGCCCTTGTTTTAGGACAGAAAGCGTTGTGATCAGATGGGCCGCAAAAGACATATCCCCCCACCAACAATAAAACCGCGCATCTTTTCCTTCCGGAGCGAGATAATGAAGGGATACGGCCTGAATAAATGTCCTATCCCGAAGCTCTGGGTCAAAATAGGCGGCAAAGAGTGTCGGTTTGAAAGAGAGCACCTGCTGACCATCTGTTGAGGTGCCTTCCGGAAAAAACAGCAATTTATGTCCCGCCTGCAGTCGCATAGTGAAAAGTTCTCGCTGTTCTGCAGCTTTGGCTGGATTGCGTTCAATAAAAACAGTGCCAGTCGCCTTGGCCAGCTGTCCGATAAAGGGCCAAGAAGCGACTTCTGACTTTGACACAAAGTAAACACGCTGAAAGGAATTCAGCGCAAATATATCAATCCACGAACAATGGTTCGCAACAATGCCCCCACCCTGCTGCATCGGATGTCCCTCTACACGGTAGTCAAGTCCGATCAAGACCAGTGAAAGACGACAGACTGCCTGCGTGATATAAGGCGTTATCGGGCGAGTTTGACCAAAGAGTGGATATTCGAGCAATCGAAGCACAAGAGTGAGACATAACCCTAGGCTCACAATAAGACCAATAGGTATCGCCCTCAACAGCACAATAATCCAGCCAAAGGGAGACATTTGGCTATGAGGTGGTGGAGTCGAACTTTCCCAAATCATACTGAAGTTTCACCTTTTGAAGCATAGATTTGTTTTTGCCTTGCGTTCAAGTTTTCTACGTCCACAATCATGCACACATCAACCGTGTTAAACGCCTGATCCACAAACGCGCCCTCACCGACACAGCCACCCAACCGCAAATAGGCTTTGATAAGCGCGGGAACGGAGAGCATGGCACGTTTTTTATCCATATCTTGCAGTTCGACAAGGTTCATGGACTGATAATTGGGCCCTTTGGCACGTACACGCAAATCGCGCGGCGCAAGGTGGTTATGATGCAAAAGGCTTAGAGGTTCTTTAATTGCAGATATATCAGTTCCATGAAAACTTGCCACACCAAAGAGGATTTCGATATTTCTATCAAATATATATCTTGAAAGCGCCTGCCAGAGATACAACATTGCGCTTCCTCCTCGGTAATTCGGGTGAAGGCAAGAGCGCCCTAATTCCATTAACCTGCGTCCAGACGCTTTGAGAACGTCTAAGTCATATTCATCTTCCGAATAAAACCTACCAATTTTCTTTGCATTTTCGGAGGTTAAAATGCGGTAGACCCCCACAACCTCACCTGTCTTACCGTGCTGACATGCGAGGTCATAAAGAAGCAAGTGATCGCAATAAGGATCATATATATCGCGTTCCAATCGGACAGCATGATCCACCATAGGACCAGCGCCGCCAAGTTCTTGGACAAAAACATCATACCGCAATCTCTGCGCTGCACGGAATTCCTCCGGTGATGCAGCAATTTTGGTCATAAATTTTGGCTCAGGATGCGTCAAATGTACCCACTTCTGTTTTTAGTCTATTATTGATACTAAATTGTGTCATAGTTGGTTCAGATTGATTCAAATATGATCAGTCTCCGTTGCTGAGTTTGTAAATGTTGCGTTTACCTTTGTGAAATAACTTGCACCAATGCAACTTTGGATCCGTCAATGACAACTTTTCCGACCTCTGTAAAATTGACTGTAACCTTTCCGTTTATCCGTGACTGTACTTGTCCGATCCCCCAATCAGGTTCGGACGGATGTCGCACGAGCATGCCGGGTTCCAAAAATTCGTTCAAATCTTGCACTGCACTCACCTTACTCAGGAAGGAATAGGAATGACCCAGTCCCAACAAATGTTGGCAAACCTCATCGGCTCGCGGATTTGCCATGACCTCATAAGCCCAATCGGGGCAATTCACAACGGTATTGAGCTATTAATCCTGACTGCGCAGGATCACTCTGACCCAGAAGTTTCTCTGATTGCCGACAGCTGTAAAACCGCCTCTGACCTTATAAAATTCTTCCGGATCACCTTTGGCCAAAATGGTGAGGGTAAATCCCTCTCTGCACTTATGGCGCAGACAATTTTGGAACCTCTTTTGTCTGGAGAACGCAAATCACTCCAGTGGAATATTTCAGAAGATTTGTCCCACCAAGAAGTTCAAGCAATTTTTCTTTCGGTTCTTTGCCTTGAAGCTGCCATGCCGCGGGGTGGAAAATTTGTGATCACCCAGAAAGAAAACACCTTCTGCATCGAAGGATACAGTGACTACATAAAGCACGGCGATAGAGCCTGGACCCTTCTGGACTCGCAGACAGAGGACACTCAAGTAGCCCCCTCCATCGTTCAATTTCTTCTTTTGCCACAAGTTGCCAAAACAATCGCGCGCAGGGTTGATTGTTCCAGTTCATCAAACCGCATCACCATTGACCTTAGGCCCGTGTCGTCCCATTCCCGCTCACAAGATATTTAAAACTGGTCAATTGCGCCGCGCCGATTGGCCCACGTGCATGCAGTTTGCCCGTCGCAATCCCAATTTCACCACCCATTCCAAATTCACCCCCATCAGCGAATTGGGTCGAGGCGTTATGCATCAAAATGGCGCTGTCCACCCGTTCGAAGAACCGCTGTTTTGACGTTTCATCTTCGGTCATGATGCAATCTGTGTGATGCGATCCATAGGTCTGGATGTATTCAATTGCCTCATCCACATCTGCGACAACCCGCGCCGCAATGATGCTGTCCAGAAATTCTTTGCCCCAATCTGCGTCCGTCGCTTTGACAGTTTGCGTAATATGCTCCAAACCTTCGCCCGCGCGCACTTCAACACCTGCGCCAATCAATGCCTGAACAACCTCGGCTCCTAATCCATCAACAATATCCCTGTGCAACAAAAGACATTCGGCCGCACCGCAAATACTCACCCGTCTGGTTTTTGCATTGAGCACAACCTCGAGCGTCTTGACAGGATCGGCAGATTTATCGACGTAAATGTGAACAATCCCTTCTAGATGCGCAAAGACAGGCACGCGGGCTTCTTGTTGAACCAACCCGACAAGCCCTTTACCCCCACGAGGGACGATGACATCTACATATTCTGTCATCCGCAGAAGTTTTTGCACAGCGGCACGATCCCGAGTAGGGATCAACTGAATAGAAGCTTCAGGAAGGTCAGCTGCACTGATCCCTTCAACCAGACAGGCATGAATAGCTTTTGAACTGTGAAAGCTTTCAGATCCGCCCCGCAGGATCACGGCATTGCCGGATTTAAGCGCTAACGCGCCCGCGTCTGCTGTCACATTCGGGCGACTTTCATAGATCACGCCTATCACACCGAGAGGGGTTGCAACCTTTTTGATATGTAAGCCGCTGGGCCGGCTCCATTCGTCCAATTCCCGCCCGACAGGATCCGTCTGTTTTGCCACATCCCGCAAAGCTGTACAGATGCCTCTAATCCTGTCACTGTCCAACATTAGACGGTCCATCATGGGATCGCTGAGCCCTTTGTCGCGCCCAAAAGCCAGATCTTCAGCATTGGCCGCGATAATCTCTGCGCTTTGCCGTTGAACAGCATCCGCAGCAAGCATCAGGGCTTCCTCTTTTTGTTCAGAACTTGCATAGGCAAGACGCGCGGCGGCAGCTTTGGCCTGCATCCCGATGATATCCATCATCCCATCAATTGAAGAATCCATCTGAAACCTCTTTTCGTGTATCAATCTGCCATATCATTTCTGTGAATTAATGCTGCGCGCCCAGTATAGCCCAAGACGCTTTCAATTTCACCGCTTTTAAGCCCTTTTATGGCTTTTGCTTCAGAAGCGCTATATCCGCTCAGCCCCCGTCCGATCTCGCGATCGTCTGGCGCACGGATCACAACGGCATCACCTCTCAAAAACTGACCCTTTATCTTCACAACGCCGGCCGGCAAAAGGCTTTTACCCTTTTGCAAAGCCGTCACCGCGCCCACATCCACCCAAATCTCCCCCATCGGTTTGATCGAGGCAATCCAGCGTTTTCGTGCGGTTTGGGGATCAAGTTGTGGGGCAAACCAAGTGACAGGTGCGCCCGCGTCAATGACCGCCAACGGGTGCATCACGGACCCTTTGGAAATGACCATCGCACAGCCCGATGTGGTGGCGGTTTTGGCTGCCATGACTTTGGTTTTCATACCACCTTTGGCCATGCCAGTCCCTGCATCCCCTGCCATTTGTTCAATCTCGGGTGTGATGTCTTGGATAAAATCTAAGCGTTCGGCCGTTTTGTCCATCTGCGGGTTCGCAGTGTAAAACCCATCCACATCAGACAAAAGAACAAGCGTATCCGCCCCGACCGTCACAGCCACTTGTGCAGCCAGCCGGTCATTGTCGCCAAAACGGATTTCGTCTGTGGCGACTGTGTCATTTTCATTCACGATGGGCACAACGCCAAGGGACAGCAAGGTTTCCATCGTCGCACGCGAGTTGAGATATCGGCGCCGGTTGGAACTGTCCTCAAGCGTCACAAGGATCTGACCTGTTGTGATCCCGTGAGGGGCCAAAACTTCTTCATAGGCGCGCGCTAATCTGATTTGCCCCACCGAGGCAGCCGCCTGAGATTGTTCGAGCGCGAGCGGACCATAACCCAAATTCAGCACCCGCCGCCCCAGCGCGATAGATCCGGAAGAGACAATCAACACATCCGTACCAGCGCTTTTGAGCGCTGCGACATCCTCTGCCAGAGTAGAAAGCCAATCTTTGCGCAACCGCCCGTCCTCTGCCGAGACAAGAAGTGCAGAGCCAATTTTGACAACAACCCGTTTTGCGCCCTTTAAGGTTGCCATGGCGTATCATCCTCATCTTGCTTTTGCGCCGCGGCATGGGTTTGATCAATCACGCGACGAAGCGCGCGCAGAACCTCTGGCACGCCCTCTCCGCTGACGGCAGACAAGAGCAACACTTCTGCATCGCTTTGCGCTTCGAGTTCTTCTTTGTAAAATGCGCGTTCTTCGTCATCCAGCGCGTCAACCTTATTCAAGGCCACGATTATTGGCTTTTCTGAAAGATGGCCCCCATAGGCCGCAATTTCGTGAATTATGGTTTTGTAATTGTCGAGAAAATTTCCGTCTGTCGCATCGATCAGGTGCAACAGAACCGCGCATTTTTCTACATGCCCAAGAAATAAATCGCCAAGCCCGCGACCTTCGTGTGCGCCTTCGATCAATCCCGGAATATCCGCCATCACAAATTCAGTGTTATCAATCCCAACAACTCCCAGATTGGGGTGCAGTGTCGTAAAGGGGTAATCTGCGATCTTGGGCCGCGCATTTGACGTTGCCGCCAGAAAGGTCGATTTCCCCGCATTGGGCAAACCCAACAGCCCTGCATCAGCAATGAGTTTCAGGCGCAACCAGATGGTGCGCTCAATCCCAGCCTGCCCAGGATTTGCGCGCCGTGGTGCTTGGTTCGTGGAGGTCTTAAAGTGCAAATTCCCAAAACCGCCGTTTCCCCCTTTGGCGATAACAAAGCGCTGGCCAGTCTCGTCCAGTTCGGCAAGAACTGTTTCCTGATCTTCGTCCAAAATTTCTGTGCCCGCTGGAACGCGTAGAATGATATCATCGCCCCGCGCACCGGTGCGCTGTTGACCCATGCCAGAGCCACCATTTTTTGCAAAGAAATGCTGTTGATAGCGAAAATCAATCAATGTGTTTAAACCATCGACACATTCCGCAATGACAGAGCCGCCATTGCCCCCGTCCCCGCCATCGGGACCGCCGTATTCGATGAACTTCTCTCGGCGAAAACTCACGGCCCCCGCGCCACCCGATCCCGAGCGGATATAAACTTTGGCAAGATCAAGAAATTTCATAGCGTTCTCATTTTCGGCTCACTTAGCGCAATAGTGAAACTTTGCACCAGCCTCAAGCCTTCGTGTGATTGTGATGCTGTTCAAATGCAGTGCGTGACAGGCCGTATTCAATGATCTTTTCGGGTTTTGCCCGTGCGCGAGATCCTCCCATGCCTGTTCCTATTTCTTCAAAACCCAGTTTTTCCAAAACACGCCCCGATGCGGGATTGTCATGAAAGCGATCTGCGTTAAGGCTTTGAAAGTCATATCGTTCAAAACAATCAACAATAAATGCGCCAACGGCTTCTGTCGCAATCCCGTTCCCCCATCTGTCAGGATCAAAGAAATAGGCAATGCTTGCATCCGGCCCTAAACCCACGCACCCCAAAAGGCGCTCTTTTGCGTCATAGACCCCAAGGCGATAGCCCGGGCGCCCTGTAAAGGCGCTTTGCATGAGCACCTCGGCCGCATCAGGAAGCGGCCAAGGGGTTGTCGCCCTTAGGATCATCGGCGCCACTCGGGCATCTCCGCCAATACGCGCAAAATCGTTGAGGTCCGTGATGGAAAGGGATCGAATGATAAAACGTGCTGTTTTGATCACAGGGGCATTATTTTGTTCCCAATCCGAGCGCGGGATAACAAATTCCCGACATTTCACCGATGTCTGGCGGGCCAGCGGCCAAAGCGCAATCGGTTGGATTTCATAGGCCCCGATTTTTTGCAATACGCGTACAGAGGCTGGATTGTCCGAAAACACGCCCGCCTCAAGACAGGGCCAATCAAACCGGTGAAAAGCATAGCTGACCATCGCCTTTGCCACCTCTGTTCCAAAACCCTTTCCCCAGCGATCAGGGTGCAAAGAAATCCACAACATCCCAGATGCAAGCCCAGCAGTGCCAATCAATTTCCCCTTTTCAAAAACACAAAGCGCAACGCCGTGCTTATCATTGCGCGACATGCGTTCCCTCACTTGGGCCCGTTCAGGGGGAAAGCGCCAGGTGAGCGTATTTTTTGTGACGTCATAGATTGACATCACATCCATGACAGCTTCGAGATCACAGTCCAAAAACGTGCGAAACTCCAACCGTTCAGAGGTAAAGCGCACCTGCTTTTGCGTTACCTTTAATGCGGCGTTGTCCCGTTTTTCCCAAGCAGCGCGTGTCAGGTTCATTTTTTGATGATCAAGCTCTTTATTTTGAGCCAAAGAGTGGAGCTTTGTGACCTCTCCGACAGGTTCAAATCCCAGCGCATTTAAAATCCGTTTGGATTTTTCGTTGCCCACAAAATGCCCCGATCCAAGATTTTCGTAACACTGGTTATCAAAATATTCGGAAACAACCGCCTCGGCGGCTTCTCTCATGATCCCCTGTCCCCATACAGGACGCGCAAGCCAATAGCCAAGTTCCCTTTCAATGGAAATCACCCCGACTAAGCGCCCCTCATATATGATGGCCCAAATCTTTTTCCCGTTCAAAGCACCTGCAATAAAACTGCGGGCATCCTCAAGGCGATAAGGAAAAGGAACAACCGCCAACCACTTTGAGACTTCAAACTCATTTATCGCGGGGCTAAGCGCCTCTGCATCGCTTGCCTCAAGGGGTCTGAGCCACAGGCGTTTTGTTTTTATCACGTTTTTCATAATTCTTTTCCATGTCAAATGTCTTTAAATAGGTCCAAGTCGCAACTGTGGCCTGACGTGCAACGCAATAAGCCTCCGCATCGCCCACATAATCAAAGCCACAATTGGTCAAGACCCGTGCCGAGGCTGGATTGTCCTGAAAGACGGCTGCAAAAATTGTTTTGTTTTTCATCGGATTGTGTTGAACAAGGGCGTTCGCCACTTCGGAGGCCACGCCCTTGTTCCAAAAGGCGGGCGCGACCCAATAACTCAGCTCACTTTGGTTTTTGGACAGGCGTTGCAAACTGACCAGCCCGATCACTTCGGACAGCCCAGAGCGCATTCCATCAATAACCCAGATGTCTTCGTCACGTTCTAAAGTGGTTGCGCGCGCGATCATCGCCTCTGTCGCACCCGGAGGAAGTGGGTGCGGGATAGACGGGGTCATCCGCGCCACACGTTCGTCTTTGGTATAGAACTCGACAAGCCCTGCATCTGAACTGCGCATCGGACGCAGATCAAAGCGATCGGTTTCAAAAGATGGCTGATTTATGATGTTTTCAAGTTTCATCAAAGCTCTCCCTTCAACAGCGCATAAGCCACGAAACTTACGGTTAAAATTGCAAGCACCCACATCAGATACCGCTCCGCCGGTTTTCCTGCGACCACCCGCGCAATGCGATCCCCGAAATACGTCCAAATCGGGTGACAGATAAGTTGTGTAAAAAACAAACATCCCGCAATCGTCGCTGTCGCAGCGAATGTTGACGTGCCCGGACCGACAAAATTCGTGAAGCCTGTCACAATCATCGCCCATGCCTTGGGATTGAGCGGATGAACCCATAAGCCAGCAATAAATCCCGGTACGGCGATATCGCTGCGATCCGTTGAAAGACGCATATTTGCCACGCGCCAGGCGAGCCAAATGATATAGGTCGCCGAGATATATTTCAGCAGAAGAAAAACAACGGGGACTTGGGCCGCCAATTCCATCAACCCAAAGCCAATCGGCCATATGATCAGCTGTTTTCCAAGCAAAACGCCGCCCACAAAAGGCAAAGCCGCCCGAAACCCGTACCGCGCGCCTGTGGCCATCATGGCCATATTTGCAGGCCCGGGCGTTCCCACTTGGGAAAAGGCAAATGCGGTAAAGCTTAACACTGCAACGCTCATCTATTGACCTTTCGTTAAATCCCCAAAAACGAGAAAGGGACCGGCGGTTCCGCCGATCCCCTTTTGAAAATTCGCCTTGAGGTTTTCGGCTATTCAGCGGCCTCCATCACAGGGAGCACAGAAATGAATGTGCGGCCCTTGAGGCCTTTGTGAAATTTGACTGCGCCTTCGGCTGTTGCAAAAATTGTATGATCTTTGCCTTGTCCAACGCCTTCCCCTGGCCAGAACTTATTGCCGCGCTGGCGCACGATAATATTCCCCGGAATAGCGGCTTGGCCGCCATAAAGCTTCACGCCGAGGCGACGACCAGCTGAGTCGCGACCGTTCCGGGATGAACCACCTGCTTTTTTATGTGCCATTCCTTAATTCCTTCTTAAGATTTGCTTGCCAGCTCTTTGGCCTGCGCGATCCAACCTTCACGCTCGATGCGGCCCTTAAACGACAGTTTTTCATCAAACTCGGCCACATCCGCCTCCGTCCAAGCTGCAATTTGCGCAAACGTGGTAATACCAGCCGCGTTCAGCTTTTTCAACAGCGCAGGTCCAACGCCTGACAATTGTGTCAGATCATCGCCTTCGCCGCTTGCCGCCGCCGGAGCAGCTTTGGCTTTGGGGGCTGCGGCTTTTGCCGTTGCAGCTTTTGGCGCGGTGGCGGCTGCAGTGGCAATTTTGCCAACGGCTGTTTTCACGCCGCTTTTTTCTGCGCCCTTGCTGAGAATCTCTGTCACACGGACCAATGTCAATTTTTGACGATGACCCTTGGTGCGTTGTGAGCCGTGCTTACGGCGACGTTTTACAAAGTTGATCGTTTTCTCGCCTTTGATCTGATCAATAACCTCGGCCTGCACCGCAGCGCCTTCGATCAAAGGAGTGCCCACAGTGGCCGTATCACCACCGAGCATCAAAATATCGTTGAATTGAACCGTTTCTCCGGCGTCCGCCGCGATTTTTTCGATGCGCAATACGTCCCCGTTTTGGACTTTGTATTGCTTTCCACCTGTCTTCAAGACAGCAAACATAGCATTTTCCTTCTGCTTCGCATCCTTCGGTCGCCCTAAAGTAAGGGCAGTTCAGGTTAAGTCACCTCAGATAGCGCGCCGTTTCCAGCGATAAACACAAAAAAGGGGCACTGCCCCATTGAAACCCCGCTTATGTTTCAGCACAGCTAAAATGTCAACCACTCAAATGACATTTGATCCTCAGAGATCACGCGCTTTGCGAAACGATACAATTGCGCGCGCCAAGGCGGTTGATGTTTGGACTGAAAGGTCATTGAAAATGTCAAAGAGCGCCGCATTCAACACTTTTCCGTCAGAGGACCTTAGGAACCCCAAATATGTCGTTAAGTCATCATCATTGAGCGGTTTATAGGCCATGTAACTGAATCCCATGAGCCAATCCAGAATTTCCTGACGCATTTCGCCTTCGCTTTCCAATAACAGGGCCAAAATGTCGTCATGGGTCAGGCGCATCTCTTCCAGTTCGGCCAATTCGCTCAGAAATGCATATTGAGCAGAAAACGCGCCCGTCATATTCATTTCGACAAGTTCCAGTTCGGTAAGATTTTCCCTAAGCATCAAATACCGCTCTCGATCCCCTTTTTCAGCCTCTTTTGCCGCGCTAATCGCGGAGATTTCTACCTCTTCATAAGAAATTGCAGACCGTGCAGACGTTTCCAAAAGAGCAACTTCAGCCCCCAGTCCTTGGGCAAAAAAACCTGACAAATCTTTTGCTGTTTGGTCATGCAATGCGTCAACAAGGCCGTCCAACAGGAACGCTTCCATCGCGTCCGCGCTGTAGATACTTTGCACGGCTTTTTCAAAAGAAGTCACATCGTAACTCTGACCAAGATAAACTTCTCCGGTCTTCAGACCGTCTTCTATACCTTCTCGACGCAAAATATCGGCAATTTCTTCTAAATGAAGTGCATCATAGAGCTCTTTATGTGCAACTGATTGCCCAAACGCCATGCTTGCAAGACAAAACCAACACAACAGAAAATGCTTTAAAACGCGCATGAGCGGGCCTCCTTATTCATGTGATTGCCCATCCCTTTGTCCATACATAAAGCAGCGCGAAAGACAGTCCAGCCTTCTTTTGTTTCAATAAAAAACTGCCTACCACGTCACCCAATCACTTTAATTCGCACAAAGCTTGACGTGCTCTAGGTCCAGCGCCTTGAGTTCACTCCCCGTCAGCCAGTGGATTTTGGAAAACATCCCACGATCATGTCGAAATTCTTTCCAGAAGCGCTTCTCCAAATTAGGCGGATAGGTCTGCGCAAGATATATATCAGGGTCACTAATGCCATTGATGTCCGGTCCGGTAATTGGCGGTCCCCAATACGTAGTCCCGTGAAACCCCAGAACCGCATTTGGGCTCACACAGTGGTTTTTGACTGCAAGATATGTTGTACAAGAAGACACGCACGTTCCGCGAATTTCCACCTTGGAACCTTTCAAATTGCGATTATTGACCTCAATCAGCGCTTTGTTAAGGTTGCCGCCCCCATGAAAATAAATTGTCTCATCATTCATGATTGGAACACAGGCAACAGACGACATCATAAAAAATAAAATGATACTCTTTTTCATAGCCCCTCCAAGCTTGCGAAAAAGCCGCAGAGCACTTATTCGGCTAAGATAAGTACGGAGGTTTATCTTTTATTTTTAGCAACTTTTGAACGACTGTTAACCTTTTCAACCTCTCAAAAATTGCGTACTTTAAAGATTGATACGAAGGGGAAATTCATATCATATAGTATATTTTTAAATCCTGTGCAGACTTGCAAAGCATCTGTTGGAAACTTAGCCCACAGGCACTTAGCTTTCATAAATAAAAACAAAGAAGTACGTGATATTAACTGCGCTGCGCCCATTACATTGGTGGCGCCAATATTTATTCAGCTATGCATCTTTACAAAATCTGGTTTGAATTTTTGCCATCTTTGAGCAATTCGGTTAGGTACAAAGATCATTGGATGATTGAGATTTCTCGCTTGACTTACTCCCAGACAAAAAGGCAGGTTGATAAACCACATGGATGGCGAGACATGCAGCTAGATAGGGTAAATAGCTATGCTTTTGAGGCTTTTGTTACTGATCGCAGTCGCTCTGGCACTTTACATCGTGCTGACCCGAAAGCTTGGTCAGGATCAAGACCATGGTGATGGGTCACGCCCAAAGGATGTCCGGCTCTGGGTCATAGGACTTGGAATTTTGGGCGCTATTGTGGTCTTTATATTCGCAGCTGAAATTATAACGCGTCTGTAACGTTCCAGATTAAGAAGTGATGTCACTCAAACCATAATGATTAAATAAAACTGCAGAGATTGTCTGCAGCCGCTTTACCGGTCCCAAACGGTCTTGATACGATTTACCTATCCAAGATGACAAAGATCGCCCCAAAGCGCCAACACGCAAAAGCGGTACCTTTCGGGGATGATATCAGGAAAACGGCGCGACTGGGACTTTGCCCCAACCGCGCCGTCCACATCTCCCCTATTACGATGCGCTGGCGCTGTCTAAGAAGGCTATAAATGCGTTCCATGATTTTTGTTCAGCATTTTGATCGTAATCTCGTGATCCTTCGATCGTGAACGAATGTCGCGCGCCACCATAAACGGTTGCAGAATGTGCGACATTGGCCTCCGTTAATTGGGTTAGCAAACTGGCAAGATCCCCCATCCCAGAGACCGGATCGGCAGAACCATGAAGCAGAAGCACTTCGCCTTTGGTTTGGGAATAATCCTGTCCTTCGGGCGTTCCGAGACCTCCGTGGAAGCTGATAAAGCCGTCAAGGTCCATCCCCGCGCGCGCGCTTTCTAGAACTGCTGCCCCACCAAAACAATAACCGGCAAGAAATTCTCTTTCAGCGCCTTCTGAACTTGCCGCAATCCCAGCCGCGATACGCGCTCGAAATTCTGCGCGATCGGCATAGAGTGCACCGGATTCGCGGCGGTAATCTTCAAATCCGTTCAACTGTGCCTCGGTTCCGAAAAGATCTAGGGCCACGGCGCGATACCCAAGGTCAGCCAACATGGAGGCGCGTTTTATTTCATAGTCATCCAGACCGTTCCAATCGTGGATGATAAATACGGTTGCCTTGGGGGCTGCCTGAGGCATTGCGACGACTGCTTCAAATGTTTTGTCACCGACAGTGTAACCCACTTTAGTGCTATGTGCGCCGGCGAGAACACTGGTTCCCAAGGCCGCCGCCGCCAACCAAGACACAGTGAACATTGTATTGAGGATTTTCATTATGCATACTCCTATACTAATGAGTCAGTCTTAGGCTGAAGATAGTTCGCTTCAAGGGGGCGAGCTCAGCCGGCCGTCAATTGTTTTAGACGGTCCTTTGTAATAATATTCTTCATGATATGCGCTGTACCATCACCAATTTGCAATCCTAAGACGTCGCGCAGACGTTGCTGTATCGGAAGATCCTCTGAATACCCCGCATGCCCATGGACCAAAAGGCAGGCATGAATGCTCTCATAGGCCAAAAGCGGAGGCCACCATTTGCTCATTGCGGCTTCACCGGTATGGGGAAGCCCCTTGTCCTTGAGCCAAAGCGCATTCAGGCACATCAACCGCGCTGCTTCAATCTTGGTGTCAAATTCGGCTAACTGATGGGTGATGCCCTGAAATTTGGACAAAGGCTGTCCAAACGCATGCCGTTCCTGAATATAGCGCCAAGTTTCGTTCAGCGTTTGCCGTGCCGTGCCAAGGCATTGCAAACCAATTAAGGAGCGTGAGAAATCAAAGCCCTGCATCACCTGTACAAATCCTTTGCCCTCTTCTCCCAAAAGAAACTCTGCTGGCACGCGCACGTTGTCAAACCAGATTGACCCATGGCCCACGGAATTCTGTCCGCAGTTAGAAAATTTGGATGTGGAAATACCCGGCAAATCGAGAGGGATCAAAATGGCAGAAACGCCGTGTGCTTTGTCCTCTGGCGCTCCAGTTCTGGCAAATGTCACCACTGCTTTGGCAATTTGATTCGCGGAGATTGAGGTTTTTTCCCCATTGATTACGAAGTGATTGCCTTCACGCTCCATCCGAAGACCCAAATTCGCGGCATCAGACCCACCCCGCGCTTCGGTCAATGCGATTGCGACCAATTCTTCCCCGGCCGTCACTTTGCAAAGCCAGTCTTTGGCAATCTCAGGGCGGGCAAAATTCTGCAAGATCTGCCCGTTTAAGGATCCAAGAAGCGGGGCATAGGCAAAGTTGAAATCGGCTTTTGCAATTTCCTCTATGATGACGCCAGACAGAAGAAACTTTGCACCAATTCCGCCAAAGTCCTCATTCAGTTCGGGGGCAATCAAGCCAAGCGATCCCATCTCACGCAGCAGATCCATGTCAAAATAGCCGGATTTTTCCCGCACCATATACCCATCTGCAAGACGGTGCTGCGCAAATTTTTGCGCCACCTCGCGAACTTGTATCAGATCATCATCATCAAAAACTGTGTGCATGTCAGCTTTTCCCATGCGCTAAAGCACTCTGCCTAAACGGCAGCCTATTTAGAAAATTTGCGAAAATCTGGTTTCCTTTTTTCCCTGAATGCCACACCGCCTTCTTTGCTTTCCTCTGTATCGTAGTAAAGCGACAATCCCATCATTCCCATGCCGGAAATGCCTCGTTGGTGCTCCGTATCCATATTGAAAGATCGCTTGGCAAGCGCCAGCGCAGTGGGTGATTTTTCCATGATCTCGTCGCACCAAGCCGCGACTTCGCGATCTAAGTCCTCATTGGGGACCACTTTGTTCACGAGCCCCATCTGAAGCGCGTCCTGAGCAGAATAGCGCCGACACATATACCACATTTCGCGTGCTTTCTTTTCCCCCACGACGCGGGCGAGATACGCAGTACCAAAGCCCGGATCGACTGATCCCATTTTCGGCCCAACCTGCCCGAAAATGGCTTTTTCGCCTGCAATTGTCATGTCGCATAGGGTGGCAAGCACATTCCCCCCCCCAATGGCAAATCCCTGCACCTTTGCGATCACGGGCTTTGGGACATCACGAATGATTGAATGTAAATCTTCAACCGGCAGCCCGATTGTACCGCGCCCATCATATTGACCGTCATGAGCAGATTGATCACCCCCGGTACAGAAGGCCTTGTCCCCTGCCCCTGAAAGCACAATCGCGCCGACCGATTTGTCCCAGCCTGCACGATTGAAGGCATGGATCAGTTCTTCGCAGGTTTGACCCCGAAAAGCGTTATATTTTTCAGGCCTGTTGATGGTGATATACGCCGCACCATTTTTAACCTCATAAAGAATATCTGTGTAATCCACGGGATCCTCCTATCCATGCATCGTCAGTCCGCCAGACACTGACAGAACCTGACCTGTGATAAAATTTGCATCATCACTTGCAAAAAACACAATCGCGCCGGGAAGATCTTCTGGCTGTCCCAGACGCCCCATGGGAACAGCGCGCGCAAAGGCTTGGCGCAACTTCTCTTTGTCACCGGCCTCTTCCATAAAAGCCTCAAGCATCGCGGTTTCCGTCACGCCGGGACAAACCACATTCACTGAAATGCCGTGGCGCGCATGTTCGCGGGCGAGTGTTTTGGAAAAAGCGATTATCCCTGCCTTGCATGCCGCATAAACGCTTTCGCCGCTGGATCCGCCACGTGCTGCGTCAGAGGCAAGAGACACAATCTTACCAGATCGCCGCGCTACCATAGAAGCTAAAACAGGATGCGTCACGTTCAAAACGCTGCGCAAATTGATGTCAATAATTTTGGTCCAAAAATCCGGTCCGCTTTTGAGAAACGGTGTAAAAACATCCCACCCCACCCCATTGACGAGGATATCAATCTCGCCAAAATCCTTTTCGATAAGCGCGATCTCGCCTGCAGTCTTTGCAGCATCTCTGAGATCAACTGCGCATGCAATGGCTTGCCCGCCGCTGTTCTGGATCTTTTGAACCGTTTCCTGTGCCGCAGCCGCATTCACATCCATGACGACAACCCGTGCTCCCTCTTGGGCGAAACGCATACAGGTCGGCGCACCGATCCCGCCACCACCACCGGTCACAATGACTGTTTTGCCGTCTATTCCGCGCATGGTGTTCTCCTGCTCAAACACTTAATACCTGACCTCACCGGAGGTGTTTGGAAAAGTGGATCATATCCCCTTGAGTGAGTAAAGGCTTCAGTCCATATTTTGCGAAGGTTCGACAGCGTGACGCAGCGCAACCAAATCTCGATCGGATTATGCAAATCAGGATTTTGGATATCTCTTGCCCACCTTTTATCCTATTGAGAATTTCTTCGAATTAAAGTTAAGCTTTTTATATCGGTTCCATATTTATCGGGGCTTACTTTCTTGGAAAACAAACTTGTCAAATTCAGAGGACAGAGTCCTTATTTTCGCCACCGCGAACGCAATAAATTGATCTCAAAGCGGTTCAATGAAAAAAATGGCCGCCTGAAGATCCTTGATGACGGTCGCGCGCAGCGTGCGGGTGAACAAACCGCTGCCTTTCAGCCCCACAGCATAGAGGCTCTTGTAAAAACAGAGGCTTAGATAATCTGTGATCTTTTGAGATCAACAAATAACAAAGTTTGTGCTTCACAAAATAGGCGAAGTTGAGACACAGGCAGGTGCCACCCGACCGCCTGACCAGAGCTTAATATGTGCCGCTGAAACCTTTGTATCCAAGGAAGACGGGCGTGGAAAACTTACCGAAAAGATATTTAAAGAGCTATGCGCAATACGCATAGCGGGAAGTCCAAGCTGTCTGATGTTCTCTAAGCATTTGAATGTTATCTGCTGGTCAAGGGCCGGCACCTCCCCTCTGTTCACTCTCTCCCTTGAACACTGCCGGCTCTTTGACAAACAGGTTTTATGAAAGGAGCATGAATATGCTTAACAAACTGTATCGCGCGCTTGTGATCGGCAGAGCAAAATCTGCAGCTGTTCAAACTGCCAACTTCTTGGGTGAACGCGATTTGGCTGACCTTGGACATTCGCGCTCTTCCTTTATTTCAGCGTCAATTGAGAACATCGTCAACGAATTTGATGCCGCTGAAAAGAGTAACAAAGCGCGTTCTTTCAGGCATTCACTACGTGACACAGTTGCTGCCCTTTTCTCCACTTCCGGAAAGAAAAACATCGCCTAAAGGCCGCACTGTGTTATACACATTCCCCAACCGCTTCAAATTTCGATAATGTGTCTACCGTAGCCTGTATTTGTTCCCTTTTGCGGGCCGCCCAACATCCGGCCTGCAGATGGCAGCACCCTATAAGGCACG